>JGI20155J14468_10002485_pt1 | contig 13569 bp, 13 predicted proteins | sample COG_05_FD_14468 | JGI IMG/M metagenome (IMG submission 14468) | reverse complement strand
CAGTAACAGCATAGTATTGTGAGAACCAATACCACCGCAAGCGCAAGGGTTTCCAGGCAATGCGTTATCAGCCTGGAGGTAGTCGATCCTAAGATGTGCCTCAACAGAGTACATCGAATGGGAAATTAGTTAATATTCTAATACCTTGTATCAATCGTTTGAGCTATATGGTTCGCTTCCGGATAAGGAGTGTACAATTATCGTTGTATCTAACTATTCGAGGATAGGGGAGTGTCGTAATGACGAGAACCTTTCCGAGGTAGGAATGGCTTCGCGTTAGCGAAGTTTTCTTGATTCCAGGAGACCATGAAAGATTGTGTAGTTAGAAAGATACAAGTTCGTACCCAGAACCGACACAGGTGCGCTGGCTTAGAAAGCTAAGGTGCTACGGGTATACCGTATGGCGAGGGAATTCGGCAAATTAGTCCTGTAGCTTAGGTATAAGGGATGCCTGCGGTCTTCATGAGGAATGGGGATCGCAGGTTGCAATGACAAGGGGGTTTCGACTGTTTAATAAAAACACAGGCGACTGCTAGTCCGAAAGGATTTGTATAGTCGCTGAATCCTGGCCGGTGCCGGTACCTAAAACTTGGGTTCAACCGAGCTAAGGGCCGGTTAACGCCGGGAGTAACTCTGACTCTCTTAAGGTAGCCAAATGCCTTGTCGGGTAAGTTCCGACGCGCATGAATGGAACAACGAGAGCCCCACTGTCCCCGCCTACAACCCGGTGAAGCCACATAAGGTGGACGAACAGTCCATCAACTTCCATTGGGGAGAGAAGACCCCGTGGAGTTTTACTGCAGCTTGTGCTTGTGGTATAGTAAGAATTGCACAGGGTATCTGGGAGCTATGCTTAACATTCCCCGGGATGTTAATGAAGCAACGATGTAACACCAGACTCTTTTTGCAGTACCACTTATCCAGTGAAGACCGGAGACACGTGCAGGTAGGCAGTTCGGCTGGGGCGGCACCCCTTTGAAAAGATATCAAAGGGGCCCAAAGTTGAGTTCAAACGGGGCAGAAATCCGTTGAAGAGGGCAAAGCCAAAAACTCGACTGAATGGATTTCCAAACGCACGGAATTCATAGACGAAAGTCTGGCTTAGCGATCCTTCGTGTGCCCACTATTGGGGCCCGGAGGTGACAGAAAAATTACCCCAGGGATAACAGGCTCGTCGCGGGCGAGAGCTCCTATCGACCCCGCGGTTTGGTACCTCGATGTCGGCTTTTCCTATCCTGGTCCTGCAGCAGGGGCCAAGGGTGAGGCTGCTCGCCTATTAAAAGGGAACATGAGCTGGGTTTAGACCGTCGTGAGACAGGTCGGTCTCTGCCTAATGGAAGCGTGAATAACTGAGGGGAAGTTCCTCCTAGTACGAGAGGAACAGAGGAGCGTGGCCACTGGTTTACCGGTTGTCTGATAAGGCAGGCCGGGCAGCTAAGCCGTTTGGGCTAAGTGCTGAAAGCATCTAAGCACGAATCCCATCCCGAGACAAGTTATTCTTTCGTAAGATGAAGGTCGGCAGCAAAATACTGCGTTGATAGGAAGGTGGTGTAGATCACAAGCTTCGGCGAGTGGTGAGCCAGCCTTTACTAATAGACCAACACATCAGTTCAGCCACTTACATAGAGACTATGCGCGATGAATCATTATATTCATCAAGTGGAAACATATACACGACTTGTACGNTGATTTCATTTTAAATCACACATAGCGTTAGCTATGCATTGTTGATTTCATTTTAAATCACACATAGCGTTAGCTATGCATTGTTGATTTCATTTTTTAGTGGCAAGTTAATGTGAATTTATATGAATAAAATTTTAATTTACTTGAGTTGTTTTACAATTTTATCTTTATACTTCGTTTTGACTATCTTTGTTTTTCCTTCTGAATTCTTGTTGACTGAACAATTAGTTCCACAACCTGTTTTTGAAGCTGTACTGTCTGAAACCACTATTGTCGTGGGTGATTCATTTCGACTTTCTACTATATCTGAAAATACTGGTGATTATGCTGATATTCATATTGTTTCTATATCTTTTCCAGATCTAACTGAAATTGATGACGTTGTAAAAATTGCTACATATGATTTTACATTATCTCCCTCTTACATTTCTGTTGGCGAAGAAATTGGTTCAAACTATAGTGGGGGCGTTGAAACTACTTTTGCACAATATCCTTCTATTGAAGCTATGAGCCGGCCTTTACAACCTAATGTTGAAACTCATTTAGATATTGTTGTAACTCCAAAAAAATCTGGAATTTTTAATGTATATGTTAAATCTATTGGCATTCCTCACACTAGTAATATTTCACATTATCCTCATTCTGGAACATTGGATCATCAGAATGAACATGTTTTGGTTTATTCGGTAACTGTAAATCCCTAATATTTTGTGAATGTTCATTAGTATCATGACTATTTCCACTTTAAAATCACCTCAAATTTTTTTAACATCTAATTCTGAAATTATCTTTTTAATTGGCAGTATTTTGACTAGTCTTGGTATTCTTTTAGTAACTGTGGGTGGAAGTTGGGATATTACAAATCATTTGCTTAGTAAACCTGAAACTTTTTTCTCTCCTCCTCATGCTTTAATGTATTCAGGAGTGGCTATATCTTTGATTGGTGTAGTTTTAACTTTTGTTGGCTGGAAAAATTTACAAAAATTTAAGCACTCTTATTTTCTATCGTTAAAAATTAAATTAATTGGCATAGGGTTACTTACTGGTGCTGGACCTTTAGATTTTATTTGGCATTCTTATTTTGGTTTAGATGGGTTGCTTAGCCCTCCTCATTTCACTTTGATCATTGGAATGTTTCTGTGTAGTGTTGGTGGAATGATTGGAATTTCAAGGTATTTGAAATTTAATGATTCCAATTCCATTAAAAAATATTTATTGATTTTAGCTGTAATTCCTGTTTGGTTATCTGCGTCTGGAATAATTTCTTCATTATCTTTGCCNTTTTCTAGTACTGATTTTTTTGAATTCAACCCTGAACCTACTATTGCTTTCATTATTGCATCTTTGGCATATCCTTTTTTGATTTCACTTTCACTGACTTTGATTTTTAGATTATCTCATTACCAATTTGGAATTATGAGTGTTTTAGGTGGATTGTTTTTATTAATTTATAGTGCAACTGCAATAATTCCTAATTTTGCAATGGTTGATACTATTCAATTTTACTCATTAAATTTAATTCCATTTGTTATTGCCGACATATTTCTTAAATTGAATAGATCTAAATTATCTAGATTTTTTGTAGGCGGGTTATTGGGTTCTATATTTTACCTAGTGTATTACCCTTATGTGATGTATACTTTTAATGAAATTTTGTTGGGTAAATTGGTCTCCCCTAGTTTAATTTATTTTGTTTATTTTGAATTAATTCAAACTGTCTTGGTATACACCATGATACCTGCAATAATTATGGGTATTTTGGGCATGGTATTATCTGCTAATCTTTCCAAAAAAATACTAATGAATTAATTTATTATTTGAACTTATTATTTTGATTTTTTTTATATTAAATTCATAAAAAATAAATAATTATGGGATCAACATAATTGATATTCCCACAATAACTAGAAATCCTACAAAAAGAACTGAACGCTCTTTTTGATCTTGCAGAAGTTTCTTTTCATACATGATTTGGTCTTTCGTACTTTAGATTTTAAACAATGTATTTTATTTTTACAAATTCATGATACTGAGTTTGATATACTGGAATCAATTTAGAACTCTTTTGTGACTGTATCATAGTTCTTTGGCATTTACATTATTCTGGAATCTATGTTTAACGTTCAGTTAAAATTTCATCTAAATGTGGATTGTTCAAATTCCAAAATACAGTTAAACTTTTAATTCAAATTTGGTGGCATGATTCTGAAAGTATTCTTTAATTGCTTTGATGGTGTTTTCTTCTTGATGTTTATTTACAACCTCATTCATAATTTTTTCAATATACTTATCTATTTTTTTGATTCTATCATCTGCAATTTTTACAGAAATCAGTGATTTATTTTTTTGATCATCTAATCTTGTTTTAACCATATAAGCTCTATCCACTTCCTCCAAGATATGCTCCAATAATTCAATTCCTTTAGATCGAAATCTTTTACCATCTGTCATCATTAAAGTGGGAATTTGCTTTAACCGATTCAATTCAGTTTTCTGATTCATTTCAAATTTATCCATCATTAAAAGAAAATTAAATTCGCTTTGTAGTGTGTCTTTTCGTTTATACATTATTTTATTTTTATTTGGATTTGTTTGTAGATAATCCATTTCTACTAATCTTTCACATGCCTGAATTATTGCCGATTTGTCTCCTCCCACTTTTCTTGTAATGTCACTTGTGGATCGCCAATTAGATGTATTTTTTAGAATCAAATCATCATACTTAGTTGTCAATATAGATTTGATTTACAAAATCGTTAGTTAAATGAGTTTACCGTATTCTAAAAATAACAAAATGTATTGTTGTCCTGATGGTTGTATTTGATAAATTATTTGGTGTACTTCTGATACAATTATTATTTAGTAACAAAAATTAATTTTTATGAAAAAGAAAACTTTTGCAGTTGATATTGATGGAACTATTACTGAAAATGGTGGTGGTAGGATTCATCTTGATGCATTGGAGGCATTAAGGCGATTAACTAACATGGGTCATGATGTAATNTATGTAACCGGTAGATCNTCTGTTGAAGCATACCTGCTGTCAGTATTTGGTGGAACACGAAAAATTGCTGTTGGTGAAAATGGTGGGTGTATTGCTTTAGATGCTGATAATCATATTTTGTTAGGGGATATTGAAGTCTGCAATAGGGCATTTGATTTAATTAAAAATAATTTGGATGACGTTACAAAAAAACCTGTTTTTCCAAGATTAACTGAAGTTGTTTTAGAAAGAACTTTTGATATGGATGATGCCCGAAAAATTCTTTCTGAAAATAATCTTGATGTTAATTTATCTGATAGTCAATATGCAATTCACATTAATTCTAAAGGAATTGACAAAGGATCTGGATTTACAGAATTAATGAATAAATATAATATTGTAAAAGATGATGTAATTGCAATCGGTGATAGTGCCACTGATATCCCTTTGTTTAAAGTTGCAAAAACTAGTATTGCTTTAGGTAATGCATCTGAAATTGTGAGATCTGAGGCTACTATGACTGTATCTGGTAGTAGTGGTGATGGGGTTCTTGAAGCACTAGATAAATTAGCACCTAAATTATCTGAGATATAGTATGACATTTCAAACTATAATTGATGAAATTCAAAGTAATCTAAAAAAAATCATTCATGATCTATCTCTTTCTGACATATCTTTTTCTGTAGATGTTGCAAAGCCTGGATTTGGTGATGTTAGTTCTAACATTGCATTTTTACTTGCAAAAGAAATGAAAAAAAGTCCTAAAGAAATTACTCAAATTTTATCTGATGCATATTCTAAATGTGATAGCGTGCTTGTTTTGAAGACTGAGGCACATCCTTCTGGTTATCTTAACTTTTTTGCTAATTGGACAAAACTAAGTAAATTGATTTTATCTCAATCTTATCTTGATACCTTTGGAGATGTTAATATTGGAAATAATTCAAACATTGTAGTAGAACATACCAGTGTTAATCCTAACAAAGCATTACACATTGGTCATATTAGAAATATTGTCGTTGGTGATACTATTTCTAGAATTTTAACCAAGGCAAATTACAAAGTTAATGTTCTTAATTATATTGATGATTCTGGATTACAAGTTGCTGATATTATTGTAGGATTCAAACATTTTGGATTTGATGAAGAACCTCCAAACGGAAAGAAATTTGACCATTATTGTGGTGATGATGTTTATGTTAAAACTACTCAAAAATATGAACTTGATTCTTCTCTTGAAGAAATTAGAAAAAATACTTTAAAAGAACTTGAAGATGGTGATTCTGAAACTGCAGCATTTGGGGATATTATTACTAGAAAAGTTCTATCTGGTCAATTACAAACTTGCTGGAATCTCAATGTTTCTTATGATTGTCTTAATTTTGAGTCTCAAATAATTCGCTCAGGATTATGGTCAAAAATCTTTAAAAAACTCAAAGAAATGGATCTCATAGAATTTGAAAATCAGGGTAAAAATGCTCAATGTTGGGTAATTCGTGGGGATGGCAAGGAAGAAGACAAGGTAATTGTTAGAAGTAATGGTACTGCTACCTATATTGCCAAGGATATTCCCTATGCTGCATGGAAATTAGGATTATTGGATGACCCTTTTTACTATCAAAAATATGATGCCCATCAGCCTAATTGTAAAAATCTCTGGCAAACTAGTTTGACTGATGAATCTAATACTCCTCAAAATTTTACTGCTCAGAAAGTGGTAACTGTAATTGATTCACGTCAAGAGCGATTACAAAAAATTATTACAACATTAATGGAAAAATTCAATTCAACCCCAAATAGTTATGTTCATCTTGGATATGAGTCCGTTACATTAAGTTCTGATACTGCAAAAACTCTTGGATTGGAAACTGATGGGAAACAAGCTCAAATGTCTGGTAGAAAGGGTTGTATGTGAGTGCTGATTCTGTTTGTGAATTATTAAAGCAAAAAATTATTGAGGAAACTAAAAAACGACATTCTGAAATGAGTGATGCTGAAATTGATAAAATTGCCCAATCTGTTTCCATTGGAACTTTGCGTTATGAAATGATTAAACAGGATTTGGATAAAATAATTACTTTTGATTTGGCAAAATCACTTAGTTTGGAAGGTGATACTGCACCATACATTCAATATGCATATGCAAGAGCATCAAGAATATTAGAAAAATCTGGAATCAAACCAAACATTGATGTTGATTTTTCATTGCTTCAAGAAAAATCTGAACTTGATTTAGTTAAAACCATTGGTCTTTTTAACTTACAAGTTCGTGATGCTGCAAATAATTTTGCTCCTAAAGTGGTTGCTAGATATTGCCATGATCTCGCAGTTTCGTTTAATTCATTTTATGAACATGTAAAAGTTTTAGATTCTGATAATGATGCTTTAAAATCAGCTCGAATTTGTTTAGTTAATTCCTTTAATCTCACTTTGGAGAAAGCATTAGATTTGCTTGGAATTTCTGCTCCAAATAAAATGTAGTTTTATGTATTTTTATGCCTACATCTTCATCAAATTCTGCCTTTAAATGATGATATTTTTAAAATTAGATAATCTTCTTAAGTTTAAAATTTTGTAAAAAATTATGCAATTTGTTTTCATTATTCTTATAATTGCTTTAGTGAGTATTGCGATTGGAACTGTTGGGTCTGAATACTATAATGAATATGTACAACAACATGAATTAGAAAGTATGATTGTTTCATGTATGGAACAATATGGTCACTATAGTGATAAACTTGTAAATTGTTTAAATGATAATTCTTTATCTAATCCATAAATTCAATTTTACCACTAGCAATTTTTATTAATATTCTTGATATACTTTCTTTTTAAAATTGCATCATGGTAATGAAATTAGATGATAAGAAAACATTGTTACTTGGATTGTCTCTTACATTGGGAATCACTGTATTTGGGGGATTCATTATAATGTCTTTTCTAATGCCTCATTGTAAGGATGTATTGTGTTGATTGAACAATTCTTATTTTATCGCCACCCTTAAGTTATGATTGAATCTATTAATCCCATGAATTGTTTTGTTTGTGGAAAAGAAAAACAAGATTTTGAAGTGTGGTCTAATAAATTGGTAATTGGTATAACATATGATTCTGATTTTCAAAATAATGATATTATATCTAACATGTCTGATAAATCCATAATTTGTCATCAGTGTATAATTGTGATTCAAAAGAAAGTTCAGGATAATTTGGATTCAAAAAATTAATTTAATTAAAATAAAAATTCAATTACTATCAAAAATATGTCAGTGGCAACCGAAGTTACCACTGGAGACTTTTATGATCAGCAATCTAAATCACTTACCATATAATCTCAGGCGTGCAAACCTGATTCTTGACTTTTCTAGTTTTAGAAATAGGTTTGTTTTCAAGATACTATTTGATTGAAACTAGTTAAAATCCCTTTTAATTTTTGGCTATGTAAAGATCTTAATTCTAGTCATCCTTTTCCCTAGTATGTTTGCTGTGGGATTACTACGTGTTCCAAAACTAATGACTGCAACCCCTTACTTTTTAATTTAAATCCATTTCTTCTTGTAATGACTATGGTAGGATGTAGGTATGATTTTTTAATGAGCATAAATTAATTTTAAAATGAAGTCAATATGAGGGACAAACGAAGTAAATTACAAATCTATTTTGATGTTTTCTCTGCAATTTTAATTGAAAAACAAGATAATGAAGAAATTTCTAAAACACGGCTTCAACACAAATCAAACACTTCATATGATAAATTATTAAAATATCTTGATGAAATGAATGAAAAAGGATTAATTAAAATGGAAAATGAAATCGATACTACTGAGTTAGGAAATAAATTCTATCAGGATTACTCTAATGTAAATGATTTAATTAATGAAATTACTCAAAGATTAACTTAAACAAAACTGAATTTTTCTATTTGATCCTCTTTTGTAAGGAATAATATTTCATGATGTGAATCAAGCAAATTCTTCATAAATTTTGGTGCTAATTCTTTGTTTACACTGGGTACGTGAAATGAACAGATGAAATTTCCTGGGATTTTATGGAATCTATCATCTACACATTGCTCTATTTCTTCCATTGATTCTGTTTTGGCTTCTTTATTGAAATCAAAATAATGAGTTGAAACAACTCTGATTTTTCCATCTTGTGGAAGTGACTTTACTTTATCCATGATCATTTTTTCGTAATCTTCGAACTCTTTTGGAATTTTAACAATATTTAGCAATCCATTTTTAATGCTGGTATCAACATCAATTCCAAATTTTTTCATATTTTCTTTTAATTTTTCAGGATCATTTGTTGTATAGAAGCAAGTTTGCTTATTCTCTAAACCCGTTTTAATAAAATTAAATTCTATCTCTTCAGCTTTTTTTTGTTCTTCGTGAAATAACAAGATGTGTGTATTGTCCATTGATTCCAAATGTTCATGACTAACTTCTGTATACTCATTTTGATATTTTTTTTAAATATTTTCTGCTTTTAAGAGTTTGTGATATGGACTATTGGTGCCACACATTTTGTTTCATATATGAACCATTTTTAAAATATTTTATCTAAATTTCTTCTGCTGCTATCTTGGTACTCATCTAGGTGCGTAATCGGATTAAATACTAAAATCATACTTTATTCATTGGCATATTTGAGAATTAAATCCATTCGTGGACAAAAATATCTTTATCTTGTAAAAAGCACATGGGATGCTAAAAAAAAGACATCAAAACAGACTATTATCAAATATTTGGGCATAGAATCTGACGTATCTATTAATGATATTCCTGAAGACTACCGTGATTCAAAAAAAATATCTGATTATTTTATGAATCAAAAATATTTTCAACCTAATATTCAAACTGAAATTACTCAAAAACTTCAAAAGGATTTGCTCTCTACATTCAAAAATGGCGACTATGTTGAAGCAAATTCATTGGTTGAATCCTATCAAACAATTTATGGCTTTGAATCCTTCCTTAACGATGTTTTAATTCCTCTAATTGATGATATTGAATTATTGGGAAGTAGTAAAAAAATTGATTTAGGTACTCAAACAACTTGTTATAATGCAGTACAGGATTTAATGAATCTAATTTTAGAAAATAATTCCACCAACATGACTAAGAAAAAAATCTTAATCTGCGTACCTTATGGTGAACAACATGTTTTTGGTACAAAAGTACTTGAATCTCAACTTCTCACCAAAGGAAATACTGTTTACAACCTATCCCCATTTACTCCTGTTTCTTCTATTATGGAATCTATTGAAAATAACAACCCTGACTGCATTTTTGTTTCAATTACACTTGACGAAAATATTTTATCTGCTAAAAGAATGATTCAAAAAATAAATGATCAATATGCCATTCCAATTATTGTTGGCGGCCAAGCAGTGAAAGATGATTCTGTAAATTGGGGTTCTATTGGACAAAATCTATCCATTACAAAAATTTTAAAATTAATACAATCTAAGAAACCTGAAATTATTCCAACTGTATAGATATTTTACTTTTTTAATTGCCTTTTAGTTGTATTTTTATACATTTTTTTCACAGGCTTCTTTTGTTTTACTAATGTTTGAAGGACTTTGTTCTTTTTTTCCATCTTGTTTTTAATTTTTATCTGCTTCTGCTTCAATTTTTGATTATTTTCTTTTATTTTTTGTTCTATTTTTTTATTCTTTGTTTCTAATAATTCCAAAATTTTCTGCTCTTTTTTGAATTGTTTTCTACCTATTTCTTGTTGCTTGTGTCTTTTCTTCTCTTGTTTTGCTTTAATCGTAATTGCGTTTTTTTCTTTAATGATGATTTTTGAAATTTTTAATCTATCTTTTACTGATTTTTTTAGTTCTTGCTCCATTACTTTGATCTCTATTTTTAATTTTTCTGATTGTTTTATTTCCTTTTTTTCTGCATTAACTTGTGTACAAATTGTATTATAATCCTGTTTTGTTCTATCTAATTCTACTTGTTTTTCCTTGATTTCTTGAGCAATTTTTGCTTGTTCGATTAATCTGTCTTTTTGTTCTTTAACCATTTTAGATAATCTTGTTTTTTCTGCATTAACTTGTGATTCTATTTTTGTTTGCTCTTTTTGTGCTTGAATTAATTGTTTTTTCTGAACAACTAGATCTTTCATTGTTGTACTTTTTTGTAATTCAATATTTTTTAATATTGAATTTCTTTCTTCCTTGAGATTTGATAATTCATTTTTTTGTAAATTCACTTCTTTAGTTAACTGTGTTTGTTTTTGAATTAATTTTCTTTCAGCATTAATTTTGTCTTCTATAAATTTTCTTTCTTCATTAATTTTACCCTCATTATCTTTTCGTTCTATAATTAAATTATTTAATTCATTTTTTTTAATATTGATTTCTTTTGAATTTTTATTTTTCATATTTATTTTTTCTTCTTCTTTTTCTATTTTTTTAAATATTTTTTGTAATTCTGGTTCCTTTTTTTCTGCCTTCCAATTTTTAGGCATTACTACTTTAATTTTTTCCTTTAATTCATTATTTTTTTCTATTTTTACATTATTTTCTATTTTTTGACTTTCAATAATTGATATTCCAAAATTATTTACTAAATATTGTTTATCTGAATTATACAGTTTTTTGTCTTTTTCTAACATTATCAAAATATGTTCTAATCTTCCTGGATCTCCTTTACCCATTTTCAATAATTTTTTAATTTTTTTTGATGAACTATCTTCTTCAGGAATTATTTTTTTGGGTGTAATTATGACTTGGTGATTTAATTTATTTTCTAAGTAAATTCTATCTGTTTTGTATAGTGGCTTTTCGTTATTTATGAAATCTATTATGTGATTTAATCTCCCTGTGTCCCCTGAATTTTTATCTATTAATTCCTGAATTCTCTCCAGTGTTGACGTTACAGATATTTGATCCATACTAAAATTCCTATCNTAATTTTTACTNAATATAGTATAAAACAACTATTAATTCATTATTTTTAATATTTTTTCAATAAATTTGATAAATATTTGATTTTTTTATTCTATTTTACATTGTAATTTTAATTTTTAATTGCTCGTTAATATCTTCAATTACTTTTTCTAAAATACTTGTATTTGATGTAAAGAAACCTCTGTATTCACTGTCTCCTAGATCTTCAGCTACTAATCCAAATGGTCCGTTTTCTCCTTTTGTAACTACAATCCACATTGGGGAAATATTTGTTCCATCACAACTAACTACTTCTGCAGATGGTGGTGGGTGTGGAGCTAAATCTGGATTATTAAAATTACCAATTATCCATGCCTTTGAAATTTTATCTAGGATTTCTCTGTATCTTTCTTCTACATACTTGTATCTTGCTTCAGTTTCAAAAGTTGCTAATAATGGAGTGTTGTGTTTAACTGCATAATTTTCTATTAATATGCTTAATCTGTATAATTCCTTTTTACCTGTTTGAAAATTAACATAATTTATTTTTCTGTATTCTTCTAATGTCCACAGAATGTTGTGATCAGTAAGGTCTGTATTTTTAACTTCTTTAAATTTTGGAAATTTGTTCCATATGTCATCGATGAAACTTACAAAATGTTCCGTCATACTAGTTTATTTTTCTCTGAGTATATAATCCACTGATAATTTTTTAAAATAGTGCCAACTATAATCATTTATTTTTGTAACTTAAAAATTAATTTTGTTTTATCTGCTTCGATTTTATGTATTAGTATTGGTTTTGGATACTCTAAATTACCTGGAAATTCTTTCCATAATTCATGGATAGTTTTTGATTTCATTTTTTGCAATTCTGGAACCCATTTTTTAATATACTTACAATCTGAATCAAATCTTTCTTGTTGTCTCCACGGATTAAAAATTCGAAAATATGGTACTGAATCACATCCTGTTGACGCTGCCCATTGCCAATTTCCAGAATTAACTGCAGGATCATAATCAATTAATTTTTCTCCAAAATATTTTTCCCCTAATTTCCAGTCCATATGTAGATCTTTTGTTAGAAATGATGCCACAATCATTCTGACTCTATTGTGCATGAACCCTGTTTTGTTTAATTGTCTCATTCCTGCATCAACAATAGGAAAGCCTGTTTTCCCTTCACACCATTTTTTGAATAATTCTTCTGATTTTGCCCATGGTATTTTTTGAAATTTTTTTCTAAATGATTTTTTTTGTGAATATGGAAAATGGAATAAAATATAGCTGAAAAATTCTCGCCAGTATATCTCCCCCATTATTGTGTGATCTACGCCTAATTCTTCTTTTATTTTGTTATGAACTTCTCTTATTGATACTGTTCCAAATTTGTTATGTGCTGCAAGCATTGTTGTTTGATTTAATTCTGGAAAATCTCTTACTTTATCATAATTTCTGAATTTGTCTAGATGTTTTAAAATTTTTAATGCCTCTTTTCGCCCACCAATTATTTCATTATTTTTTATTTCATTTTTTCTTATTTCGCTGTTAGAAATAATTTCTTTTGAATAATTCTTTTTAATATTTTTAGAAATCTTTCTGATTGGAAATTGCTTAGCTTTTTTATAGAAAAATGAATAAATTGTGTATGGTGACCCTTCATTTGTTTTTATTTCATTTGGATTATGAAGTAAAAAGTCTAATGTACTATGAAATGATATTTCATTTTTCTTACAAGTTTGATATATTTTCTCATCTCGCTTTTGTGAATAATTTGTAAAATCTGTATTTAAAAATATTGCTTCCACTTTATGTTTTTTAATTATTTTCTCTATTACTTTCTCTGGCTTACCTTCTAGTAATTGTAATCTTGTTCCTTTTTTCTTTAATTCTACATCTAAATCTGTTAATGATTCATTAAGAAAATTCCATCTAAATTTTGAATCTTTTAAATTATTAATTAGATTTTCATCATAGATAAAACATGGAATTACTT
>JGI20155J14468_10002479_pt1 | contig 13579 bp, 12 predicted proteins | sample COG_05_FD_14468 | JGI IMG/M metagenome (IMG submission 14468) | reverse complement strand
CCGATGCTTTTTACTCAATGTTTTATTAGGGGCACAGGCTATTTTTATTCTGGTTTTCTTATCATATTAACTATAGCATTAATTATAATTTTAGGACTAATCATAAAAAAATATGAAAATAAAATTTCAAAATAAACAAATATTAGAATTATCAGCACTATTTGTGATCATTACGTTTGGAATTTATCTTTCAATAACTTCCGGATATGGCTCAGATGAAGATACACTTCCTCTAATAGGAGCATTTGAGTCGATGATGGGAGGCGAAAAAGTAATGGCCTCAAGATTTACCCCATACCCAGTAGCCGAGATTGGTATAGGTTTTCTATCTTATCAATTAGGAAGTTGGGCTGCAAATTTATTAACATTTATTTTTATTATTATTGGTTGTTCTTTTTTTTATGTAGGATTGTGCAAGAAATATAAATTAAATGATTTGATATTATTTTTAATTATTTGTTTATCAAGTCCCGTGTTATTTTTTGATAACATTGAACCAATTGATTATTCTTGGGCATTTGTTTTCTTAGCTGCTGGTACTTTTTTTTTAAAAAAAAAATATTTTGAATTAGCTGTAGTTTTCTTCGGCATCTCTATTGGAACAAGAATTAATTTCATATTATTTATTTTTTTTATTATATTTTTTTTTCAATATAGTCCTCAGATAAAAAAACCAAGAAAGATACTTATTTTTATAACATCATTTTTTATTGGCGGACTGTTTTACCTTACAATTTGGTTTCAGCATGGCTTTAGTATTGAATGGTTAACAGCTGTAACACCAAATAATCAAGGATTAGCAGGTTTACTTGCAAGGTTTTTCTACAAAACTTTTATGTCTATTACTTTTTTGTCAATGTTGTTGATTATGATAGTTTTGTTTTTTCTCTTAAAGAAAAAAAAAATTAAAAAATTTTTAAATTTTGAAAATTCTAAGTTAATTTTTGGAATTATAATTTCAAATTTAATATTATTTTTTTTTATACCTGCTGAAATGTCCTACTTACAACCATTTTTAATATGTTTGTATTATCTTGTTTATAAATCAATTAATAAAAAAATTGTTTATTTATTAATAATTTTAAATTTTGTTTCTTGGTTTGTAGATTTTGATTTTCTTAAAATACAGTATAAAACTGAAAATAAATGTAACAATGTTGAAGCAATCTCTGCAGATTTTCAATTTCATTTGAATCAGGGAAGGTTATTTGCGTTTTTGGAATCTAGAGATAAAATTAGTTGCTGGATACATGATGATAGTGACAGATCAAAAAAAATATTAAGTGGTAAAGCCTTAAAAGAGTAAGATGATTATCACATACTTAAATCTTTTGGCTCTAACCATCTGTATATTAGGATATGCTGGTTTATTTAAGCGCTTAATTTTCTCTAATGTGAATTTAAAAATATACAATATTGACTTTATTTTTGGTTATGCATTATTAATTTCAATTTCAATTTTATTTAATTTTTTTATCCCTTTAAAATATATTACTCTCATTGTTTTGTTATCTGGTTTTATTTTATTTTATTATTTTTTATACAAAAAAAATTATTTTATTAATTTTGTAACACTATTATTAATATGTTTTTTTTTAATTTTTATTTCACATGGAAATGGAATTGCTTACGATAGTCAACTTTATCATTTACAAACAATACAATTGAATAATAATTATAAGACTATTTTTGGTGTTGGAAACTTACAGCCGCATTATGGTATGAATTCATCTTGGCATAGTTTTCTTGGTTTGATTAATTACAATTATAAAAATATAAATTTAATTTTTTTAGCTAATATTTCTTTATTTGCTTTATTTATTAATGAACTTTTCTCTAAAAATTTTGATGTAAATAAGAAGTTAAGCCATGCATTTTTAGCCCTATCAATACTTTACATATTTTCTTACTCATATTTTCATCCTTATGGAAATGGCACTATCCTAAATAGCTTAGGCTCACCTGAAGCAGACACTGTTTCAATGGTTTTTTTTATTTTAGCTTCATATCTATTTTTGTTATATGTAGAAAGCAAAACAATTGACCATTTTTATTTATTTTCACTTTCAATTTTCTTAATTATTACAATTAAAATTAGCTATATAGGTGTATTCTTATTTTTTATTTATATTATCTACAATAAAAATAAAAATTATTATTTTAATAAAATAAATTTTTTTATATTAATTTCTACTTTACTTTGGTTTGTTAAAAGTATTTTCTTAACCGGTTGCTTAATTTTTCCAATTAAACTGTCATGCATTAAAACAAGTTGGTCAATGAATTTTGACTCAGTTGAAAATTATAGTAAGATTATTCAATCATTTGCAAGAGACACTCCATTAAGAGCTAAATTTACAGATTTTGATTTTACTTTAAATTCATACCAATGGTTTATTCCATGGTTTAAAGAGTACTTTTTAAATACTGAATTTTTATTTATTTCTTTTTTAATTATTATAATCAATAGTATTATTTTATTAATTATATTTTTCTTCAAAAATAATAAAAATATTGATAGTACTTATTTTCTTGCAATAATTATTTTATTTTTAAATTTGATTATTTGGATGAGAGCACCAGAAATTAGATTTGGTTATGGATCAATAATCTCGCTTGTTTCTCTATTATCAGCAATGATTTTGATTAAATTTAAATCAAAGATTATTGATAAATCTTCATATTATATTATTATTTTATTATTGTTTGTTCCAATAACCTTAAAAAATAAGGATAATTTTTATAGTTTTCAAGATATTTCTTTTGTTAGGAACTTTACCACTTCTAATTTTAAGATGATCTACGAAACAAATAATCATAAAGTTTACCAACCCAATAATCCTTTTTGTAATGATTTTAATGGTTTTTGCACTTATCAAGGATATAAAGTTTCTATAGATAATAAAAATAATTATTTATTTATTAAAGAAAACAATAGTGTTGTTAACGAGGAACTCAAAAAGTAACTTTAATTATTGAGTTATATCTAAAAATTATGCAATTAAGTATTGTTATACCCTGTCTAAATGAGATCGAAACTATTGAAATTTGTATAAATAAATGTCTTCAGTCTATTAAAAAGATGAATATCGAGGCTGAAGTTATATTGGCTGATAACGGTAGCACTGATGGTTCTATTGAGTTAGCTGAAAAACTAGGTGCAAGGGTTATAAGAATAAAAGATAAAGGTTATGGTAATGCTTTAAGAGGTGGAATAAAAAATGCAAAAGGAAAATATATAATCATGGCAGATTCAGATGATAGTTATGATTTTTTATGTATTGATCATTTTTACAATAAACTTATTGATGGTTATGACATGGTCCAAGGTTGTAGGTTTCCAGTTGGTGGTGGTAGAATTGAGGATAATGCCATGCCATTTTCACATAAATATTTTGGCAATCCTTTTTTTAGTTTTTTATCTAAGTTATTTTTTTCACTTCCTTTTAACGATGTATATTGTGGCTTTAGAGGTTTTGATAGAAAAAAATTTCTTGAACTGAATCATTTTTCAAGTGGCATGGTTTTTGCTATAGAAAATTTAATCAAATTTAAAGTATCAGGAGCAAGATGTGCTGAAATTCCAGTGACATTATATAAAGATGGCAGGAAGAAAAACACAAGTCACTTAAATACTATCTCTGATGGATGGACGACGTTAAGATTTTTAATGGTTACATGCCCAAAGTGGTTATTTTTTTTCCCTGCTATTATATTTTTTATTTTATCTGCAGTTTCTGCTTATGATTTATCAAATTTACTTAATACAAAAGTTAGTTTATTATTATTTGAAAGATTTTCCTCTACTATAGTTTACTTTTTATTAGGATTTCAAATTTTTATGTTTGGTTTATTTTCCTCGTTAATTGCCACAAAGCTTCAAATGCAAAAACCCAAAAACATTAATATTTTTTTTAAGATTTTTAAGATCAGATATGCTTTCTTGATTAGCTCATTTTTAATTACATTAATTTTATTAGATAGCTTCTTCTTTGATGTTTATTTACTCAATGATCATATCCAAAAAATAATATACCCATTCATCATTTTTTTTTCAATTTTACTTATAATTAATAGTTTATTTGTCTCATTAATTACTATTGAAGATCAAAAATAGAATAAAATTATTTTATTGTAAAAATTTTTTTTTAGAAAAGTAAATAAAATATATATAAATTACTAAATATATTAAAATTATAGCTATAGGATTTATAATATTCAGAAAAGATAAAAAATTTGTAGAAGAAAATAAAATTAGATAAATTATTAATGACTGATTAAGAGAGAATTGTTTTATCATATAATGATGTAAGTGATTCAAGTCTCTACTAAATGGATCCTTTTTTTTAATTAACCTGAAAATAAATAATCTAAACATATCTAGACCTGGTATCATAAAAAAAATAAAAATTTTCTCTATAGACATAGTTATATTTTGATTTAACAAAGTGTTATAAGTAAAAATGGTTACAAGTGAAATTAGACACCCTAAAAAAAGAGTGCCAGAATCTCCAAGAAAATATTTTCCTCTTATTATTTGATAAGTATTAATTGCCATAAAAAAAGATATGAATAATAATATTGTTTTAATGTCACCATTTAAGAGTAGAGATAAACTGAATAGCCATAATGTAGAAAACCCCGAGGCTAATCCATTAATACCATCTATTAAATTTAATGAATTTATTAATAGTGCGATACATAAAATAGAAAATAAAATACTAAATTTACCCAGGTAAATATCTTTATCTAATAACTCAATATAAATTTTTTTTATTAATAAAATTTCACTTAAATAAAGAGCTGCAAATAAAATAATTATTGAAATTAAAAGCTTTAGATAAGCATTTATATTGACTCTATCATCAATATATCCCAACAAAAAAAATAGGTATGAATAGGCTAATATCATAGTAATTGAATTGTTAAAATTATTAATACCTAAAACAAAAATTATTATTATGGAAAATATTATTATTCCAAATGAACCTATTAATGGGGTAGCCGAGGTATGAATTTTATCTTTATTTGGAATGTCAATTACATGAAAATATTCACCAATTAATTTACTATATTTTGTTAAAAAATGTATTATGAGTATTGATGAAAAAAAGATTACCAAGTAACTAACTTTAAACATAATTTATTAATATATATGAAAATAGATTTTCAAAACTGTTTTTTTAAAATAAATTTTCAAGTTCTCTTTATTTTTGTCTTATATTTAGTAGCGTTATTTTATGGACCATCATTAGTCAATTTTTTTTATTTACTATCATCTATTTTGTTCATTTATCAATTATATACTAAAAAAATAAGCTTAAAATTTAACCTTAATTGGAATTTTACAATNCAAATTACCTTTTGTTTGTATCTAATCGTTAATTCTTTTTTCGTCACTTACGAAAATATTTTATTTTACAAGTCCGTATTTTACTTTANATTTTTATTGATTGCTTTTATAATTTCTAAGATTGTTAATAATCAAGATTATACTNTAAAATNNATATCTTTTATTTTTTTACTATGCTCAATTTTTTTAAGTCTAGATATTATTTATCAGTCTCAAGTAGGTTATGATGTTTTTGGATATCCAGCTGGGATATGTAGTTACCCTTTNGGTGATGTTAACATAGACCCAAATCATTGTGAGAGATTTTCAGGTTTTTTTGGTTATGAATTAATTGCNGGGAATTTTCTTGCAACNTATGGTTTATTTTTTTTATATATTTTCTTTAGCAGATTAAAAAAAAATATTTTAAATATTTTNCTATNTTCTATATCATTATTATTAATTTTTTTAGGGATCATTATCTCTGGNGAAAGAAATGCATTTTTAAGTATTTTGCTTATTTTATTATTTAATATTCTATTTAATAAAAAAGCTAGAAAATATTTCATTTATCCAACTCTTATTTTTTTATTAATTTTAACCTTTTCATTCAAAAAATTTGAACACATTAAATATAGATATATTGATTGGCCAGTCTCAAGTATTACTTCTTCTGAAGGAAATATATTAAAAAAACTAATACAAACTCCTTGGGGCGTGCATTATATTACTTCGTATGAAATATTTTTAAATAATAAAATTTTTGGTTCAGGACTTAAAACCTTTAGAGAAGAATGTAAAAAAGATATTTATAGTCTAGAAAATATAAATAAGAAATATGATCTAAATACAAAATATCCTGGTTGTTCAACACACCCTCACAACATGTATATTGAGTTATTAACTGAAGCTGGATCAGTTGGGTTTATATTATTTTTTATATTAATTTTCTTTATTATATTTAAGCCTTATTTTAAAAATATTAACTATATTAAAGATAAACAAGATGTAATATTTGTATTATCAATTATATTTTCTATTATGTTTCCATTTAGACCAACAGGCTCTTTCTCAGGAACTATTTCTGCATCAAACTTATGGTTTTTTATAGGTTTTTACTTATATTTCATTAANAATTTAAAATATAAAAAATGAAAAAAAAAATTGCATTAATTACTGGTATCACTGGACAGGATGGCTCATATTTAGCTGAGCTTTTACTTAAAAAAAAATATAACGTGCATGGAATTATAAGAAGATCATCTAGTTTTAATACGAGTAGAATAGACCATTTATATCAAGATCCTCATTCAAAATCAAAAAATTTTTTTCTACATTATGGAGATATGACAGATTCTCTTTCTTTACAAAAAATAATAAATGATATTAGACCAGATGAAATTTATAATCTAGCAGCTCAATCTCATGTTGCTGTTTCATTTCAACAACCTGAGTACACTGCCAACTCAGATGGACTAGGAGCATTAAGAATTTTAGAAATAATTAATAATATAAAATCAAAAAAAATTAAGTTTTATCAAGCTGGAACTTCAGAAATGTTTGGAATGGTACAGGAAATTCCACAAACAGAAAAAACTAGATTTTATCCCAGAAGCCCATATGCCGTAGCAAAGGTTTATGCTCATTGGATTACAGTTAATTATAGAGAAGCCTATGGTATATTTGCCTGTAATGGTATTTTGTTTAATCATGAAAGTCCAGTTAGAGGAGAAACTTTTGTAACAAAAAAAATTGTAAAAGCCCTATGCAGAATAAAATATAAAAAACAAAAAAAATTATATTTAGGTAATTTAGAAGCCAAAAGGGATTGGGGGCATGCCAAAGATTATGTAGAAGCTCAATGGAGAATTCTTCAACAAAAAAAACCTGATGATTATGTTATTGCAACTGGTAAAACTTATTCTGTAAAAGTTTTTGTAGAAAAAGTAGCAACTTTTCTTGGAATAAAAATTACATGGAAAGGTAGTGGTATCAATACTAAAGGTTATGACCAAAAAGGCAATTGTATCATAGAGTGTGATAAAAAATATTTTAGACCTACAGAAGTAGATATTTTAATAGGTAATGCAAATAAAGCCAAAAGGATATTAAATTGGAAACCAAAAATATCAATTAATGAATTAATTAAAGAAATGGTAGAAGCTGACTTAAAAAAATTGAAATATTTATAAAAAAATATTATCAAATCTTAATTAACAAGAACTAAAATAATTATGAATATATTTATTACAGGTGTTGCTGGATTTCTTGGGTCAAATTTAGCTGATTTTTACCTTCAAAAAGGCTTTAAAGTTTCAGGTTGTGATAATCTTATTGGTGGAGATATGGATAATGTTGATCCTAAAGTAAATTTTACAAAAACTAATTGTGAAGATTTACAAAAAATGACAGAAATTACAAAAAATGTTGATGTTGTAATTCATGCTGCAGCTTATGCGCATGAAGGCTTGTCAGTTGTTTCCCCTCATTTAATTTGTTCTAATATTATTGGAGGATCCACTTCTGTTTTTTCAGCTGCTATTCAAAATAAAGTCAAAAGAATAGTTTTTTGTTCATCAATGGCTCGTTATGGAAAAATTAAACAACCTTTTTTTGAGGAAGACACACCAATTCCTGTTGACCCTTATGGAATTTCAAAATTAGCTGCAGAAAAAATTTTAATAAATTTATGTGAAACTTATGGTGTTGAATACAATATTGCTATTCCACATAATATAATTGGTATTAAGCAAAAATATGATGATCCGTTTAGAAATGTAGCGTCTATTATGATTAATTTAATACTGCAAAATAGACAGCCTATAATTTATGGAGATGGTGAGCAAAAAAGAAGTTTTTCTGATGTAGATGATTGCATTTATTCAATTGATAAATTAGCAACTGACCCAAATATAACTAGCGAAATAGTTAATATTGGGCCAGGCCCTGAAAATGAAATAACAATTAACAGACTCTTTGAAATAATTTCTAATGAATTAAAGTTTAATTTGGAGCCAATCAACAAACCAGAAAGAGTGAATGAGGTAAAAGATTCTATTTGNTCCNCAAAACTATCAGAAAGTTTATTAAAATCTGAATCAAATAAAAACATTAATNAAATAATCAAAAAGATGATTAATTATATTAAGTCAAAAGGTGTTAAAAAATTCATTTACAATTATGACATTGAAATCAATAATGAATTAACCCCAGATACATGGAAAAAAAAACTAATTTAAAATTTCCTTTTTTTTTATTTTCCTCAAGTCACAATATTAAGATTCAATCTATTGCTTATAGTCTTAATTTATTTTTACCAACCTTATTTTTAATAATTACATCTTTTTTTAAAGATTATAATTTAACAGCAGAACTTGGTATTTTAATTGGGGTTAATATAATTTTCACACAAATTTTTTCAGCTAATGCCAGAAGTATAATCATTTCAAAAAAACTAATTAGTTTAATTTATAATTATATTATTTTTAGAATAATAATTTCTATAGTACTAATTTTTGTAAATCTTCTTTTTTTTAGTATATTTGAATTTTCAAATAAAATTCTTTTACTTGCAGTTTCTTTTTTAATTATTTTTCAATGGCTGAATGAATTAATTCTTACTTATTTTGAATTAAAAAAAAAAATCAGAGAATTTTATTTCTATATTTCTATTTGTTTAATTTTTATCATTTTTATTATTATATATTTTTTTTATCAACAAAATTTAACTTATGTTTTTTTTATAAACAACATTTTATTAATTTTATTCTTCTTCACTTTTTTTTTAGAAATTAAAAAAATTAAAAAAAAGAAAATATATTTGAGAAAACTTTTTATATCATCAATAACAAATAAAGCTTTTTATTCATCATTTTCAATATCGTTTGCTAATTTAATATGGAGACTTTTAATAATTCAATTTTGTGGGAAAATCTTAGCTGGAATTTATTTTGCTAGTTTTGCACTAGGTTCACTTCCAGGAACATTATTTAACAATACATTTGGTCCTACAATTATAAAAAACAATATAAAAGTGAATAAAAGTTTGTATATATTAAAGTGCGTATTTATAACTGTAATTACTGTATTATTTTTTTGGAGTATTTTGAACAGAGATCAAATTTTTATTAATCTTTCGTATACTCAAATATTTGGTACCTTTTTATCCTTATTAGGGTCTTACTTTATGATTAAAGGACAGTATGCCAGACAATATTTAATTCAAAAAACACAGTATCAATCATTCGTTTTTAAGATAGATGCTCTTTATTCTTTGATTATTATGATTGTTGTTCCCACCTTATATCTATTAGGTGGAGATAAGTTAATCATCATAGCTTTTTTAGTTTCATCAATAATTGCTCATATAGTATATAATTTTACATATAATAAATTCTTAAAATAAATGAGTTTAATCAAAACATTAAATATTCTTTTTTTTATAATAATTCTTATTTTATTACCCTTTGGGCTTAGCTCATACGAGGGTAACAAGATTTATTATTTAATTTTCTCATTTATATCCACTTATGCTCTATTAACGTCCTTCCAAAAAAACTCAATTTCTTTCGAATCTTTTTTTTCGTTATTAATATGGTTAGGTTTTTGGTTTAAGTTTACAGTCCAAATATCTTACTTAAATAATCTTTTTCCAGAAGGTGTAGGTTTATTTGATTATAGTGCAAATTCCTACGATGATATTTTAATTGTTTCTTCAGTAGGTATAGTAGCGTTTATAGCTGCTAAATATTTTAGATTAAAATTTATTTTTAATTATTCTAATAATGACTTGGACGAATTTAATAAAACTGACTATTTAACTTTTTATTCAAATAATAGAAAAATTATTCACTTTATTTATCTTTTTTTAATAATATTTATTGGTTGTTCAAACTTTTTATTTGTTTTCTCCCAAAAAGGAACAATCCCAGAAACAATCTTGCCTTTTGGTCTGAATAATTTTATTAATTGGTTATTAATGTTTGGCTTAGCTTCTTTTTCAACATTAATTATTTTTTTAGAATTTAAGTTTAAAAAAAAGAACTCTAATTCTGTAGTAAAATATGGATTATTAGAAACATTTATTTCTGCAATTTCTATTTTAAGTAGAGCTATGATATTTAATGGTGTTTCAATTATTTATGGCTTTTATAGATTGGTAGAAATAAACAATATTAAGGTTAAAAAAATTAAATTTATAAAATATTTTATGATTATCTTAGTTCTATTTATGATTTCACTTTTAATTGTAAGTAAAATTAGACAGTCTAAAAATTTTACAGTAGGTCATGAAGTGCACAGTTATATACCTCAAATTGATGTTAATGATGTTAATGCTGTTAATGCTAAATCTGTAAAAATTATTAATTCTTTTACCAAAGAATTAAATCAAATTATTTTTTTAGTCGCAGGAAGATGGGTAGGTGTTGAGGGTGTTATGGCTGTTTCTGCTAACAATGACTTAGGTTTTACTTCTTTTTTAACATCATTTAAAGATGAGTTTGATTATTCCAACTCATTCTATGAAAATAAGATAAAAGGAAGTAGGTATATTTATATAAAAGAACCAAAAATTTACACAATTTATGTACCTGGAATTATTGCTTTTTTATTTTACACAAAATCTTTGATTTTTTTATTTTTTGGAATTTTTTTTCTATGTATTTTTTGTTCTTTTGTCGAATTTTTTGCTTACAAAATGTCAAAAGGAAATGTCATATTTTCATATTTAATAGGCAATGTTTTGGCATACCGATTAGCCCATTTTGGCTATTTGCCTCAAAATTCATATAAATTAATATTAGCAATTTTTTTTAATATAGTCTTAATGTGGATAGTTATGAAAATAATTAAATCTTTTCATAGTTAAATTTTTTTTAAAAAGTATATTTAAAAAATAATTTATTGTTTTAAGTTTTTTTCTTGGTTTTTGATAATAAATTAATTGTCTGTATCATTAATTATTACTTATAAGTAGAACTGAAAAAATATTTAAAAATTAAAAAGACAGCAATTAGACCATCTTTTATTGTAATTTTTTTTCCTTCACTATAGGTTCTCCCATTATATCCAATCCCAACCTCAAAAATTTTTGCTTTAAGTTTTGCAATTTTCATTGTTACTTCTATTTCCACACCAAAAGAATTTTCATTAATCTTAATATTTTTCATTATCGATTTCCTAAATACTTTATATCCAGTCTCAACATCAGAAAAATTAATATTAGTTAGTAAATTGACTAAAAAAGTTAATATAAAATTTGCTACTCTATGTGAAAAGTAAATTAATCGATGTGCTGCTGATCCTTGAAATCTAGATCCATAAACTACATCTGCACCATGAGCCAAAAAGGGTTCAATTAGTTTTTTATAATCATTAGGGTCATATTCTAAGTCAGCATCTTGAAAAAGGATTAATTCACCATTAGCAATTTCAATTCCCTTCTTTAAAGCTGCCCCTTTACCTAGATTAATTTTGCTTTCTATTAATGAATCGTACAAGTAAGAATTTTCTTTTAATAAAGATGTTGTCTTATCTTTTGAACCATCATCGGATACAATTATTTCTAGTTGTAGGTGTTTTTTTTGTAAATTTACTTTTTCAAGAATTTTCAGAATTGTTTTTTCTTCATTAAAACAAGGTATAATTACTGAAATTTTCATTTTTTAATCCAATCATTCGTTATTAAATTATCTTTATTAATATAAATAGAAAATAAGTTTTTTTGTTTAGGGAAAATGAAAAAAAAAATATAAAAAAATGCTTTTATAACTTTTGATTGTGTAAATTTAATGTGAGAACCATAATCAAAAAATATTTTAATTTTTAAATCAGGTCTAAATGATTTCATTAATTTTATAATTTCTCTTTCTGTCCATCTATAAACATAATTCGGAATACTGGTATTATCCACACCACCAGTTGTTATGTTTTTTTTAATAGCAGATAATTCGTATTCTTCAGATAATTTAAGTTTACAAGCTAAGCGAGATATAAAAGAGTCGTTAGCTTCTATAATTAATGATCCTTTAGAACAAACTCTAAATAATTCAAGAATTGCCAGATGAGGTTTTGATGAATGATGAATGCAAGCATGTGCTATACAATATTCGTAAGAATTATCTTTTAGTTTTATGTCATGGATATTTTCATAAAAATTTAATTTTTTCTCATCTGAGCTTTCTATGTTTGAAAAAGTTACATTTTCATAGCCAAGCTCTAGAAAAACCTCTCGATCAAGGCTTCCTGCACCCAGAACAAGAATGGGTGAATTTTTATTTTTTATGTATTTTAATATTTTTTCAGAATAAAAGTCTTTTCTATCCATGATAATTTTACCTATTCTTTAATTATTAATCTGCAAGCATAATCCACATAATGCATCCATACATATTTATTTAAAAAAAATTCATCCACAGCTTTTTTTGAACCACCCCAATGTCCATAATCATCAATTATTATTACTCCCCCTGGGCTTACTTTTTCATATAAAATTTCTAATTCCTTTTTTGTGCTGCTATACCAATCTGTATCCAATCTTAGTAAACTTATTTTTTCAGGCAAGTTATCTTGGATATCCAATGTTTTTTCTACTGGCCCTTTTACAAATTTTATATTGTCAATATTTTTAACATTTGATTTAATATTATTCTTAACATCTTCTAGGCTGCAAATTCCCCAAATATGTGTTTTTTTTTCTTTATCTTTGTTCATTAAAATTTTGGCATTTAAATTTTTTGATATATCAAAATCATTTTCATCAGGTTCTGTCATACCTTCGAACGTATCATATGCAAAAATTTTTCTACTATAGTCATTTGTTAATTCCATAGTCTTTTTAAAAAGTATAATATTACCACCTTTCCACACACCACATTCCACATAATCACCTAAAATTTTTTTTTGATTAATGTGCTCTAAAGCTTTTATTAGATTATAAATTCTTATTTGTGGTGTCATTGAATAAGCTTTAACTAAATTGATTAATTTTTTTTCATTACAAGTGAGTTCAACAATCTTTTGATTTTTGTTAACTATGCTGTAACCAAAAAATGAAAATAATTTATTAATTAAGTTTTTTATAAAATTTTTTGTCATAAGTTGATTATTATTTATTATAGACTTTGAGACATTAATACTATAATTGAAATAATTATGAATATATTTATTACAGGTGTTGCTGGATTTCTTGGGTCAAATTTAGCTGATTTTTACCTTCAAAAAGGCTTTAAAGTTTCAGGTTGTGAT
>JGI20155J14468_10002476_pt1 | contig 13583 bp, 7 predicted proteins | sample COG_05_FD_14468 | JGI IMG/M metagenome (IMG submission 14468) | reverse complement strand
GCATTAAACGCGTGACGTTGTGAAGTTCTCTCTATCGTCGTAAACGCGGGAAAGATGTTTTCGTTGTTGTCGTCACGTCACCGGAGGCCTTTCGCCTTTCCGGAACAGTCTCTTGTACTCTTCTTCTGCGAGTCGTCGTTTTTTGCCGCCGTCTTCTTTCGCGTCGTTATCCTTCTTTTCCTCCTTTTCCTTCATCTTCTTCCTGTTCTTGTTCTTCCAATCTTCGTCGAAATACCCGACGGCGATGAACTTGTTTTGGATTCGAGGCGGGTCTTTTTTGTACTGCTCCAACAAGCTTCGACAGCGGTCTTTACTCGCGAGTTTTACGACGGCGCTGCCGTAAAAGAAACCGGATTTTGAATCCATCATCCATTCGATTTCGGCGTTATTGTCGTCGTTTAATTTTAACGCGCTTTTGATTTCCGTGGCGGTGACAGAAAGTGGGAGTTTGCCGATGAACAACGTTTTCGATTCTTTCCTCGGGCGTTTGTTGCTGGCGTTGATTTTCGCGTTGCCGCCTTCTAAGGTGAGCAAGCGCTTTTGTGCCGCCGAATCGACCGGTTCGATCGAGCGTAACTCCTTACCGACTTTACACAGAGGACATCTCAGGTTTTTTACGTCGTGCGGGTCGTTTTTATCGTCGCTTTTCGTCTTATTCGCGTTCCAAGTGTTGCCGTTGCTCCCTTTTTTTTGTCTCTTAACAAAACTGTTCTTCTTCGTATTCGCTTCGATTACGTTCCTGCACCCGTCGCACACCAAAACGGGCACTTTACACTTTTGATCTCCGCAGACAAACTTCCCCTCGTATTTTGACCACGCGCGTTCGCACGCGCAACACTTACTCGTCGTCTCTAACTCGCCTTCTTTCTCTGCCATCTGCGCCTCTCTCAAATCGAATAAGTAGTTTTTCCCTTTCCAGAACCCTCCGCTCTCCGGGAACGTCTTCAAATACCTGTCGACTCCACCTCTGACCATGGCAATCCCTTTCGTTTCCTTCAAATCGCCAACCCGTTCCATTTGCGAAATCAACGCCGACGCTCGTTCGCATCGTATGCCCCCGGTGCAGTACATCATCACCCGCTTCCCTTCCAACTGTTTCTTCGTCTCGGGCAAGTTTAACCACTTGGGAAATTCGCGACTGTTTCGCATCTCCGGGTTCAAAAATGTCGCCCCACCTTCCGGCGGTTCAATCCTCCCAATGTCCACCTCGTAATGATTCCTCACGTCAATCACCACCGAATCTTTATCCTTCAACATCTCGTGATATTCAATCGCGTTCACGTGTTTGCTCTTATTCTGTTTCAACGACGGCGCTTTCTCCTTCTCCAACCCGTAAGCGACGAGCTCGTCCTTCGGTACGAGCGTCAACCGCTTAAACCGTTGCGAATGTTCCACCATATCGGTAATCTTAAAATCCGTCTCTTCAAATATTTTGTCAAATTTTCGCAATCTGTTGCAAAACTCTCGCGCGGAGTGAGGATCTTTTGCCGTTAACGTGCAATTCGCGCCTTCTTGCGATATCCGCCCTCGTCCGGTGACCCCTAACTCGTCCCCTACTTGTCTCATGAATCCTAAAACCGATTTCATTTTCGCTTTCGACCATTCCGGTTCCACGTATTGGTAGAACAAAATTTGCGAGGCTTTCGACAGAGGGTTGTTGTTCCTGTTCTCTGGAGAAGAAGAAGAGTTGGTAAAGGCGATCGCGGGTAACGCGCGGTATGAAACCGGTTCGGATTCGAATTTGTTCACTTTCTCTCGCATTTCCCCGTCGCGTGACATTTCACCGTTGGTATCTGTATTCGCAAAGAGGAGCGCGCGTATCACTCATCCGCGCGCAAAAGGAGGAGCAACAGCAGAAGCAGCAAGAGTAGCACACAGACTCTCTTTCTCGCGCCTTTTCTCTCCAAAAGAACGGGTGAAACGTGCTTCGTTCTTTCGAAAGTCCCCGGGGAAATGAATGACGAACTCAACTCACACAGACGAGAGAAACTTTTTCCCCGTCAGAGTTTGACGCGCGACTGCGTGCGTGTACGAAGTCATCAGAGAAAGCAGGAGCAGGAGGGCAACGAGGACGATGAAGAGGAACACGTGTGACCCGAAAAAACGCGCATCGTTCCCCACGATGATGCTCGTTTTCTGTGTGTTCTTCTTCTTCCTCTTTTGGTGTCGTTCGTTTGCTTCAGCGGGGAAACACCAACGCGCGAAGGATTCGTCTTCCTTCTCCCGAGTCGTGGACGAGGAAAACTTTGATACTTTCGCAAAAATCAACGGTGGTAATGATATCGGTAACGATGGTGGTCTGCTCAACTCGATTTTAAGCGACTTGATGTGGGTAAACGGGAAGAAGAAAGGAGTCACAAAGTTTACGAAAAGTCGAAGCGATTTCGAGCGAGAGTGCGCCTCTTCCTCCTCTTCCTCGGAAAGCGAACGCGCGACATCTCAATCGAAAACATTCGCAAAGTGCGCGGCAGATAACGCACAGAAAATCGAGGAATACAGAATCGACGTCTCTTTAAACGTCGCGTTCGTTGGATTTGAAAACGACGGGCGATACGACGTTTCAATCCGCGCGGAGGAACAGGCGAGGTGGTTGGAACGTCTGAACGTAAAGTTAAGGCACGAATACGTCGGCGACGAGGACGAGGAAGGGGAAGAGGATAAGAGGAGCAAGGTTTCGTACAACGTGCACTCGAGAGTGCTTCAACTCGGGTCGAACGTGTTGAAGGTGTTCGAGGAGGCAATCGAGAAGCACTCGCGAGACGTGCATCGCTTGCACGGACAGGTGAACCGCGTCGACAGTAGAATCGTGGACGCGTACGCGATTGAGAAATTGGCGGATGATTTAGCGGAGTTTTTAGGATTAGAAGAGGAACATTTTATGATTGTCGTGAACGCAAAAACGGTGGAAGGTGATGCTGGCGGCGAGAGTAAAGTGCCCAGGTATGGATTTCGGTACGGATTAACCGACGAAGAAGTCGTCGTCCTGCGAGAAGATGCAGAGGTTTCTAAAAAAGCAGAGCTTTTCGCGAAGAAAGCCATCGAATGGAGGGCAGAAGAGTTACGCAGTGGCGAGTTGACTTACGATCACGACGATAGGGTGTTCCTCGGTGGAAGCAGCGGTGGCGGATACGGTAAAAAGACAAGGAAAAAAAAGACGTCAAAGATTACCGAACAGTTGAAAACGCTCCTCTCGAGAGATGGATTTGGCGCGCACGGCGTCTTGGACGAAATGGACGAGATTGAAGACGACGCGGAGTTTTTACGGTTGAAGAAAGGGGAGGATGTTAGAAACGACGGAGAACATCAAGGCGAGAGAAGTATGAAGAAGATGCTTTCGATGCACGATTTGAGGACGTTTGGCGATCTTTGGGCGGCGAGGCAAGATTTCGCGGTGGAGGTGAACGGCCGCGGAGGAGGTAGCGCGAAGAACAAGAAGAACAAGAAGAGTTCAACGTCGATAATAAAAGTCGTCGACGATAGTTCGTTGAAGCAATTTGCTTTGCAAAAACTCAACGGCGACGATATCATCGCTGCCACACGAATCGCGAGACAAATCGCGAAAATCGAACAAGGCCACGAAGGATGTCTCACCGAAGCCATCCTCTCCTCGAGGACGAAAACAGTATTCTTGGATTTATCCGCCGGCCCGTTCACGTGGGGTAGTTTAGAGCGCGCGCACACGAAGAAAGTAATCGGACACGGTGCGCACGATTTCCCGAGCACGAAGATGCGGTTTGGAAGTGGACGTAAAATGACCAGTCAAGAGTTTGCGGTGAAGAGAAAACGCCTGTCGCAACAACTGGACGCGGCGCGAGGTAGGCGGTTGGAAAAATCACACCAAAGCCGCGACGAGTTGACGTCGAAAAATTTAGCCGCGGTAGAGATTGACTTACTAGAGCGTTTTTTCAACGAGCACTGTTTACACGAAGCGAACGAAGGCGCGGCGAAAGCGTGCGAGGACGCGATGAAGACGAAAACTGCGTTGGAGCACGGCGCGGATGCCGATTTTGATGTGGCGTCGTTTGGAGAATCAGTGCGATTGAGTGGAGACGGCTCGGAAGATGCCAAGACGTTTTTTCAAACGCCCGGTCAGTTTGCGAACGACGTGTTCCTTGCCGAAGCGACGGCAATGATTGGCGCGTACGCTTCTTCCGTCATCGTGCCGCCGGCGACGAGACGGTCGTTTTTGAAACGCGCGAAACCATACAAGACGATTCACGCGTATATGTACGTCCTCGAACTCGGTGAGAAAGATGAATACGAGAACAACAACAACAACAACAACAAAAAGATTACTAGTGATAAAAAGAGCGAGTACCAGTACGCGTACTCGGATGCGTTACGATTGGAAATCTTGGACGCGTTAGATGCGAGTTCGTTGAAATCGACGAAAGTTTCCGCGACGGCGCGTATCGTCACCGCGTCGGAAGAACCTGCGATGGCGTCAGCTTTCGCATCAGCTTTGAGAACCGGTAAAGTTTCTGGGTTTGGTGTCGATGGAAAACAAAGCGACCACGCGCGAGCGCGATGGTTGGACGTCGACGCACTCGCGCAACATTTGCTCGTGGATGATGAAAAATACACTGGCGAAGACGAAGAGGACAAAGAAGAAGATAACGAAGACCACTTGGAAATTCCTATTTTCGTCTTTGACCAACGCTTCGATGGCGAACACAGAGACTCTCCGTTACTTTTCACGAATGCAAAACCGGTAGAAGTGATTCGCGACGCCATCTTTGTCACTCGCTCGAGTCCAATCAACGAAAAGCTCCTCTCGTCGACGCACGGGAGAATGCCCTTTTCGGCGTCGAGATCCTTTTGCGAAATCAAAACGCTCGAAGCGGACTTCGCGGACCCGGCGAGAGAAGTGGCCTCGATGGTGGCGCAATTCGTTTCCGGACTCATCGCACCGCACGAATCAACGTCGTTTACGAGTAGTCATCAAAATGGGTCTGAAGAAAACGTCGTCGTCGAAGCTATGAACGGTTACGCGTGGTCCGTCGGAGATAACCCGTTAAGTTTCACAACGCCCGGGTCTCGATTTGGCTCCATACACCGCGAAATCGCACGCAGAAACATCGTCGTCGCGCAAATCGACCGCGTTTTATTGACGTATAATCGTGCCGTCGTTTCGCTCGAACGCATCGATGCGAAATCGGACGGCGTCTACGAAGCCGCGAAAAGCGGCGAAGGTAAGCGCTTATCGGCTGAACTTCGCGCCTCGAAAAAAGCTGCGTTTCGGTATTTGAAGGAAGCGCAAACGTTGTTATCTTCCGTTTCCTCACACGCGGACGAAGCTTCCGCGAAAGTCTCCCGGGCGAAGAAAGAGGTGGACAAATTTTTCGCGCACGCTACGGTACTCAGCGACCACGTGCACGCTCGCGAAAAGAGGAAACAGTACCTACTCATGTCCTCTGCGTCGAGCTCTGCGTCCTCGGGTATTTCTTCCTACATAAATAGCATGTTCCGAACGCTGTTGTGGTTCCTGTTTGCCATCCTCTTCTTTTATTTACGAATGAAACAAACGACCGATAAAATCCGAACGGCCAAAACCAGATGGACAAAGTCAGCGCTCGATTGAAAAGTACAGCTCTCGTGAGATGTGAAACTATTTAGATCATACAGTAGCAGTAGTAATAGTAGTAGTAATAATAGTAGTAGTAGTACATGCGTACCTGTACCAGGTGCGCGTGATGATGATGATACAAAGCTTTAGCGTTTTTCTACGATGTTCGCGAATGACACTCTCAATTCAGAATCTTCCCAATTTCCTTCGCCCTCTTATACATCTCCCAATACCCGAGCCCGTGCGCGCCAAACAACGACGACATCAACACCATCGTCGTCACCATATCCCCCCCCGCGTACAAGGTCCCGATCGCTAAACTCACCGCCGCAAACGCGCCGTCCAATATCACGCACACCAACGACAACATCTTCACCGTCGCCACCGTCGCGCCTAACCCTCTCTTCATCCGAAACAACTCCGACCCGTACACCGAGCACGCGATCAGCCCAATCACACCGATCGGTATCGAAAGAAACGCCATCAGCTGCGCGAGTACAATCACGCACAAGGACGATATCGTGTTCAACACCACCACGGGTTTCATATTGTTCCAATCTTTAATCGCGGAAACGAGTTGCTCTTCCGTGTGCTCTTCCGAAGGAAACAACAAGGAGTCGTCTGCCCCGTCTTTACTACTCGTCGTCCTCTTTGCGTTGTTGTTGTTGTTGTTGTTGTTGTTACTCGTGTTCGTGTTCTCATCACCGTCCGTTCCTAAATTCTCTTCGTTCGTCTCATCCCGCGTTCCTCCCGGGGTAGAAAAAGAAGAATTCGGGTTCAGAATGCGCTTCATCATGTCCTCTTATTCGGTGTGGTAAAACGTTCTTATTATTAGTAGTAGTAGTACTATTACTGTTCTCGTTTCTCTCTCCTTCTCTTTCTGATGATGTGGTTCTGTGAATACTTTCCTCAAAGAGCTCCTTCCTTGTGACGATTTTAAGAAGAGGAGGGAAAGAGACTCGGCTTGAAATAGGGTTTAACACCCTAAACAAAAGTGCGAGGAAAAATCGGACAAAAGAAACACCAGAGAGATTTGAACGCGCCGATGAACGCGTTTAAGAAGGAACAAAAGAAGAAGAAGAAGATGAAGACGACGACAACCGCAGAAGAAGAGAGGGTGTTAATGGATGATGGAGAGAAAAAGAGAGAAGAGGCAAAAGAGGTGAAAGTGTTCGCGTTCGACGGGAAGCGAACACTTTTTGGAGCCGCCGCCGAAAACAAGACGAACGACAACATAAACAAGACTTTACTACGAAAGAGAATAAACGTGAAACGCGAGATGAAACGATTCATGGCGTCGGAGACGAAACGGATCGTTCGAGAGGACGAGATGGAAGAAGACGGGTTTGACGGGAAGAAGAAAAAGAAGAAGAAGAAGAATGGATTTCAGAGCGAGGAAGATGCGAAAAGNGAACAACAACAACAACAACAACGACGACGCGAAAGACTCGAAGTTTGGCATGAAACACATGCGTCGCGAGGTGCGAGATTTCGGCATCAAAGGCTTGAACAAGTGGGACAGGACAGAGTTAGGGAATGAAAAGCTGAAAGAGTTGGGAATGAAACCGTCGAAAGGGATACGGATTCCCGCGACTATCGGCGTCGGACTTTGGAAGAAGAACGAGCAAAGGAACGAAGAGAAGCGGTTGGATTTGTTTCGGCTCGGGCATAAGTTAGAGAAGAAAGAGAGGAGGAAGATGACGAATAGCGAAAAGGAAGAGAAGAGAGAGAAAGAGAGCGACCGAGGATTAGCGTGGGGCAGCTCTTGGTTTAAGAATGGGATTTTGAAATTGAAGAAAGGGGACGTGAAGAAGAATAAAGTAAACGTAGATACGAAAGTACGACTGAGCGGGAAGAATCGAGACGCGAAAGGGAGCGCGGGAGGAAAGAAATCCAAGAAGGGCGCGAAAGGGAGCAAGAAAAGAGGTGCGGGAAAAAAGTCGAGTCGCGGGTGATAGAAGTAGTAGTAGTAGTAGTAGTAGTAGTAGTAATAGTGCCTGTAGCGCTTACAGAGTTTTAAATGATATGTTTTACAAATTTGGCATTCGCGACGACTTCTCGAGCAATCGCGTACGCCGGACCGGCGGCTTTTCCATTGCATCCGGTAACTGCGCATATTTTACCGTCTAAATAGTGTTCAATTTTCATACTCCCGTTTGACGTGCACGTCGTCGCGCACGCCTTCGTTTCAAACGCTTCAAATTCGACGTCTGGAAAGACGTGCAGTAACGCGGTTTTGAGTTGCGGCACGATTTCCGGGTCGCCGTCCGAACTCATCCACGATTCGATGTCCTCTTTTTGGTCTTCGTAAGTGGCCTTTCGATGGTCTTCCCAAACCGAGTCTAACTCTTTGCGCTGTTCTATGGGTGTCTTCTCTTTTTCATTTTGAACGTTGCCGCTCTTCTTTTCGTCAAACATGACCGCTTTAGATAGCGTCATGAAATCATTCGGTCCCCCTCCTATTTTCACGTAATACCCGGGCGAAGGCACCGGGCCCGGGTACCAAATCGGCGGCAGAATGTACACGCTTTTCGCTTCGTTTTTGCTCTGATCGGAAGCGGCGTTGGCGCTCGTGTCAGTCGCGGCGCTTTTACTTCTCACGTCTTCCGGTAACTCGTACTTAATCGTCGGCATATCACGAAATCGACCTTTCGCGTCTTCCTCGGAAACTTTAGCTAAAATAATCGTCCTCTTTGAAATCTTCACGTCTTCTAAACTCTCCATGTCTATTTTCGAGCGGTGCAGTAACGGTTGCGTGTAATACCCGCACGCGACGAAGACTTTTTCTTTCGCCGCGTATACGTTCCCATCCGTCGTTCGTACTTTCACAAAACCACCATCACCGTCCGTCCAGAGAATCTCCTCGGCGGTTTGCACGCACACCACGGTCCTCCCGTCGTTCTTTTTCACCGCCAACCGATTAAACGCCGCGCGCATCTTATGCGGCGAAACGTATCCGCCCACTCGATCGGAAACCGCGACGTACTCCTCCGGAATCGTCCTTCGATTCAGGTACGCGAACTTTGCGCATATCTCTTCCCCGCCTCTTAAAATCTCGTGTTCGATCTTTTTCGCCCGTAACAAGCTCGCCGGTTTTGACACGAACANGTCGGAGCCGACGCTCAAGCTCCCTTTCTTTTCGAAGAATGCAATCTCGCTCTCCTCTTGTACCTTTGCAAAGCTCTCGATCGAATCGATGTTGAACCGCGTCCACTCNTCCCTGCCTTCCGCATCTAACGGCCGAACGATTCTCCCGAGGTCGTCCGACCCGGAGCTCAGACTTTCCGAGCCGCAGTCTAAAATCAACACGCTTTTTTTACCAGACGACGACACAGACGCGTGTAAACCGATCGCGGAACCTAAAGGACCGTTTCCGACGACGATGACATCAAACGTCGAGTGCGATTTCGGAGGATGCTTCGAGAGCGTGTCGTTGACGATTTTTGCGTCGTCGCAAGAGATTCGTTTGTTTTTCGCGTCGCTGTTGCTGCGTATCATCAAGCAAGCGCGTGTGCTCCGACGAGGAGGACGAGAGTGCGAACACCTAAAGCGCACACGAGAGGGAGACGAAAAGAGCGCGAAACCGAAAAGCGCGCTCGATGTCACCATGAGAAAACGAAGTGTTGCTCAAATATATATGCAGTCACTCTCTGTTCGTTACACTTTTATGCGAGCGCAGCATTTAAGGCAGAAGAGAGGCGCGTGTACGCTTTGTTCTTTGGAGTGTAAAGTGTGAAGCGATGTGGAGTGGATTTCCCCTACNAAAAGTCTAGTTAGCTTTGGTCTTCGCTTTCATCGCGGCGGCGTGTAACTCGACGCGTCTCACCGCATCCATTCTCAGAACTTCATCGCACGCGGTATTGCTGCTGTTGCCACTATGTATCGGGTCGTCATCATTCAAGATGAATGCTTTCACGACGTCAACGACCACCTCGCCTTCGTCCACGTCTTCGCCCATGGGTACGGCGTGGAGAATCGCCTTTGCGATTTCCCGGCTCTCGTTTCGATTGAGTAAGGATTTCGCGCACCTCGCCGCGCACCCGGCTAAGTTATCTCTCGTAGCCATGAGTTTTGCCCATCGTCCAACGTGGTCGTGAGTTATCACGAACGCGTCGCTTTGCGCGCCAACCACCGCGGCTTCTGCGATGGCTTTGACGGTTTCGTCGTCGCAATACGGGTTCGCGTTGGATTTATCTTCTCGTCTCGCGGTTTCCACGAGGAGACCGGCGAGGTACGCGGCGTTCCTCGTCGCTTCCGGCGAACTCATCGATCGCATTTCCTCCAAGAGGGTTGGTAATAACGCCGGTGCGCACGGCGACGCGTAAGATTCGACGGATTCAACAATGTCTGCGAGTAAACCGTAAATGGCAAATCGCTCGGCGCCGCTTCGAGACGGGTGCGCTCTTTTGAGAATCGCCTGGAAGTGCGGTTCAAATTCAGACGCGAACGGTTGCGCGCCGACGACGGTTGCCAACGCCGGCAAGGCTTCCGCGACAGCTTCGATAAGCACGAGCGATGACTCCGCCTCCTCTTCGTCTTCGTTCGTTTCCAAGTTGCCACCGTGAGCTCCGTTCGGTTTACCTTTGGTGTTGTGGTGGCGTCTCGCGCGATTGCTTTCGTTATCGTTCGCGCCGAAGTCGTCGTCCTCATCATCACCGTCCTCGTATTCGTCTTCATCGTCGCTGTCGAACGATTGCTGACACATCGCGTCGCCTCGGAGCAGAGATAAACATATTTCGTTCAATCGGCTTAAATGCGGCGGTTTGTTTTCGAAAATCGGTTGATTGCATTTTTTCGCGCTCTTCAAAATTTCCGCCGCGCAACACAAAGAGGAAGCGACGACGTTCTTCTCGAAATCGTGCATCGCGGCGTCTAAGCACGCCTCTAAAGTTTTTTCCGCGAGCGTTTTGGCCGCAATCGGATTGTGCTCGCACAAAACGACCAAGCATTCGCCCCCGGCTAACGCCGAGATGGAATCGTACGTGAACGAACGAACTTCATCGTCGAGGTAATCTACGGTTTGTAACAAAACTTCCACGGATTTTTCAAACGCCGCTTGACTTTGTACGTACGTTCTCGGCGCGGACTCGGCGTATGACTTGATCGCACGAATGGCGGCTATTTTTTCCTCGACAAGACCGGACCGAACGTCGTCGTACCCTTTGGCGTTGCTTTCGTCCTCGTCGTCGTCATCTTCGTCGTACTCGTCGTATTCGTCCCCGTACTCATCGTCATGTTCTGGATTATCCGCCACGAAATCTTCAAAATCTTTACCGAACATGATGCCGTCGTCTAACGTGATACTCTCTAACGCTTTCTCGACCAACGGGTTCAGAAATTGCGAGAAGTGTTCGTTTCCGTTTGCGGTATCTTTAGTGTTTTCGTCGGCGGATTTACACCCGTTGGCAAAGCTGGCAAAGAAGTCGTGCGCGGCTTCGCGAGCGTCGCACGACGTCAACGCGAACCCACTCGCGACGTTTTGTACCAGCGCTTCGATAGCTTGATCGCCCAAAGCCGCTCTGCACGCTTCCCCTTCAACGATTGCGCCTAATAATCGAATCGCGCACGCTCTCAAACGAAGTTTCTTTTGGTCGATTGCGTCGTTTTCGTCCCGCACGTGCGCGCTCACGACGCTCTCCAGTCTTGGAAGTAAATCGGCGAGAAACGGCGCAAAGGTGTCCGAGGCGTCCGTGGCTGCAGAGGTAGCTATCGCTAACGCGCACTCTTTTCTTCGATACACGGACCAGGAAAACGGTTGGTTTTGCTGTTCGTTAGTGCCGTCGTCTAACGCTTCAAATAAGACTTCTAAAACCAATGGCACGTACGCCGCTATTTCGCCCGATTCTAATTCGGACGTCCACGCCTCGACGGCAAAGAACGCGTTTTGTCTCGCAATCGCGTCTTCTTTTTGTGCTTCAGCTTTCTTTTTCACGGCTTGAAACAATCGCGGTAAAGCGATGGCGTGCATTTTAGGTACCGACGATCGACAAAACTCGGCGAATTGTCCTAAAGCAAACGCCGCCGCGCGTCGGACGCCGAAACTCACATCTTCTAAAGATACGCCTAATTGATCGAGCAAGTTTTCGCAGATGACGGGGTCGTTCGATAACGCTTCCGCGCACCCTTCACACACGACCCCGACGGCGCCTACAGACGCTCTTCTCAAGCGTTCATCCTGCGATTTGATGTTATTCGACGCGAAATCGAGAACGACGTGTAGCACAAACTTAGCCGGTAACGCTAAGGCTAACGTATCAACCACTCTCGCGGCGGCTAAACGCATGGACTGATTATCGTCCTCGTCTTCGGAATCAGATTTATCGAGGTCTTTATCTTGGTCGTCTTCGTCTTCGTCCGGTTCTCCGAGTAAAGGTAAAATCGCTCTCAACATCGGCTCGACGAGATTCGCCCTGCGCAAAGATTTTGGACGCCTTTCCGCGACGACAGATAACACGTCCAAAGCTCTCAACTTAACGACGTTATCCACCCCGTTTGCTTTCGCGCACTCGCAACACACGTTCACGATATCCGCGGCGACTGCTTTCACGATGTTCGACTCGCCGCAGCTAAACAGTTCATCAAAGACATCAAACGCGAGCAACGCGTGGTCCACGGAATCCGCACTTTGTGCGCTCGACACGCAAAAATGCGCGGCTGCTTCCACGATTCTCAAAACCGTTTCTCTGACGACCATTTTTTGCTGTTCGATTTCTTTCTTGTTCGTCTTTCCGTCTCTCCCGGTCGTCTGCGTCTGAGACCCCTTCTCGACGACGACCACCTCTCCGATAAACGGCGCTTCACCCACGAGCGCTCTCAACCCTTCAATCGCCCGTTTCCTCACGTACTTCTCCTGGTCCATCAAGCTTCGAATAAATATATCCGCCAACGTCCTAAAATGCACCGGCGCGACTCTCACCACCGTTTCCGCCAACGCCGAAAAACATCCCACCGCGCCTTCGCGATGCCTCGGTTCCGCGCTCACCGACATCTGACTCAAGTGCTCCAAAACCTCCGGCCACGAATCCCCAGGTATGCATATCTGCGCGATCCTCGCGATCGATTGCGACAACGCCTCTCTCACCGCTCTTTGATGCTCGTTCGCCAGCCCGGTTAACAAGAGCGTTTGCACGTGCTTTTTCTCCTCTGCACTCAACTTCACCCACGCGATGCTCACGCGTTTCTTCAGCGCTAACGCCGCCGCCATTCTCACGCCAACTGCATCCGAAGTATTCTCGTCGTTGTTGTTTTCTACTCCTCCTCCTCCTCCTGCGCACGCCAGGTGGCAAAAATGCGCGCACGAGGATTGGTTTTTAATCGTAAACGTTTTCACCGAGCGTTCCGCCGCCTCTCGGACGGAAGCGTCCGTGGACAAGGTGTTTCGGAAACATTCCGCGAGTTCAGACGGGGATATCAGAGGATGACCAGACGAAGTGAGGGAATCCTTCCTCTTTTTCTTTCCGAACGGATGGTGCGGGGGCATGGTCTCGCGAAAGTCGCAGCAAAGTGTGCTTTGTGTGTGCGCGTGCAGGTGTCGGAAGTGGGGAGAAATGAGGACTTTACAGAGAGGCGAAATGTGAAGATGTGAAGCGCATACGGCGGGCGTAAAGTTTGACGAGCATGAAAGAGCTTTAATGTTGAGTACGCGCGTGCCTTTTCAAACTACTAGAATGACGAAAACGCTTCTCGCAAACATCACATTTATACGGTTTCTCGTTCGTGTGAATACGCATGTGCTTTGTTAAATAACCAGATCGAGCAAAACGCTTCTCGCACACATCACATTTATACGGTTTCTCGTTCGTGTGAATACGCGTGTGGCTTTTCAAACTACCAGATCGATTAAATCGCTTCTCGCAAACATCACATTCGTACGGTCTCTCGTTCGTGTGAATACGCATGTGGCTTTTCAAAGTACCAGAATGACGAAAACGCTTCTCGCACACATCACACTCGTACGGTCTCTCGTTCGTGTGAATACGCATGTGTTCGTTCAAATGTTGAGATTGACGAAAACGCT
>JGI20155J14468_10002469_pt1 | contig 13604 bp, 12 predicted proteins | sample COG_05_FD_14468 | JGI IMG/M metagenome (IMG submission 14468) | reverse complement strand
TAGGTATTAAAGTAACTATGGGCAACATGACTGTTGGTGTACATGGTTATGATAATGGTGACAGTTTTGGAGCATCAACAGATACTGATAAAGCTGCTAACAGTGGTTACAATACTGCAATAACATGGGCAATGGGTAACGTTACTCTTGGTGCAGGTTTTAGTCATCAAGAACTAGCTAGAGGTACTAGTGCTCAAGCAGCTGCAACAACGTTAACTTCTGCTGCAGCAGGTAATGTGCGTGAAGATAACATCACTATGATTGGTATTGGATATGACATGGGCGGCGGCGTAAGCTCTTATGTTCAACTATCTAGTAATGATCACTCAGATGGAGATCATGCTACTACTGAAGTAGACCCACAAGTACTATTTGCTGGTATTAATATAGGATTCTAATTCTATATATAAATACACTAATAATAGATCTTAAATTAAGAGGCAGTATAATTATACTGCCTCTTTTTTTATAAGAAATCAGCTATTGCTTTTCATATAGTATGTATGTAAATCTATGTATAATAAGAAAATTAATCGAACGGGATCTACATATAATGGCCTTTAATAGTAAAACTACTTATTTTATCTTAGCAACTTTATTATTAAGCTTGTTTCTCACAACTGGCTGTTCTGTATTAGATGATGCAGAAATTACGAGAGCACGTCCTAATGAAGACCCAGAGNTGATGAGAGAGAGGCAAAGGCGAGAGGCCTTAGGAAATGAAGATGAAGAATCATTTGTTACAAAGCTATTCCAAGATGTTACAGGGTTTGGAGGTGGAGATAAAAAAGAATCTACTGGAGGTGGTATTGGAGTAAATACTTTCCTCTGGAAAGCGACATTAAATACTCTTTCTTTCATGCCTCTTGTATCCGCTGACCCTTTTGGAGGAGTAATTATTACTGATTGGCATTCTAATTCAGAAACATCTAAGGAAAAGTTTAAAATAGTTGCTTATATCCTTGGAAAAGAACTAAGAGTTGACGGTATAAAAATTTCAGTATTTAAAAAAATAAAAAATGAAAATGGCGAATGGCTTGATACAAAAAGTAGTAAAATACTTCAAAATAAAGTTGAGGACGCTGTCTTAACAAAAGCTAGAAAATATAAAATACAAAGTACAGAATAAATTTATCTATTTAATAATGAGGCCAATAATGACTATCCACAAGCCATATGATGCAAAATCAATTGAAAAACAGTGGCAAGATAAGTGGCATAAAGAAAATGTTTATCAAACGTCTGAAAACAGCGATAAAAAAAACTATTATGTCTTAGAAATGTTTCCTTACCCATCAGGTAAAATTCATATGGGGCATGTACGTGTTTATACATTGGGAGATGTGCTCGCAAGATATAAAAGAGCTACAGGCCATAATGTTTTACATCCAATGGGGTGGGATGCCTTTGGAATGCCTGCTGAAAATGCCGCTTTTGAAAATAAAACACATCCTGCAATATGGACAAAATTAAATATAGATAATATGAGGTCTCAGCTAAAAGCCATGGGTTTAAGTTATGACTGGAAATTAGAATTTTCAACCTGCGACCCATTATATATAGAATGCCAGCAAAAGATATTTTTAGATTTCTTTAAAAATAATTTAGCATATAGGAAGGACGCTTGGGCTAATTGGGACCCCATAGACCACACAGTTCTTTCCAATGAACAAGTTATTGATGGAAAAGGATGGAGATCCGGAGCTAAAGTAGAAAGAAAAAAACTCCCACAATGGTTTTTTAAAATAACAGAATTTGCAGATGACCTGGTAGATAGTTTAGATAAATTAGATAATTGGTCTAATCAAGTAAAAGTTATGCAAAGAAATTGGATAGGTAGATCTGAAGGTTTGAAATTGAAATTTAAAATTTCTGAAAACTCTATATCTTCTAAAAAAATTGATTTCATAGAAGTTTACACTACTAGACCAGATACAATTTTTGGTGCAAGCTTCGTTGCAATCGCACCAGATCATCCTCTTTCTAAAGGTTTAGCTAATAATAATAAAGATTTACAAAAATTTATAACTGAGTGCAATCAAATTGGAACTTCTGAAGAGGCCCTTGAAAAAGCAGAAAAAAAAGGCTTTAACACCCAAATTAAAGTTAGCCACCCTTTTGTTGAAGGAGAATATTTACCAGTATATATAGCAAATTTTGTCTTGATGAGCTATGGAACTGGAGCAATTTATGGAGTACCTGCTCATGATCAAAGAGATCTTGATTTTGCTAATAAGCTTGGGCTTCCCATTAAGAGAGTGGTTGAAAGTAAAAATATAGAAGAAAATCAAATAACTAATATAGCATACACGGGTAATGGAAATATTATTAATTCAAAATTTTTAGATGGAATGGATATCATTGAAGCAAAAAATCATATAATTAAAATTTCTGAAGATAATAATATTGGGGAAAGCTCTAAACAATTTAGATTACACGACTGGTGTGCTTCGAGGCAAAGATATTGGGGTTGCCCTGTTCCTATAATATTATGTGATGATTGTGGAATAGTTCCTGTTCCTAATTCGGAGCTCCCGGTTTTGCTTCCTGAGGATGTAACATTTGAAAAGCCAGGGAATCCTCTAGATTACCATGAAAAATGGAATACTGTAGATTGTCCTAAATGTGGGAAATCTGCTAAAAGAGAAACACAAACCTTTGATACTTTTGTAGATTCATCATGGTATGCCCTTCGTTATCCTTCACCTAAATCTAAAGACCCTATAGACAAGGAACAAATGATAAGATGGAGTCCGCCGGATCAATACGTAGGCGGTATAGAGCACGCCATACTGCATTTACTATATTCCAGATTTTTTAATAGGGCATTAAAAGAAACAAACTATGTTGATTTTGATGAACCTTTTAAAGGGCTGTTTTGTCAAGGCATGGTATGCCACAGAACTTATAAAGGNCCGGATGGCTGGGTAGAGCCTGAAAATATAATTTTTAAAGATAATAAAGCATTTCAAAAATCAGATATGCAAGAAGTAGAAATAGGCAGATCAGAAAAAATGTCTAAATCCAAAAAAAATATTGTGGACCCAATGTCAATTATAAATACTTATGGTGCGGATACTGCGCGCTTGTTTATGATGTCTGACTCTCCTCCAGAGAGGGATTTAGATTGGAGCATAAACGGCGTAGATGGTTGCTGGAAATATTTAAAAAAAATATGGGCGCATCTGCATAACTATTCTTTTAATGAAGAAAATTTAAAGGTTTTAATAAAAGCAAATGAAAAAGAAAACAATGTAAGAAGAGAGGTCCATTTATGTATTAAAGCTACTACAGAAAGTATAGATACTTTTAGATACAATAGTGCTGTTGCTAGTATAAGAAAGTTATCGAATATATTGCTATCCTACAAAGCCAATTCTGGAGAAGAGATAATAGAGCAAATTATATTAGAGGGCTGGAAGTCATTTATTATTATGATGTCTCCCATAACCCCTCATATTTCTGCAGAGCTTTGGCAGGTAATTGATAAAAACTCTTCACTCTTAAATCAAAAATGGCCCATTATTAATAAAAACTTACTCAATGATAAAAAATTAGTTATTGCTGTTCAAATTAATGGTAAGCTTAAAAACACTATAGAAATAGAACAGGAAGATGCTTCAGACAAAATTTTACAGAAAGAGAAGGCTCTTGCCTTAAATAATATAAAAAATGCTATAATAAATAAAGACCCTAAAAAAATTATAGTGATACCTGGAAAAGTAATTAACATTGTTATTTAAAAAATATTTATATAGGTTCTATATTAAAAAAAATTGCTTAATAGTAATTTTATTACTATTTTCTTGTCAATTTAAGCCTGTTTATTTATCTGATAATACAAAAAATATTTTATGTTCTATTAAAGTAGAGAACGAAACAAATTCAGCACTCCTCTACGAAATGGATTACAAAAATGAATTGAAATCTATTTTGTGTCCAAATAAATTAGAAGACACTAATTTTTTGATGAAATGGTCTATTAAAAAAAAATATCGCGAACTTATTAAATCAGAAACCAATACTACAAGAAGGTATGAAGCAATACTAATTGTGGATTTTGTTATCTATGATATATCAAGCGATAATATTATCTATTCTAATACAGTTGAATCTAAGGGCGCATATAATATTTTAGAAGATGAAATGATCAGTACTTTAGCCTCTCAAAAATCTATAGATTCTCAAATTGCTATTATAGCGGCAAGACTTACTTTAGATAAAATACAATTATTTATGCTAAAAGATGAAAATTCAAAACTATAAAATAGATCTATATTGTAAGGATTTACTTCCTGAAACACCTGCTATATTATTATATGGCCAAGATTATGGATTAATAAGTGAAAGATCTTCTATAATTATTAATAGTTTTTTTAAAAATACTAAAAATCAACATTATTCTCTAAATATAATTGATATTATGTATAATGATATATTATCTAACCCGGAAATATTAGAAATAGAAGCAAGCTCTATTTCTTTACTTAGCAGTAAAAAAGTAATAAGAATAAAAGATACTAATGATGCTCTACATAACGTAGTAGAAGATTACTTGCTTAACTCTTATAAAGACTGTCTGATCATACTTTTAAGTGAGCCACTGTCACCAAGGTCTAAAATTAGAAAGCTTTTTGAAGCCCACGAGGAGGCTGTAATACTTCCTTGTTATAATGATGAAAACAATAATATAGTAAGTTTAATTAAAAGCGCATTTAAAGAAGAAGGTGTTTATGCTGATGATGATAGCATTAACTTATTTGCTAACTATTTAGGTGTCGACCGTTTAATAACTAAAGCAGAAATAGAAAAGGCAATACTATATGCCGGTAAAGATAAGAAATTAGATTCTAAAGATTTTACTTCTTTTATAAGTGATCAAACATCTCTTAGTATAGACGAGCTATATGACTTTAGCTTAGCTGGAAATTTGAAAGAAGCATATAGTGTTTTGATTAAAATACAAAAAGAGGGCACGCCGGCAATACAAATAATAAGATCATTTATTAGGCAAATGCAAAGCCTTCATAATATTATTAATGCCTCATCTTTAAATTCTAATTTTAATAATATTATAGATAGCATTAGACCTCCTATCTATTTTAAGAGAAAAAATAATATTAGAAATCAGGCACAAAGTTGGTCATTACAAAAAGTAAACAAAGCTTTATTGTTATTAGAGAGTGCTGAGATATCTTGTAAAAAACCTAAAAGTAATGTTGATATAATTACAAAGCAGGCAATTTTAAGTATTGGCTTGATAAATAAAAAATAAACAATTATTTTTTTATTTTTTTTATTACTAAATCTAATTGCTCTAAATTTTTGTAATTAAATATTATTTGTCCTTTGCCACTTTTATCTCTTATTACGGTTTTTAACCCAATGATTTCTTCTAGTTCTTGTTCTAGTTTTCTTATATTGACATCAACTATATTTCTTATAGTTTTTGTCCTTCCTTCTTTGGCTTTAACTAGCTGCTCTACTTGCCTAGCACTTAATTTTTCTTTTACTATAATATGAGCTAACTCTATACTATTTTTATTTCCTATAATTGGCCTTACCTGTCCAACACTTATTAGTTTTTCTGCTAAAAGTTTTTGAACTTCTTCTGGTAAACTTAAAAGCCTTATGAAATTTGTAATATAGGCTCTACTTCTCCTCATTTTTAAGCCTAATTCTTCTTGAGTGATAGAAAATTTATTCATTAGCGTTTTATAGCCTAGCGCTTCTTCAATAGGTGACAAATTTTCTCTTTGTATATTTTCTATTAAAGCTATTATTGCTACATCTTCATCCTTTATATCTTTGATAGAAACGGGCACTTCATGAAAACCTGCTAATTGGGCTGCTTTCCACCTTCTTTCTCCGGCAATAATTTCCCATTCATTATCTTTGTTTTTTGCAGGCCTAACTATTATTGGTTGTAAAACTCCTCTATCCTTTATTGAAGCTGCTAGTTCATTTAATGTTTCTTTACTAAAGTTCTTTCTAGGCTGTAAGGGGTTCGGTTTTATCAATTCAATTGGGAGGGAAGTTAAGAGATTATCTTTTATATTTTCTTCTTTTTTGTCTTCAAATAAAGCATCAAGGCCTCTACCTAGGCCACGTTTATTTTTTACTGACATTTTTTTTCTCCTTGTTTATTCTTGCTATTATTTCTTTTGCTAATGATATATAGGCCTGGCTACCAGGAGCCTTTATATCATATAAAATGGCTGGCAAACCATGAGAAGGGGCTTCAGATAGCCTTACATTTCTAGGAATTATTGTCTTTAATAAATCTTTGCCAAAATATTTCTTTACTTCGTCTTTGACTTCTAGGCTGATACGATTCCTTTTATCATACATTGTCAATAGAATACCTTCTATATATATGTCCTTATTGAGCTTTTCTTTTATGCGCTCTATCGTTTTTCTTAAATGAGATAAACCTTCTAACGCAAAAAACTCACACTGTAATGGGATTAATAATGAGTCTGCTGCAGTTAATGCATTTATTGTCAATAACCCTAACGATGGCGGGCAATCGATAAATATAAAATCGTATTTTTTCTTTAGTGCTTCACAGTGTCTTTGTAGCCTATTCATTCTGTCGTCTGCATCAACAAGCTCTACTTCTACTGCGCTTAGATCTACTGTTGCAGGAATTATTTCAAGGCCTGGTATTATAGTTTTTTTAATTGAACCTTCTATATTATCTTCTTCACCAAGTATTTGGTAGGCTCCTAACTCTCTATCTTCTCTATTTATTCCTAGGCCAGTAGAGGCATTTCCTTGCGGATCAAAATCTATAAGTAGTACATTTTTTTGTATTGCTGCCATAGAAGTGGCTAAATTAATCGCAGTTGTTGTCTTTCCAACCCCTCCTTTTTGATTAGTTATAGCTATTATTTTTCCTTTTTTTTTATTTAATACCATTTTTTTTCTCTATACTATGAATAACGAATATATTGCTTTCTTTAGATGTCCTGCTTTTTACTAAATCATATTCTATATTAAAGAAACTTTCAGCTAAGATTAATTCTTTTTTCCAATTTGCCCCTTTAGGAAAAATGCATGGTCCTTTTTCTTTTATTAACGGCGCCGTTAAGTTTATAAGCCCTTTCAATGAAGTAACTGCCCTTGCAATAACAGCGGTTGCTGTTTGAGAAGGAAGTCTTTCCGCTCTAATGTTATCAATGATTACTTCTGTTTGGGTTTGCCTCTTTATTTCTTCTAAAAATTTACATTTTTTTGTGCTTGATTCACATAGCACCATATCTTTTCTTCCCATTATTGCTAAAACCATTCCTGGAAAGCCGGCTCCAGAGCCTATATCATAAATTACGGAGTCTTTTTTTTTCTTTGGTAATAAACTGTATAATTGGGCGCTGTCCATAAAGTGTCGCTCCCATATATCCATCAAAGAAGCGCTACTAACTAAATTAAATTTCTTTTGCCAGCTTTTTAATAACGAACTGTATACCTCAAGCTTTTCTTTCTCTTCTTTTGAAAAAGGTATAATGTGCTCTTGCACTATTATGCCGCCTTTTGGCGCATATAAATGATTACAGCCCCTATTGCTGCCGGAGTTATGCCTGGAAGCACTGAAGCTTGCGCAATTGACTCTGGCCTAACTCTGCCCAAAACCTCCTTAGCCTCATTAGATAAAGAGCCTACCAATGCGTAGTCTAGGTCCTTAGGCAATTTTAGCTGGCTGTCTTTCCTGTAAGTATGTATATCGTTTCTTTGTCTCTCAATGTAAACGGCATACTGTGCTTCTATTTCTATTTGAGAAGAGATATGAGACTCAATATCTTTTAATTCAGGCCAAACCTCAGCTATTTTATTAAAATTAATATCTGGAAAGGCAAGCAAATTAATCGCAGACCTTCTTATTCCATCTTTTCTAATATTTAATCCCATTTTAATGCCTTGATCTGGAGTTATATTTAGGCCCTTTAAAACATCGTAAGCCTTTAAAAGGCATCCCTTTTTTTTCTTGTAAAAAGCCCATCTCTTATCGGAAACCACTCCTATTTTTCTGCCAATCTCCGTCAATCTCTGGTCTGCATTATCAGTTCTTAGCCATAAGCGATATTCAGCCCTAGAAGTAAACATCCTATAAGGCTCTGGGGCCCCTCTTGTAATAAGGTCATCTATCATAACACCAAGATACGCATCTGCTCTATCTAAAACCAAAGATTCCCGTTCCAGCACCTTCTGGGCCGCATTTATACCAGCTATAATACCTTGGCCTGCCGCTTCTTCATAGCCCGTCGTGCCATTAATTTGCCCCGCCAAAAACAAGCCCGAAACTTTCTTCAGCTCTAGCGAAGAAGAACACTCTCTTGGATCAACAAAGTCATATGCAATTGCATAGCCAGGCCTTAAAATCTTTGCTTTTTCTAAGCCTGGCATTAGCATAATAATTTGCTCTTGCACATCCTCTGGTAAAGATGTTGATATTCCATTAGGATAAACAGTATTATCGTCAAGACCCTCTGGCTCAAGAAAGATTTGATGCCTTTCCCTATCAGAGAACCTCATAACCTTATCTTCTATAGAAGGGCAATAGCGTGGGCCCTTAGCATCTAATTGGCCAGAATACATCGCCGATTTCTTAATATTTTTCTTTATGACCTCATGCACTTCCTTATTTGTCCAAGTAATACGACATTCCACCTGTTTATTTTTAACTTTTTTATTATAAACTGAAAACATTTCAGGAACGTCGTCGCCTAACTGTTTCTCTAAACTCTCCCATTTAATGGTATTTTTATCTAGCCTGGGCGGGGTTCCAGTTTTTAACCTTCCCATTTTTAAATTCAAAGAATGCAAATCATTTGCCAGACTTATAGAAGGAGGCTCGTCTACTCTGCCTGCAGATACAGTTCTTTCCCCCATATGAATCATGCCATTTAAAAAAGTACCCGTCGTTAATATTACAGCTTTTGAAAATATTGACTCTCCAGTTTCTAATTTAACCCCCTTAATACTTCCGTCTTCATTTTTTAGAAAACAGCCTACAGTCCCGCTTAAGACACTCAAGCCTTTTTGGCCATTTATACATTGTTGCATAGCTTTTCTATATAGTTTTCTATCGGCCTGACATCTAGGGCCCCTCACAGCAGCGCCTCTGCTTCTATTTAAAAGCCTAAATTGAATTCCCGCCTCATCTGCAACACGGCCCATCAATCCATCCAAGGCGTCTATCTCCCTAACTAAATGGCCCTTCCCTATTCCTCCTATTGCTGGGTTACAGGACATTTCTCCAATTTTTTCTAAATCTTGTGTTATTAATAAGGTTTTAACGCCCAGCCTCGCAGCTGCGGCAGCGGCCTCACAGCCCGCATGCCCTCCCCCTATAACAATTACATCTATATTTTTTAAAAAATTTTGTTCCATAACTATCTTTTACTATATTTTTATATATGTTTCACGTGAAACATTTTATTTTCCTATACAAAACCCTAAAAACAAGTCGTCTAATACGTCTTCTATGTCTACAGCTCCTATTATTCTACCTAATGACATCGACGCAGCCCTTGTGAAGTCTGCTGCTATTTCTATTTTTCCAGCCTTTAGCTCTTCTATGCTTAGCTGCAGGCTTTCTTTTGTTTCTTTCAGGTGCGCAATATGTCTTAACCTGTTAGGCCCTATAGTCATATCAGACAAAGAGGTTAGTTTTTTTGTCTCTTCTCCTAAAGCCTTCAACAAAAAAGTGATTCCTTCTTTTGTTTTACATGATAATGTCAGTTCTTTAGAAGAAATATTGTCTTTGTTAGTTTTTAAGTCTATTTTGTTAAATACTTTTATAGTCTTTACCNTTTCTTCTATTCCATAACTAGACACATCTACCTCTTTCGTTTTAGGGCTTCTTATAGAAACAATTATATCTGCGGCTTTAGCTGTTTTCTTAGTCCTTTTTACACCTTCTTCTTCTATTTTATTATTTGTTTTTCTAATGCCCGCTGTATCAAAAATTGTGACAGGAATTCCCTCTAAATCAAGCCTTGCCTCAATGGTGTCTCTAGTAGTTCCTGCCTCTGGTGATACTATGGCTCGATCCTCCTTTAATAAAAGATTAATAAGGCTAGATTTTCCAACATTGGGCGCGCCTATTAATGCTATTTTTATTCCGGATCTAAGCCTTTCTCCTGCTGTGCCCTTTATAATGTCTGCTTCAATGTTTTTAATCAAAAAAGTTATGTCTTTTCCAAATGTTAAGTTTTCAGCGTCTTGATTAACGTCTGCCTCATCTGAAAAATCTAATATGGCCTCCATTTCAGCTCTTATTCTTATTAATTTTTTCCTCCATACTTCATATTTATTAGATAGTTCTCCGCTTAGCTGTCTTAAAGACTGTTTTCTTTGCTCTCTTGTTTCTGCTGCAATTAGATCTGAAAGCGCCTCTACTTCCGTAAGCCCCATCTTTCCATTATTTAAAGCTCTACGTGTAAACTCTCCAGCTTCTGCAGGCCTTAGATCGCTTATAGAAGATAATGCTAAAAACAATCCCTCAATTACAGCTACAGATCCATGCAAATGAAATTCTGCCAAATCTTCACCTGTAATACTTTGTGCTTTTGGGAAAAAACAGATTAAAGAAAAGTCTATAACGCCTTGTTCTGGTGTTTTTATTTCCTTTAGGACCATTTTTCTATTTTCTGGGACTATATTTGCTAAAATTTTTAATGCTTTTTGTGTTGATGGCCCACTTACTCTAACAATGGCTATAGCAGATGGTAATGAACCGCTAGAAAGGGCGTATATAGTTTGATAATTAGCCATGTTTATTCTTTCATAAACTATTTTGTGTTTCACGTGAAACATATATACTTAATTTATTGTATAATATACCATATAAATTAATTTATTAGGAGAATCATTATGCCATCTGGATATATAGATATTAAATCTTCTGACAATAAAGGCTCTTTTAAAGCATATTTTGCCTCTAGGCCTTATGTATCTGACCTTCCTAGGCCAGCTGGAATTGTCATAGCGCAAGAAATTTTTGGGGTAAGCCCTTTTCTAAAAGAAATGGCAAACCGTTATGCTGCACATGGTTTTGCTGTAATTGTGCCAGATTTATTCTGGAGGCAAGAAGACCCTCTTACAGAGCTTCCTGATCAGTCTGAAATTGCAACCCAAAAAGCTTTTGATCTTTATAAAAATTTTGATGTTGAAAAAGGTGTGGATGATATTGCTGCTTCTCTTAGATGGTTAAGAGAAAATGATAATGTCTCTGGAAAGACTGCTGTAGTTGGATACTGCTTAGGAGGCCTTCTTGCTTTTAAGTCTGGCTGTCAATTAGATATTGATGCCTCTATCAGTTATTACGGGGTAGGTATTGAAAAGGCTCTTGAAAATAAAGCTATGATTAGAAAGCCTATGATGCTTCATATAGGTGAGCAAGACAGTTTGGTTGGCCCAGAAACACAAGAGCTTCTAAAAAAAGAATTTGCAGACAGCTCTTTTGTAAAAATTAATTCCTATGCTGGCGCCGATCATGGTTTTGCTAGAACTGGTGGGGTTAATTATGATAGAGCAGCGGCAGAAATTAGCGACATGAGAACCTTATCATTGCTTAAAAACCTTTAAACAACAAATTAGGAGGATAGATATGATTACAAACGCAATAAGAGTTAATAAACAAGGCGGTCCAGAAGAAATGAGATGGGAAGAAGTGGCTCTTCCGGAAATGCAAAAAGATGACGTTTTAATTAAACATACTGCCATAGGGCTTAATTATATAGATACTTATCATAGGTCTGGCTTATACCCTATGCCTGTGCCTCTAACCCTTGGGATTGAAGGGGCAGGGATTATTATAGAAGCGGGAGAGAATGTTAAAGATCTTACTGTAGGCGATAGAGTTGCTTATGCCTCTCCTCCAACAGGAAGTTATGCTGAAGCAAAGGTAATGCCTGCTGATCGTCTTGTAAAAATACCAGATAATATATCTGATGAAATTGCCGCTGCAATAATGCTAAAAGGTATGACCGTTGAATATCTCGTTAGAAGAACCTACAATGTCAAAGCTGGACAAACTGTTCTCTTTCATGCTGCAGCAGGAGGGGTAGGATTAATAGCTTGTCAATGGCTTAAGGCTATAGGAGCAAAAGTGATTGGAACTGTTGGCTCCGAGGAGAAAGCAGCTTTAGCTAAGGCTAATGGGTGCGAACATACTATACTCTATAGAGAAGAAAATTTTGTAGATAAAGTAAAAGAAATTACTAACGGGGAAGGAGTGCCTGTAGTTTATGATGGGATTGGTAAAGACACTGCCCTTAAAAGCTTAGATTGCCTGTCGCCTTTAGGCATGTTGGTAGTATTTGGCAACTCATCAGGAAATGCCCCTCCTATAGAAACAGGGCTATTGGCAGCTAAAGGAAGTCTTTTTCTTACAAGGCCAACGCTCATGACCTACAATGCTAAAAGGGAAGACCTCGTAGAAAGCGCACAGCAGCTTTTTAATATGGTTGGTAGTGGAAAAGTAAATATTAGTATAAATGCACGATACGACTTAAAAGATGCTGCGCAGGCTCACAAAGATTTAGAAAGCAGGAAGACAACTGGGTCTACATTACTTATGCCTTAAGAAAAAGTTGCATATTCATAATAGGGGACTAGTTATGTCTCCTATGCTTTCTTTTTTTATAGGCGCTTCTTTTAAGGGTTATATTAAGGCTAATCCACGTTCCGCTAATTGCTAAAAATATTACAGCTAGGCTTGTTATTGAAAATATAATCATTACTAAGGGTCCGAAAAACCTTCCATTATGTAAGTCTGTTAATAGCCTCAAGGCTTGTATGCCTGGGCCTTGTACTTGAAATAAAAAATAATCAGCCGTTTCTTTATCTGTAGAAATTAAGTTGCTTTTACTATATTGGGTGTTTAGGTCCTTATTTTTTGGCGCTAAGAAAAAATTAAGGTCCTTATTTATAATATAATATTTATTGTTAACGTCTTTTAATATGACTTTCTCATTACTTATACCTATAGATTTTGCCGAAAAAGGAAGCTCTTCTTTTTTCAGAACTTCTAACTGGAAGTCGCCTTCTTCTATGAGAAATAGAAAATTGTTTTTTAGGGCATATATAAGATTGTTTATTTTTAATATGCCAATTATATCTTTATTCCCTGTATCTAAAACCATATCAGATAAAATAAGCTTGCTTTTTATAACCCCTATATCTTTGTCATTGCTCTCTAAAACTTTTACATCTGAGGTTTTAAACATACCATATAAATTATAAAGATAACTATTAGTATAATAAGTATCCAGTAACTTGAAAGTGCTGGGGTACATTAATATAATACCAGTGATGGAAAGATGTATAACAATTATACAAACACTAAGCCCTATAATTTTATGCAGCTTTTTAAGCATTTATTTAAATTATGTACAGTTTGTTTCAGGAACAAGGTCATGCATAGTAAGGGCTAATTTTGCCATTTTTGTCATGCTATTGACCGACATAGTTGCACCAGCTATTCCGTCTATTCTTTTGTTTAGTTTTGATCCACCTACCATATTAGCTCCTACAAATTGATCTCGAAAACTGGGATACTTAACCTCCCATCCGTGTGTCTCTCGATATACTAGAACATG
>JGI20155J14468_10002450_pt1 | contig 13668 bp, 13 predicted proteins | sample COG_05_FD_14468 | JGI IMG/M metagenome (IMG submission 14468) | reverse complement strand
CCGGTTGCCCGGGTCGAAAAAAATCACAAAAATTGGCATTGGTCTTCTCGAGCGGCGGATCCGCCCGATCTTCTTGGCACGTCGAGCGATGACTGACGTCAAAGGATCGACACATATAACAACACCGAATTGGCGCGAAACAGCCCTGGCACACAGCTTGCCTCGAGATCGGCCTTGGCTCATCGCTCAAGTCTCTTTGGCATTGCCAGCACATTAACTTGGCCATCTCGCCGTCCTTAAGCGTCGGAGTAACTGATGCCCATTCCTGCCCGGACATCATTGTTCACGCCATATTGTGGAATCGGATAGCGCAGACCATTTTTGGATAGCGCCTCAAGCCCGGCAATAACCTTTGGCAGAAAGCTCGGCGGTATTGCCATCAGCAACTCATCCTCCATCACGCCGCCATAGCGCCTTTCGGCAAAACATGGGATCGAAAGACTGGGCTCACCTGTTTTCAAAGCGCGACCCCAGGAGTCCGCGCAAGCAGATTCGCCCACACAACCCCAATCCAATTTTTGATAGCCAGTCCATTGCAAGCCATTAATAAACAGAATCATTTGGGCGGGGGTTGCATAGATCAGACAAATGTCGGGCGGGTTCAGCCGGCCCGAGGCCAGTGGTGAGACCGCCATAGCTTCAAACTGCCCAAAGGCCACGACATCCATACTGGCTTGATGTTTCGCTGCCTCTGCTTGGTCCTTGAACCAAACGCCTGCCATTTTATCGCCGGATAACCATCGCGCATCGCGAGGATGCAACCCGATCACCGTCCCACATTGTGCGCCCACCAAGTCTTCCATCGTAATGCCAACGGTCCAACCATTACGGCTGGCTTGCCCAACAATTTGATCCGTCGTGTGGATCTCTTTGGGTCGTCTGATTTTAGGAATCGCTTCCATTTCGGCTCGGCTGGAAAAGAGCTTCATGCCGATAGGGGTGGTTCGGAGTCTGAGTAACCGGTTGAGGTCTTCAACGACGGTTGGGCCGTCAAAAGCCAAGTTGGTAGAGATGATTTGATCTGTCATGGCGCGCGATTCCTTAGGGTATAACAACACCTTACCGCGACTTCACCATGCCCTAAAGCCTTTAGGCCGCCATATTGTGCTTCAGCTTTTTTAGCGCTTGAGATTCTAATTGCCGAACCCGTTCAATCGAGATACCAAAGCGTTCTGCAAACACTTTAAGTCCTAACTTTTCATCACTCAGCCAGCGGCCCTGCACAATTTGAAGCGAGCGCTCGTCCAATTGCTTTAAGGCCTGCCTAAGTTCACCGGCATCAGTCGTCTCGGACTCGGAATCCGCCACAATGTCTAAAGGATCCTGGCTATCACTCCGCAAATACAGTTCTGGCGCCCCGTAGTCCTCATCATCGCGTTTTTCAAAGGGTTGATCCTGTCGACTCAGGCGCTGATCCATCTCGACGACATCAGCCTCGGATACATCGAGCAAGGTTGCAATGCGCTTTGCCTCTGGGCCATCAACCAAACCCGAACCCTGCTTATTTTTGCGCAGATTAAAGAACAACTTTCGCTGCGCCTTGGTCGTTGCAACCTTCACCAGCTTCCAGTTTTTTAAAATATAGTCGTGTATTTCGGCTTTGATCCAATGCACGGCAAAGGTCAACAGTCGCAACTTGCGTTCCGGGTCAAACTTCTTAACCGATTGCATGAGACCCACATTCCCTTGCTGAATAAGATCTTCAAGCGGCAATCCATACCCTGAATATTGTTTGGCGATGTACACGACATAGCGAAGATGTGCCAGAACCAGTGCCCGAGCGGCACTGACGTTGTCCCCATCTTTGTATTGCTCAAACAAGGTGACTTCTTCTTCACGGGACAATTTTGGAATACGGTGCACCGCGTCCAGATAGCTATATAAGGACTGCCCACTCAATACTGGGACCNTTTGCGACTTCAGCGTCAATTCCATCAAACCTCTCCAGAGGGTNCTTTTTTACGTTACCCACCTTATCTAAGGCTAAGTTGGTGATATTCAAGCCCCAATCACCATTTTTTTAAAAATAGGCACCGTACTTAAAATTGAGCCCTGTTTTAAAAAAAATTATTATCGTTATCCTATGCGCAAGCAATTACGAGCACTTGATAACCGATGAAGAACCAGACCGTGACCATCTCGAGCATCGATTGGGCCCATTGGCAACCCGATCTACTGACGACGCTCGTTTTTATTCGGCAGCAACAGCAAGTACTTTTGATCCACAAAAAAACGGGTCTCGGTGCTGGCAAAATACTGGGTCCTGGCGGCAAGTTCGAGCCTTTTGAAACCCCGCTTGCCTGCGCCATCCGAGAAACCGAGGAAGAGCTAGAGATTACCCCCCATGATCTTCAACCAATGGCCGAATTGTTTTTTCACGATTTGGCTCACCCCAAAATTAAAGTTTACGTGTATGTCACAGATCATTTCACGGGCACGCCAACCGAGACGCGCGAAGCAGCCCCGCTTTGGTGTCCAATACAGGATCTACCGCTGGATCAAATGTGGGCGGATGATCAATTTTGGCTGCCCCAAATTCTTCAGAATGAGCCCATCCGCGGCTGGTTTTACTTCGATGGAGAGCGCCTGGTCGACCATCACATCGAATCGATTGCCGTTTCATTTTAGCCCAATCTTTGCGCTCGCCTTGATTAACCCTCGGCTCGAAACAGCTCTCCCAAAAACGTCTCAATTGACCGACTGGCACGTGCGTTCGCAGTTGTAGAATAAACCGTTCCAAAATCTGGGTTATTGGCACCTGGATTGGTGAAGGCATGGGTTGTGCCACCGTAGACATGCATCTGCCAGTCCACGCCTGCCGCGCTCATTTCTTGCTCGAACGCGAGCACTTGCTCAGGGGGAACCATGGGGTCATCGTGACCATGTAAGCACAGCACTTTCGCGGTAATCGACGCATTAGGTGCGTTGCCTGGGCTAAAAATACCGTGAACGCTAGCAACACCCTGAACCGGGGCGCCCATTCTCGCCAATTCAAGCACACACATTCCGCCAAAGCAGTAGCCCACGCCAGCTGTGCGCGTAGCATCGACCTCGCATCTGGCGCTCGCGGCTTGCAGCGCTGCGTTTATCCGTTGCCGCAACAAGCCTCGATCGGCGGCAAAGGGCGCCATGAGCGCGGTGTTTAAGGCCACATCACCATCGGCGCCAAAGACGCCTTTACCGTACATATCAATAGCAAATGCGGTATACCCTAGCGCCGCAATCTCGTGCGCTTTATCGATTGCGTATTGTCGGCGACCTGTCCAATCATGGGCGACCAGGACCAGCGGTTTTGGCCTGTCATCCTCACCGTGAACCAAGCAGCCTTCTAATAAAATGTCACCGTCGTAATATTCAATCAGCTCCGATTGCATTCCGTGATCCTCTTCTTTGGATTAGTGGTTGTTCAATGACTTTTTTAATCTCAGTTGTTACCGCAGCTCGGCCACGCCGCTCAGTTAAAACCTAAGGTTACCCTGACGTCTAGACCCGATAGCCCGTTGTTCTCGCGCGCGCAGCAATTGACGCGGCGTCAATCTTTTTTGGAAAGACCGCCTGCAAGTTTAAACCCGCAGCAGGTGCCTGCCCAAACTTGCCGCCCGCGCCCCAAGCGCCTTTTGAACTTGGGCGGTTAGATGATAACCGTCGTCGGTGATGGGGCCTGCGGGCGCACTCGTCTCAAAATCGAGATGGGCCGCAAAGTCGAGCCCACTAACCGATCGTTTCAGGACCGCATCCATTAACCGCGCTCGGACACCACAGACCGCACGCAAAGGTTGGGGCAAGGATTGAAAGCGCGCCATCGGGGGGAGCCCCAGAAAAATAATCTTGGCCGTGCCTTTTTGTCGAATCAAAAGGATTAGATCGAAGATCCTAGCCTGCCACCGCATCAATGAGGTCAGCCCTGAAACATCGTTGACCCCCATGGAGATCAGAATCAAGTCAACCTTTAAATCATCAATACCACGGCAGCTCGCCAGTACGTCGCTGGCGGTGGCGCCCACGTGTCCCACCACTTGCCAAGTGGCGTCATCACCACTAAGGGGTATCAACGATTCTGCGCAATACCCCGCAACGCCCTGGCCTGCTTTCTCGCCATACCCAGGCAGAATGCCTTGATCCCCAACGCCTAGTATTCGACGCCCAGCGCCATGCCCTGACGCATTATGCCCCCACCTACCTGAGCTGGTTGCGGCGCTCATCTCCAGGTATTGTCGCCGCTTCAGCTTCAGCTGAAGCCAACAAACCGGTAACAATGGCAAACAAAAAGCCCAAACAACTGCATGCATCAACACAAGAAAACCCTTTTTTTATCATTCCCTTCAGGCGCGCCGCTTTAATCGCGGCGCGCTTTTTAACACAATTATTGATCAACTGTTGACGCCATCACAAGCAACCGGCTAACCTCCTTTCACTTCATTTCGTCAGGTGTTTTAGCTTAAAACCCTAAAATGAAACGGGAAACCGGTGAGAATTAATTCAATTCCGGTGCTGCCCCCGCAACGGTAAGCGAGGTGCGCTGCTTTATACCACTGTGCTCAAGAGCATGGGAAGGTTGCAGTGCAAACGTGTTCGCACGACGCTCGTAAGCCCGGAGACCGGCCTGACAACAATGCGGCAATGAACTGCGGCGGGCGGGTCATGACCATTGACTACTCCTGCGCGCTATAACCAGACCCAATTGCTCGGCGGGAGCAGGAGATGTTTCAGTATGCCCTTCTTTTATCAAACGACCTTAATCCAAACGCGGGCCCAGCCCAGTTTTTTGTCAAACATGCTTTTAACGTTCGTGCTCTTATCCGGCTCGGGGTCCCTTTGGGCGCAACCCAGCGATGAAACCATAACAGTAACCGCCTCCCGATTGCCCATGGACAGTCTTCGATCCGGTAGTCAAATCACGATTATCACTAAAGCAGACATCAATCTTAGAAACCCTAGCTCACTGCCGGATTTACTCCGCGGCCAGCCGGGTCTGAGCGTCAGCCAACAAAGCGGCCTGGGCGGCCTGACCCAAGTTCGAATGCGCGGCCGAGAAGCCAATCACGTCCTCGTGCTCGTTGACGGCGTCGAGGCCAACGATATCGGCCAGGGTAGCGAATTTAATTTCAGCCAATTTCCGGTGCAACAAATCGAGCGCATTGAAATTGTGCACGGTGCAGAAAGTGCCATTTGGGGCAGCGATGCCATCGCAGGCGTCATTCACATCATGACCCGGTCGCCCGAAAGTCAGCCCAGCACAACATTTTTGATGAGCGCCGGCAGTAACCAAACCCAGAACCTCGCGATCGATAGCGCAACAGGACTGGGGGAGACTCAGTTGGCACTCGGCATCAGCCATTTCAAGACGCAGGGCTATAACGTCTCCCGTCAGGGCGGTGAACGCGATGGCTCCCATCAGCGGGCTGCCTACTTGCGCACGTCTTCCCCGGTATCCGAACATTGGCGTCTTGGTAGCGTGTTTCGACTACAGCAAAGCCAGAACGACTTCGATGATGTGGACTACGCGCTGACCGGCCTGCCGACGGATGCGGATTTTACAACTACCCATCAAAACTGGATTGCCGGCGTGCGCATGGTATCGGATCATGAGGATTTCCAACAATCCCTATCCTTTAACTTCAGCCGGGATAGAAATGACAACCGAACGACACCCAACGCGGATACCCAAACCGATAGTGCAAAACACCAGGTCAACTATCAGATTAGTAAAACCATCAATACCGGTACCTGGATCGGTCTGATGGAATACGAGTCATTGCACTTTGAGCAACGTGGCCCGAGCAGTTTTTTCGGAGACCCTAATCAGGACCATTCGCTGACCCAACTCGCGCTCGGCGGAGAGTACCGGCTCGACCAAGACAATTGGACCGGATCCTTGAGCGCAAGGCTCGAGCAGAATTCAGACTTTGACGCAGGTCACAGCTTGCGAGGCAATGCCGCTTATTTCCTAACCGAGGCGACCAAAATCTTCGGCGCAATCGGGCGGTCCACCAAAAACCCAACCTTTACCGAGCGCTTCGGCTATTACACTAACTTCAGAGGTAATGATGCACTGAGGCCTGAACACAGTTTGGCGTTGGACTTCGGGGTCTCCCACCGTTTTTCAGCCCTCCCCATCACGATGGCGCTACAAGGCTACGCGGCCCACCTTGAAAACGAAATCAACGGCTTCGTCTTTGATCCGGTTGATTTCGTGTACACCGCCAACAATGATCCGCGCCGCAGTAAACAACGCGGCTATGACGCCAAAATTAATTGGCAGCCCTCCGAGGCGCTGACCCTTGAGGCTTTCTATGGAAGGCTCAATGCAACCGATGGCAACAGCCTCGACGAACTCAGGCGACCTCGAACCACCGGCTTCTTCGCCATCGCCTATCGCGCAGAAAGCTGGCACTACCAACTTTCCGCCGCCTACACTGGCAAAAGCGATGATATTTTTTACCCTCCCATCGCGCCCTATCAAGAACGGGTTCAAATGGATTCCTTTACGTTGGTTTCTTTCACATCAAACGTTTTATTGAGCAAAAAATTCGAGGCTTTCGTCGCAATTGAAAACCTTCTGGACACGCAGTTTGAAGAGGTTTTTGGTTACCAAAGGTCCGGCAGAACCGCTCGGTTTGGACTCAAGCTGCGCATTCAGTAACAACCTACGCCATCGCGAGGGTGCGCAGCAGAATGACCGACTTTGCCGCGCTAAACGGCGCGCTTGACGTCAAACATCGCCCTCTGGCAAAGTCCTCGCGGCAGCAGGTCCGTTAAAAAGGATCGGGATACCTTGGGGCAGCTCGCCAACCGCTAACGATTTAATCCGCCCTTGACCGAATTCAAAACGAGGAAGAAGCACTATGACCCACGAATGCTTTAATGTGACGATCAATAACAACGTCGCCCATATCCAATTAAGTCGCCCAGAAAAACGCAACAGCATGATTCCACAATTCTGGGTTGAACTGCCGGCTATTATTCAAGAGATCGACGCAGAAGCTAAAGCGCGGGTCATCGTTATATCCTCGACCGGCCCCCACTTTACGTCCGGTTTAGATGTGTCGAGCTTTGCTGGCGTGGGTCAAGTTCCTGATGAGGATCAAAAGCAGCGGAAGCTCACCGCCGGCGCGCTTTTTATGACAACGTTTTGGTGATGCAAAGCGCGTTTAATGCCATCGAGGCCTGCCGGATTCCGGTGCTCGCGGCCATTCAAGGCGGCTGCATTGGCGGTGGCGTGGACCTCGTGACCGCTTGTGACATTCGGTACGCAACAAGCGATGCCTTTCTAACGATTTTCGAAACCAACATTGGCATGACAGCAGACGTTGGCACCTTTCCACGGCTGGTAAAACTCATCCCCGAAGGGTTTGTTCGAGAAATGGCTTATACCGGCCGGCGCGTTCCTGCCCAAGAGGCCGCGGCAATGGGGCTTATCAACCGTGTTTTTGAGGATCAAGCGCAAATGCTGGAGGCGGTTATGGCAATCGCTGCGGAAATTGCAAGTAAAGCCCCGCTCGCAGTCTATGGCTGCAAAAAAATGATCACCTACGCGCGAGATCATAATACCGCCGACGGTTTGGACTATATCGCGATCTGGAACGCCTCACATTTCAAACTCGAGGAAATTCAAGAAGCGATGACCGCCAATGCTGAAAAGCGTCCTGGTCAGTTCGTCGACCTGCCAAAGATGCGCAAAGCCTAGCCTTTGACGCGGCCAGACACCCAATAAAATCCAAAACCAACGGCGATTACGAGGAGCCCCGCAAGGGCCTCCTCCGGCCTTTGAATCAAAATATAGATCAAAGTCCACAGCGTTAATCCCAGAAAGATCAGCGGCGTGATCGGGTAGCCCCAGGTCTGATAGGTATCCTTTTTAAGCAATCCTTTGGCGCGCAATCTGAAAACACCGCCGACCGTAAAAAGCGTGTTCAGGCTGAGCACAAAGCCACTAAACACCAGGACCGACTCAAAACTAGACGTCAAGACAAACGCAACTGACAATGCCACTACCGTGAGAATCGCAATCTGCGGCAAGCCATCATCATTGGTTTTTGCCAATCGGTTAAACATGGAAAAATCCTGCCCAATCACTTGCAGCACTCTGGGGCCCGCCATCAACATCGCGCTCACGGTTGAAATCAGCAATAGCGATAACATGAGCCCCATTAACTGGCCACCCAGACTCCCAAAGGCATATTCTGCGGCGATCACACCGAACCTCAACTTTCCCTTGCAAGGCTTCGATGGGTGCAACCGCCAAGAACACATAATTCAACAACACATAAAAGGCCATCACCATCAAAGTGCCAATCATCAGGATCGATGGAAGACGTTTTGCAGGCTGATCAATTTCGTCTATCAAATAGGTTGCCGCATTCCAGCCCGTGTAGGCGTAGTTTACGTAGATGAGCGCCACCGCAAACGCGCCAGATGACAAGCTTCCGAGATCACTGGCCACCGGTAGTTTTGGCAAACTCATTTCATGATCAGAAAAGGTCAGTGCCGCAACGCTGAAGATCAGGATGAGGATCACCTTGAGCAAGGTGAAGATCAACTGGGTTTTACCACTGACCGTTCGCGAATAGCAGTGCATCAAGCCCAGCAAAACCACCAAGAGCGATGCTGCAAGCGTCTGATTAATGTCCGGTAGCACGGCGCCCAGATAGGCCCCAAAGGTCATCGCCGCCAGCGCGATCGGCGCGGCGAACCCAACGGTTATTGAAACCCAGCCGGAGACAAAACCGAAAGACGGGTGATATAGACGTCCAAGAAAATTGTATTCGCCACCTGAGCGCGGCAATTGGGCGCCAAGCTCTGCATAGGTCAACGCCCCGCAGAGCGCCGCAATGCCGCCAATAACCCACAGCGACAGGATCATACTGACGGATTGAATGTCCAGTAATTGGAATCCTAAACTGGTAAAGACGCCCGTGCCCACCATATTGGCGACCACGATCGCAATCGCCGTTTTTTGATCAAACTTTTGGGTTAATTCAGTCGCGGCCAAAAGATCGCTCGCCTAACCTGAGAACAGGACCCATAAATAGCCTCCGTATCCGCACAAAAGTCCAACCCCAGCCAGCCGTCCGATCTTCGCGCCAAACATCGCAAAAAGCCAAAGCACAACCGCCGCGCTCAGCATGACCCAAATATCAAACCTTAAAAAAGCGGGATCGATGGGGATATCCGCAAACATTAAGGTGATGCCCAGTACTGCGAGGATATTAAACAGGTTGCTGCCTACCACGTTGCCTAACGCAACATCACTGTTTCGATAATAGGCCGCGACCAAAGTCGCGCTCAATTCAGGCAGCGATGTTCCCAGCGCCACGAGGCTCGCACCAATCACACTTTCCGACACCCCGAGATTCAAAGCAAGACTCGTTCCTGCCGTCACCACAAAGTCAGCCCCCACCGGTAAAGCGACCATACCAAGCCCAATCAAGCCCGCAATCCGCCAATAGGAGCCTTTATGCGCCGAACTTGCATCCTGATTTTGGGTTAGCTCATCGAGGGCCGCAAACGGCACACTGCCCTTGACACTCAAGAACAAAAAGAGCGCGAGAATAAGCAGCATAACCATACCCGCAAGGAGACTTAAAACACCCAAAAAGCACAACAGAATAAAGCCGACGGTAACCGCAAGCATCCAGTGGACTTGGATCTTCAACCCATCTTGGCGAGTCACAATGGGATGTAATAACACTGGCAAACCAAGCACCAAAAACACATTGGCAATATTGCTGCCGATGACATTGCCGAGCGCAATCTGCGGATGCCCAGAGTGTCGACATAATCGAGATAACGAGTTCAGGCGCTGAGGTGCCCATTGCAACGACGGTTACCCCAACGATCAGAGGGGAGATGCCACGCTTGGTACCAAAATCCAAGGCGCCTCGAACGAGAAAATCTCCGCCAAACATAAGCAGAATAAAGCCGAAAATCAGCTCCAAATAAATTATAAATTCAAACACTCGTGACTGACTCGCAGCGGCTAATTATTGGAAGGTGATTCAAAGGGGCGACCGCCTTTTCGGCGACCTCAAGGTTTCGGTATCGAGCTGATCCGTCGTATAAACCCTCGCTATCGCTCGCCGTTAAGCGCCCTCAACTACACCAAGTCTAACGACTGCGGTGTTGGAACACCAGAACCAAAACAAGGCCCTAGGACAGTTGAACCGTTGGAATAAGTTGGCTGGGCACTGCCCTGCGGCCTACCCGTTTCAGAGAGAAAATCGCCAAGGCCAGTACAACGACCAGGCCGCTAATCCAAGCCGCTGAGAACTGCGGATGGGCTGAAAAACTTCCGACTTGGTAAACCATCGTTGCGGTAATGTACCCCACCAAGGTGGTCCAACCAAAGACCAATCCCGCCCATTTCAGCCCAGACTCTTTATGCATCGCGGCGATCACCGCAACACAAGGCGCGTACAACAAGATAAAGACAAGATAACTGAAGGCAGCAAGATCACTACCAAAATAAGCCGCCATATTCGCAAGGGCTGCACCTTGCGAGCTGTCGTTGGCCGCATCATCATTTAGACTTAAGCCAAGTGGGTCCAACAGCGCCCCACCCAGCGCGCTCGCATTATCATAAACGCTCATGGCGGCGGCTTCGCTAGCCTGCAACAGGGTCATCGGATCACCCTCAACTTGACCGCTGTATAACGCGTTCAAGGTGCCGACAACGGCTTCTTTGGCGAACAGTCCTGTAAAGAGCCCAACCGTCGCCGGCCAATTATCATCCGTCAATCCCATCGGATAAAACGCCGGGGTAATCGACTTCCCAATCACCGATAAGACGGATGTCTCGGTATCTTCGTTGCCGAAGCTACCGTCCGTTCCAATTGAGTTTAAAAAACTCAATGCAACGACCACCAGAACAATCGTTCTGCCCGCACGCAGCACGAAACTCCGAAGCCGAAACCAAGTTGTCAGCAACAAGTTTTTGATGACCGGCACATGGTAAACCGGCATCTCAGCATAGGACGCAGACATTTGGCCTTGAAAAATCTGCTTCCTAAAAATCCAGCCGGTAAAAATGGCCATTAGGATCCCCGTTAAATACAACAAGAACACAATATTTTGACCTTGGCCTTTGAAGAAGGCCGCAGCAAACAGCGCGTAGACAGTCAACCGCGCACCACAGGACATAAAAGGCGCCATGGCAATCGTCATAAGCCGATCATCTTCTTTCGTTAACGCCCGAGTGGCCATCACCGCAGGCACATTACAACCAAATCCCACGATCAGCGGAACAAAGGCGCTGCCCGGCAGGCCAATACCAATCATCAACCGGTCTATGACAAACGCGGCCCTGGCCATGTAGCCAGAGTCTTCCATCACCGAAAGACATAAAAATAAAAACCCGATCACGGGGATAAACGTTGCAACCAATTGAATGCCGCCGCCCAAGCCTTGGCTTAACAGAACAATCATCCAAGCCGGAAGACCAAGAAGCGACAGGAGCTGCTCGCTGCCCGTAACAAAAATCGCGCCAAATAAGATATCGAAAAAATCAATAAACACGGCCCCTAAATTAATCGCAACCGTGAACATTAAATACATCGCTGCGAGGAAGATTGGAATGCCCAACCACCGATTCAGAACAATTCGATCAATGGCTTCGCTGGGCGGGTGCCGGACGCTGGAAACCCGAGTGACTGTCGCACCGATTGCCACCGCCTTGTGATAACGACGCTCCGCGGCAGCAAGGGTTTCGGTCGAGGAGGCGCCCGTTGCGCTCAATCGTTTTGATTGGATGGCCGCCGGATCATTATTCTGGGACGAACCCATCACCGCCAAAAGATCCTGAACGCCGACATTACGCGACGCAATCATCGGCACAACGGGCACCTTGAGTGCATCCGATAGGGCGACGGGGTCTAACGACAAGCCTGCGCGTTCTGCGACATCCAGCATGTTTAAGGCGATCACAACCGGTAGGCCAGAATCGAGTAGTTGCTGGGTCAGAATTAAATGGCGCTGCAAGTTACTCGCATCAACAATATTGATCACAAGATCGCAATCGCCAGCTGCGATATAGTCTCGGGCAACGGCCTCATCCATACCGCCTGCAGACTGGTCTAACGAGTAGATCCCCGGCAAATCGATAATCTCGAAACGCTCACCGGCATGGATTAACGACCCGGTCTTACGCTCAACGGTTACCCCCGGCCAATTTCCAACCCGCTGATTCGCCCCCGTCAGGCGATTGAATAGGGTGCTCTTACCGCAATTAGGATTGCCGAGTAAACCAATGGTTTTTAGGGTCACGATTGCCCGCCTCTTCCCCTAAGACACCATATCAACATCAATAAAAGCGGCGTCTCGCTTTCGGATACTTAAAAGGGACGGCCCAACACGGACCTGCAAGGGGTCACCGAGGGGGGCTTGACGCAATACTTTGATTTCAACACCTGGGAATATCCCCAAGGCATACAACTTAGACTGAAGTTCAATTGAAACTGATTCCGCCGACGCAATCCGTCCGATTGCGCCCATCGCCATATTGACCATCTTCATAATCTGCATCCAAGCGTGCTTAAGGCACGCGTTAATCTAAATGCGAATTATTATCATTTACATCCGAAAAGTAAATGCTTTCCTGGTCTCTACGCCATTTAGAGCTCCGCACAAATATGCCCGCCATCCACCACCACAACAGAACCCGTCATATAACGCGAGGCATCGGAGGCCAATAACAGCAGTGGTCCATCAAGATCCGCGAACTCACCGTAGCGCCGCATGGGGATGCCTTTCACAAATTGTTCCGAGCGCTCGCTCTCCAGCAGCACTCGGGAAACGTCGGTTAGGATGTAGCCCGGCGCCAAAGCATTTACTCTAACGCCGTATCGCGCACCCTCCAAAGCCATGATTTCGGTCGCCTTTACCAAAGCCGCTTTCGATACGGCATAGGGGAACTGCCCTTTGATCGTTCGAAAAGCGGTAATCGAGGCGATATTCACAATACTGCCGGTTGTGCCGTTATCAGCGACCCATTGGGTAAAAAATTTTGATAATCGCCAGGCCGCCTTGAGATTAGTATCAAAGACGTAGTCCCAATCCTCATCGTCAATCATCGTGTAGGTTTTAGCACCGGCCTCAACCCCTGCGTTATTGATCAAGATATCAATACCACCAAACGCTTTAACCGATTCAGACAAAAAGTTTTGGGCCGAGGCAGGATCCCGAACATCTAGTGGCAAACCCAAGACCTCATGGCCTGCGGCGGTTAACGCATCCACCCGAGCTTGAATTTTATCTAGCCGCCGGGCACCTAAAACAACCCGAGCACCGTTTTCAGCCAAAAGGCCTGCGAAATGATGCCCGAAGCCTGACGAGGCCCCGGTGACTAACGCGGTTTTCCCCGCTAATGAAAATTGTTCCATCTTCTGCTCTCTCTATTGGGCGAATCTCGCTATTAGACGAGGGTCGGATTCGCACTGTAACCCTTGCGCCTATTGTAAGGACTCTCGGTCATCAAATGAATCATTCCTGCTATTGGTTGAGCTGTCATCGCAGGCTCATAGCCTTGTTTTGAGGCAACCCATTTTCAGCAGGCAATGCTGTCGAACAGGTCGTTCTTTCAAAGGTCTTTTTTCTAAGGTCTTCTTTCTAAGGTCTTCTTTCAAAGCGATTCTTTTAAAGCCGCTTTGACCTGTCGTGATCGAAAATCACGCG
>JGI20155J14468_10002443_pt1 | contig 13685 bp, 6 predicted proteins | sample COG_05_FD_14468 | JGI IMG/M metagenome (IMG submission 14468) | reverse complement strand
AATCGTATCGTCATTGAGCAAAAAATAATAAATACAGAAAAAATATACATGTATGCACGCATAGTACATATCATCTCGACGATTCCATGCGCTTGAACGCCTCGAGGAAAGCGGGCACGATGGCGGCTTTTGAGTTGATCACGTTTTTCAAATGATCACCGGAATCGTACGTGAAAGCAACACCGTCTAGTTTCGTTAACGCGGTACACCGGCTCATAATTGCACCAACTTCATCGTAATCAGACGTGATTAATTTATCTCTTTTGGCGAAGTGAGCCACCATTGCGTCCAACTTGTGCTCAAAAATTCCCGCGCCTCCGCTCGCTTTCATCAAACGCTCGATGCCAACTAATCGTTGCAACGTTCGATTCAGAACGGCTTTCCAGTCTAGGTTTTCGAATATGCTGTCATCCTTGGACAAACTGGATGACGTCGACGTGCTCTTGCTCTTGATCGAGCGAGGTGATTCCGGCGCCGAGGTTACGTTTGATTCTCCAAAGACGCGTCGAGATGATTGTCTTTTCTCGCCAGAAAGTTCATCGGAAGAACTCGACGCTTCGCTTTCCGAGGATAACACGATCTCTGAGATCATGTTTTCCACGTAACTATCCTTAATCAATAGCTGCTCTCGATCTAATCTTAAATACAAATACGAGTTTGGAGCGAATGATTTTTCAAAGTTGTGCCACGAACACACGCTCACCACGCCCAACTTTTTGTTCGCGTTGTTCCCTACCTTCTTCTTCGTGTTCGTATTCTCGTCCCCATGAAAGCCGCGAGAGGTAAGAATACCTGCGTTCGCTGCAATGTAACCGCCCATAGAGCAACCACCGATTGCGATGGAAACTTCGTCGCCGTAGGTATCTCTGGCCCATTCGATTAATCCACACGCCTCTCTCAATCCAATCAAGTGCATTAAAATGTACTCGCTCACGGTGCTAATAACATGAGTGGGTTGCCCAACCACTCTCCGTTTCCCATAAAACGGAAACTCGGGAATTAAAACGACCATTGCTTCATCTTCCATCGCATCGTTCTCTTTATAATGCGCCGTCAGCAAATTCTCCGCCGTGCGTCTTCGAAACGCGAACGTCGTATCGCCCGTAAACGGTAACACGATAGCGACCCGTTTCACTTTCCTATCGTCCAATCTCCGAGACGAGGACGATTTCCACACTCTCAGTATCTCCCCACTTTGTAAAGCGGATAAGTTTCTGGATTTCTTGCACAGCGAAGCGACTTCTTTGATTTTAAAAATCCCGGTGTCGCAGTTGATGGTGTGCGTCGTTGTTCTTTTTTCTTCTTCTTCTTCTTGTAGAGAGTTCTCCCTTTTTCGTCCACCACTTTTGGGTGTTTTCGTTGTTTGTGTTTTTGTTTTTTTTTCATCTTTTCTTTCGGATGTTCTTCTTGAGCCCACACGTTTGTGTTTTGGCAAAATCTTCGACAAAAATGTCGAATTCTCTGTGGAGTCGATATCTGCACATTCCACGACGTTCCAACCGTCCACCTCGGTTTGAACGATTTCTCCGAACGGGTCCCACTGGACGACCATCGCGTCGTTCACAAACCCGCGTCCACTGGAGACTGATTTCACCACCGACGCTCGCATTTGTTTCACCAGTTCAAAGTTTCCCCATCCTCGATTAAAAAATGTCGTTTTCCTTTTCGGGATGAAAAAAAGCAGGTACTTTATGAGAAACGCGACGACGAAGAACGCGAAATCGGACTTGAAGTAAAAGGCGAGAAAGGTGAACACCGTAAAAGCGTCCAATTTTTTCCTCTTCGTCTTCTTCTTCGTTATGAGCGTTTGAGACGAAGAAGACATTTTAGTATTAAGTTGGGGAGTGTGATACTTATGTGGTCTTTAAAATTTGCCCAACACGCATTTGGTTGGTCTTTTTTTTGAAGTCGACCGACTCGTGCACTATTTTAATTATTATTTTTAAAGCGACGGTATCAGGTCGCCTTCCGCGCACCGAATTTTTTCGAGATCCTCGGGCGGGAGTTCGATCTTATCGAAGCCTTTCCTTCCGTATTCTACGAAATCGTCGAAAGTGACAAATCCATCGCCTCGACTTCCGCATCGCCTTCGGGTGAGTTCTCTCAAGGAATGGTCCAGTTGGTCTTTGGAGACGTTTCGATGGCCGACTTTGAGCTCGTTCAAATCGGCGAGTAAATACGCCAATTCGGATTCGTCCAAGACTCCGTTTTTGGTTTTGTCGTAGCGTTGCCATAATCCTCGCAGAACGTTGACGTTGATTTTCTCTCGAAGAGAAAAAGATTGTTCTAAAAGCCATTTTGAGGTTTTTGGCTTCCAACTGGATTTCGTGTACTCGTCCGTTTGCATTTCGTTGAGACGAGATTTCGCGCGATCCCAGGCAAAGAACTCGTCTCGAGTGTCGCATTCAAACGATTTTGCGTCGGCTATCACGAGTAAATCGTCAGGGTGTTTCGCATAGGCCGTGATTATCAGCTTCACTTTGTGCTCGTATGCGCAGTCGATGAACGTGATGAACCTGCGCATCAAATCGACTCGGTCTAAAGACAATTTCGGTATGTTTTCAATTCCAATGGCGTGAAAGGTTGAACACAAAGCGACGTAATCCGACGGTCCTAAATTCGCGTCACACAGCTCGTCGAACTCTATTCGCGCAACGCCACCCCCAGCTTGTTTAATCCGTAGACTTCTACCAGAAATTGCCACCTCTAATTCCCTCAACGTCCGTTCGCCGGCGAGGTTTTGCGTCTTCACTTCCAACCAATCGTGCGCGATTTGTTTAGCCTCTTCGTCGGTTTTATCACTTTCCCCGATCATTTTCCAAACCCCGTGCACGTTAACTGATCCAATCATCCGGTAATCGAACACTGAGTCCATATCGTGCACTTGCATTCGACTTTTTATGCCTTCAATACATGGTAAAAACTGTTTCCGATTCAATCCGTTTTTATACAACTCGTCCGGCGCTCGGTTCGAAGTGCACACCACTCGCACGTTATTCTCCCACAATCTATCGAGTAATCGTCTAATGATCATTGCATCGGCGACATCGGTCACTTGAAACTCATCTAAACACAACACGTCTACTTTTGCCGCCAAGGAATCCGCGAACCACTTCACGGTATCTTCGTTCGAAACATTATCCGTTTTCTTTTTCATCTGGGCTAACCTGTGCAACTCTCCGTGCGTTTCCATCATGAAGGCGTGGAAATGCACGCGTTTCGAGAAAGATTTTGGTAACGTTGCCATGAACAAATCGGAAACGAACGTTTTACCGCACCCAGGTCCGCCGTATAAATACACCCCGCCCGCGCTCGTTTCACCCGCCAGCGTCGAGGCGTCTGACTTGTTCGTTCGATCCCAGAGCTTTTGAAACCACGATTTATTCTCCTCGTTGCTAGTACCGCGACTGCTGCTGTTATCACGACTACTACTACTACTACTGCTGCTATTACTATCTTTATTACTATCGTCTTTCCCCATGACTTTGTGATAAAACTTATCCAGCACGTAAAGCGCTTTCACCTGTTTCTCGTCTCGTTGCAACACGCCTTCTTCGGCTAACCGCTCGTAGAATTTCATCGGCGACTCCGCGCCTTCCGGGTGTTTCACGAGCGTCGCGAAATCCAGCTGACTGACTGCTCCAGCTGTCGCCGAAGAGGACGGCTTCTCCTCGCTTCTGTGTATCGCGTCCGTCGCTCTCTTTTGGTTGCCACCGCCGAACGAAGACGAAGAAGCATCTTCGAAGACTTTCTCGGGAAGAGTTTGTTGAAACGACGACGGACTCGAAGAAAAAGAAGAACAGAAGCAACACGACGCGAGGACGAGTTTTGTATCCCCGAGAGAAGAAGAATTTTTGCCCGCGCGCGATGACTTCCATGCGCTCAAAAGAGCTCTTCGAGCGGCGGCCAAGGCGGTGGTGGTAGACGCTCGGCGCATCGTTACCCTTTTCTCTCTCTCTCTCTCTCTTTGCAAGTGAAGAAATTTCTGATGAAAGCAACGAGGAAGGTTTGTTTTTTATACTCTCTCATAAAGAGCGAGGAAGAAGTGCTTCTTAAACGAGAACGTAAAAGCAAAAGTAGAAATGTGTATTTATTGAAACTGCCCTCCGTAACCACCACCACCGCTATTTTTGTTCTTTCTAATGATGCCCATGAAATACCCGGCGACGTTTCGGACGTTGTCCACGTTCGCGGTTTCCATTTCCGTGACAATTTTTTCCATCGCCGAGGGGTCGCGAACTTGAGACAAGGCGGAGAGCATGCGCTCGTCGATGGCGTTTCGTTGGAAACGGCCTTTCTCAATACAAGTGATTATTCTGTTCGCGTACGCTGGGAGCGTACTTCTGAGCGTTTGATCGTCCACGCCTTGGCCGCCGTAGCCGCCGCCACCTCCTCTTCCTCCTCCGAAGTTATTGTTGTTGTTGTAGTTATTAAAATTGTTCCCTCTTCCTCCTCGACCACCGAAATTTCCACCACCACCACCACCACCTCCTCCTCCGTAGTGCCCACCACCATGACCACCACCGAAATTGTTCCGCATTTGTCCGAGAAACTTTCGAATTTTTGAGACGAACAAGCCGTTCGGGTTACGCACGCCGCCTCTCGCGTTCTGTAACTCGATGAACGTCTCGTCGATGCAATTCATCGCCATCATCTCGTTGAGTTGCGTGAATTCTTCCCACGCTGCGGCGTCAAATTGAACGCCCGGATTAGACGTGAACAATCGCTCCATAGCCGTACCTACCATGGGCGTAATGACACCGCGCATGAGCGCGTTTTGAACATCCTGCAACGCTGGATTGTACGCGTGGCCTTGTTCTTGAGTCCCTCCGGCGCCGCCGCCCATCGATCCAAACTGAACTCCATCTTTGTTCTCGTCGTTCCTTCTTCTGCAAACGCCTTTGAAATACGCGGATACGTTCTTAATCACATCTAAGTTTTGATTGGACAAATCCTCGATGGCTAAAAGTGCGCTCTCTTCCTTCATTTGCGCTAAGAAAGATAAAACGCGAAAATCAAGCGCATCTTCTTTCATGTGATTGGAATCGTACAAAGCTTTCAACGCCTGGCTTACTTTTTCCGGTAACTTGTCCAGTTCTTTCTCCGCTGCAACCATACTCTTCGTATGCAACCACACTTTTGCGTTGTGACTCGCCAACGTCTTCCTGAGCGCAGCCAACGAGTCGCTCTCCTCGATGAATTGCAACTGCGATTTGACCGGAAACTTTATCAAAGCGTTGAATACTTCAAGTTGGTTCTGATCGTATTGCGGATCCTCGACGTCGCGAAATTTCGCCTCAAAGTGATCGCACGTGACGGCTGGAACGAATCCTCGAACCTGTTCGAGCGTTGGATACTCCAACGGCGGCGGCGTTCGAACTTTCTTCTTTTCCTCTGAGAATTTCTTTGTTGCAGTCGTCGTCGTTTTGGGAGAATTATTATCTTCACCACCATCTTTCTCGTCGTTGTCCACCGCTTTCTCCTCTTTCGACGACGGCGATTTGCTCTTCTTCTGCCTCTTTACCGTCGTCGTTTTTGTCGTCTGGTCTTTTTCGTCTTTTTCTTCTGTTGTATGTTGTTCTTGTTCGTCACCACCGTCACCACCATCCTCGGTTTTCTTCTCGCCGTCAATTCCATCCGTTACTTTTGGAATCTCGATTTCTTCCTTCTCGCCGTCGTCGTCGTCGTCGACGACGACGACGTCCGCCGCCGCCGCATCCGCATCCGCATCCGCATCTTTTTTACTCGCCGCAACAGCTTTGCGTTTCGTTCCTTTCTTTGGCGGCATTCTTTTTAAGTATTACTATATAATTTACTACTAAAAGGAGTCAATTCTTTTCTGTTGTTGTTGTTGTTTGTGCGCAAGTAATTTTTGTGCAATTGGAGGATTGTGCACAAAAAATCACATCATTTGCCATTTGACAAAAAATGCTCCCGATTTTGAAAAATGAAAAGAGGGGAAAAAAGAAGAGAGGAAAAAAAGCGAGAAGAAGGAAGAGACTCTGCAGAAAAATTTCGGATGCATAATCCACCCCCCCAAAAAGGAATATTTTGTGCACACGAAAAACGCATCTCAACACGGAATAATAAAGAGAAGAGAAACGCGCGCAAAAAAGAACAACAACGTTAAGAAGAAGAAGAAGAGAAAAGAGTAAAAGAGTAAAAGAGAGAATGATCATCGGTTTAGCGGGCTCCTCTGTTTCCTCTGTGTGTTGTTCCCAGCAACAACGACGAGTTTTACGACCCCGACAACAATTTCGTCGTCGGTTACTACGCCGCGATGAAGATGAAGATGATGATGACTCACGTAAACAACGACGACCGAATTTTGTGGTGCACTCGTCGTCGTCGTCGTTGTTCTCAAAACGAAGGACATCATCATCATCATCATCTAAAATATGCGCCGCTTCTTCGAGTAATAATAACGGGGATACCAATAATAATCAACTCGGAGGAAAACGACGAGGGAAACTAAACGGAGCGGGAGTGGTAACCAAGTTGGTAAAAAAAGACACGCAAATCGAACAACTCGGCTTATCTCCGGACGAGTTGGAGCAGTATAACCAAGAAACTGCTGGATACAAAAGCATAATAAACGCCGCTCTGGAAGTTTTATTGGAAACGTGTCCACCGTTTATACCGGAAGGCACGGAAACCGACGTGGAGCGGTTTAAAGACGAAGACATTGAATCCTTTACTCTGAACGATAAGATATTTAACCCGGAGATGTCGTGGTTGGCGTTTAACTGGAGAGTTCTGGCAGCCGCGGCGGACGAGAACATTCCGGCGTTCGAACGACTTCGGTTTTTAGCGATTAGCGGGAGAAACCTGGACGAGTTTTTCGCCAAGCGAGTTGGGGCGTTAAAGAGGCAAGAATCTGTCGGGGTTGGGAACTTAGTCAAGAAAAGAGGTAAGAACATATGGTCGCCGAGGAAAACGCTCGAATACGTCAGCGCGGAAGTAGAAAAAATGTCGGATATTCAGGCGGAGTTGTACATCGAACAAATAGCGCCGAGTTTAGCGGATTATAACATCAGGATTTTATCGCACGACGATATGGACAAGGAAACGGTTCAGAAAGTTCGCGAATGGTACCACGACTATGTGGAACCGATTTTAGATCCGAGAGCGATCGATCCGTGCCACCCGTTTCCGTTTTTACCGAGTTTGTCCATAGCGTTGGCAGTGGAGTTGGAAGACGCGTACTCAAACGAGAAATTCGCGGTGGTTTCTGTTCCATCCGTGGTGGACAGATGGATCGACGTTGGCGAGTTTATGGACGAAACTAAAGGTAAACTTTTTTTGCCTTTAGAGCAAATTTTAGAGGCGAACATGGACACGTTGTTTCAAGGATGTAACATTCGCGCGTGTCACGCGTTTCGAGTGTGTAGAAACGCGGACGTCGAAAGAAACGAGGAGGAGGCGGAAGATTTGTTAGAGATGATGTCTGACGAAGTTCGAACGAGACGTTTTGCATCGTTCGTTCGGTTGGAAGTGCAAGACACGATGCCTGAACACGTGAAAGACCGTTTGATGAAATCTCTTGAGTTGAGATCGTTCGACGTGACTTCGGTGCCGCACGCCGCGCCGTTGGGATTCGGCGTTTTAGATTCCATCGACGTGAGTTTTGAAATGGACGACGCCTTAGTTTTTGACTACTGGTCTCCGAGAACGCACCCGAGATTGGTTGGTATCGACGTCCCTTCCTCGTCGGCTTCCGAGGCGGAAGAGATGAGCAAACGTAATATTTTCGACGAGATTAAAAAAGGAGACATTTTAGTCCACCACCCGTACCATTCGTTCGCGACGTCCACGCAAGCTTTCTTCGAAGCCGCGGCAAGAGATAAGGATGTTTTGAGCATTAAATCGACGTTGTATAGAACTTCATCGAACTCGCCAATTATATCGAGTTTGATTAAAGCTTGCGATAACGGGAAAAACGTCGCCGTGTTGGTTGAATTGAAAGCTCGATTCGACGAAGAGCGAAACTTGGGTTTTGCGGAACGACTTGAAACTGCCGGGTGTAACGTCGCGTACGGCGTAAAAGGCGTGAAAACGCACTGTAAAGCAACTTTAGTCGTACGAAGAGAAGGAGAAAAGCTCGTGAAGTACGTTCACTTAGGAACTGGGAACTATAACCCGTCCACGGCGGGTATTTATACCGATTACGGCATGTTTACGTGCAAAGAAGAATACGGCGAAGACGCCGTGAATTTGTTCAAGTTTTTAATGGGCCATCATTTCCAAAAAGAATTCAACAGATTGCTGGTTGCGCCGCAAAGCTTACAATCTAGCATGGTGGATTTAATCGAGAACGAAATCACCGCCGCAAAGAAAGGGTACAAAGCGTCCATCACGGCTAAAATGAACGGTTTAGACGACCCGGAGATTTGTAAAGCGTTTTATCGGGCGAGCCAGGCGGGCGTGAGCGTGAATTTGATCGTTCGGGGCATTTGTAGAATTCGCCCTGGCGTCCCAGGCATTTCCGAAAACATTCGCGTGATCTCAATCATCGGTCGATTCTTAGAACACCACAGATGCTTTCGATTCGAAAACGCGCTTCAGACAGGGAAAGCGGATCCGAAGATTTACATGGGTAGCGCAGATTTGATGCGAAGAAATTTGTTACATCGCGTCGAAGTCGTCACGTTAGTCGAAGATGAGAGAATCAGGTGCGAAATCCAAGACATGCTCGATGCTTGTCTCGTGGATGGTGTCTTAGCGTGGGAGTTAGGTGCGGATGGACGATATCATCGTACTCCGGAAGCGCGAGCGATTGCGGCGAAACACTCGAGCCAAGATCCCGGGAAAGGAAAACTCATGCCAATTGCCGCGACAAAAGGTTTACACGCGAGTTTAATGGTCGACGTGTTAAAGAAACGAAGTAAAAGTAAAACGAAACAATCTGTCGCGGGTATTGCGGCCAAGAATTTAAAATATGCGGCGAGAATGCCAAAGCAAGCGATGGTGAAGAGTGCGGAGGATATGGCGCAGCCGGAGAAGTTGGAGAAAGCTGAAAGTGCCTTTCCCGTGTCCTCTTCTTCTTCTTCTTCTTCGTACAAGAGACCTTCGATGCATGAAATCATCGATGCGAATGCGAGACCGATAGAGGAAGAAAAAGTGATTAATGACACCAGCGAGGATAGTATGGACGACGTCGCGTTCGATATGGAGGTTTAAATTCATAAGAACGATTGACTTCTAGAACAAAAATGAATTTTCCAACTCGTAAACTACAAACTAATCAACACATCTTCTCTCTTTCTCTCTCTCTCTCCCTTCTGCTTACATATGATCACACATCATAGGTCTATACTATACAGGAACCAAATAATAATTCTACTAACAAATACACAAAAAAAGTTCTCCACGCATGCGTGACAGCGAGTGTTTGTACTTTCTTTTTAAATGTAATTTTCCGTCGAGAACGCCGGCGATAACACGGATTGACTCGCGGCTTTCTTCAACGTCTTCCATACTTGCACGTTCGCCTCGAAGAACCCAACAGAGTGGAAATTCTTCAAACCGTTTTTCTTGGCATACGGTTTAATAACTTCTTCTCGGAAATCTCTCAGTTTATGTCTCGGTAGTCTTGGACACAAATGGTGTTCGACTTGAAATTGCAAACCGCCATGGAACCAATCCAAATATTTTGGGCACTCAATGTCCATCGTCCCGGCGAGTTGCATCTCAATCCATTCGTTGTTTTTTGGAATCCCATCGAACACATCTCTCGAAAAGTGCGACAAACATATTTGAACGTGAATGATCCCACCAATTGCGTGCGAGAGGAAGAAGAACGCCCATTTCTCACCAGCCGTCGGTAACATGCTCACCAGCGTCGAATACCACGCGAAGTAAAAACCGAGCGTGGCGAATTCAATGACGCGCTGTTTCTTGGACATTTTTACCGTCGCGCAGTGAATCAACGTTTGCGCGTATAAGTTCACTCTCGCTACGGCCATGATCGGGTAGAACGTGTAATGCTGCACGCTAACAAACTTCTTCGCTAACCAATCAAATTTCAACTGTCGGTTGTGGTACAACGAGTACACGGATTCGAAATACTTCCTCGTGACTGCCAAAATCGGCATGTGTTGAATATCCGGATCGCACTCCAAAGAGTTCACGGCGCAATGATGGACGTTGTGCGTGCTCGACCACCAACTAATGCCAACACCGTTACACATGTTCCCAATGAGCCACCCGATGGCGGTGTCCAATTTCCTATTGTGGGTCACCGCGCAGTGCCCCGCGTCGTGTCCGATGAACATGCTTTGCTGCCAAAACATTCCCAACGATACGGCTCCGAGCATGTGAGAAAACGTATCCTCTTTATTCACGACCAAATGAATTGCCACGGCTAACAAAGACACCAAGCGAATGGCGATGGCGTAATAGTGCTTATAATCCGTCTTGAACTCTGCGTTCTCCGCCGTTTTCACCAACTCTCGAAAATCGTGTAAATGCTGGGGCGCTTCCTCCGAAATCTTTCTTTGAACGGCGCCAACGCGCATGGATTTCAACGTTTTCATCGCTTTTCCGTTTTCCGAGTGATACGCTCGGAACGCGTCCGTAATGTCTCTCCCGGAGTACTGTTTCAGGACGGTTTCGCCTCCCGGATGTTTTGAAATCCAACTCGAAATGTCGTACACGTCGTCACCGAAGATGACCAGTTTTGGGGAGTCCTTCGCGGTCATGTGATCGCACTCGTTCACCTGCGAAACCGTGTACGTGGTGGCGGTGCTCGCGGGAGACATATCCACATTCGTGATTGGGGAAGAACCCGAGGCGTCCTTACCGCCTTTGCCCATGATGAATACGATGTTAAAGTCCTCCTCTGTTTTTATTCCTTTTTATCGCTTTTCTCTTTTATCACCACCCGAAAATGTGTCCCGAAACGTCGCCACGTCGTTTACTCTTTTCGCGCGCGTTCGTCCGTTCTTCTTCGATCGACCAAATCTCTCTCTCGATTGAATACTCTTTTAAATATCTATCCGTTCTCAAGCAGATCCCGACTGTAAATACAATACTACAATAAGAAGTGAGCGGGGTCGGCTTTGAATAAAATGTGTGACGTCGGAGGACGCCTTTTTTGTGTTTTGATGAGTGGCTGTTTTTTTTAATGAGCGGCTGTCATGGCTGTCGGTAACAACGAAGGCGACCTTTCTCTCTTTTTGCTTTTTTTCAGACAAATTGAGCCCAACCACCAAAATACCAAAACATGTTTGTGAAATAATAGGAATACAATACGGTGATGATATATTAATATAAATAACAACGAAGACGAAAAGTAATAATCGTCAATAAGAAAAACGTTCTCCTTCATTTGCGTACGTTTACTTCTTATTAATATCGTAGAAGAAACCAACCGTGTTGCCGACTTTGATGGTGACTTTCGGAGCGCCTTCGGGAAGGCGCGGACCTCCTCGGCTACTGTTACCACCGCCGCTCTTCTCCTTATAGATGACTTTTTCGACGATTTTCTCCTTGATGATCGGTACTTCCACTTTCTTCTCGATGATTTTGTCCTTGTAGACAATCTTCTCCACCGGCTTGTCTTTGTAGACAATCTTCTCCGGACCGGGGACCTGAACTTTCTTTTCGACGATTTTGTCTTTATATACGATTTTCTCCACCGGCTTCTCTTTATAGACAACTTTCTCTTTCGCTGCTGCGCTACCACCGCTGCTACTATTCTTCTTGCTGTTATCGGTTTTGTAGACGATTTTTTCGACTATTTTGTCTTTATATACAATCTTTTCCGGACCGGGCACTTTGACCTCTTTCGTGATTACTCTCTCTTTACCNGGAACTTCNACCTTCTCTTTGACAATCTTTTCCTTGTAGACAATCTTCTCCACCGGCTTATCTTTATAAACAACTTTAACAGTTTCTTTCCCGGGAGCCTCAACCTTTTCTTTAACCACGCGGTCTTTGTACACAATCTTCTCCGGTCCGGGAACTTTTACTTTCTTCTCGACGATTTTCTCCACAATCTTCTCCGGTCCCGGTACTTTTTCGTATCTCGTAACCACTCGAGTTGGGCCCGGAACTTTCACGATTTCTTTCACGACTTTGATTCGCTCTTTTCCCGGAACCTCAACCGTGACTTCTTTCACGCGCACTTTCTCGCCCGTCGATGAGGGTGAGGACGAGAGTGCTTTCCCGACAATCGCACCGGCGAAGAATCCAATCGCAATCTTACTCAGATGATTCATAACGAATCCAACCTTACCACTGTTATCAACATTGCTCATTGGTACACCATCGGTATTCGTAGCGGACGATGTCGATGGTGGCGAAATCGAACTACTCGGCGCACCTCCTCTTCCGAGATTATACGGACTTTCGTCAAAACTCATCACCCCGTTTCTGTTCTTATAATTCTCCATTCTCGATTTCTCGAATAGTTGTATCCACTCCGGCCCTTTCTCTCTCAAGTCAATGCCCATGGGGTAATCCAACTGCATCTTCTCCGGCTGAATGCCTTCCATGGTTAATCGATATTTCAACCGTTCCCAAACGCGTTCTTGTCCTCGGGCGTTGAAATGAATTCCATCCGTAAAATAGCCTTTCGTATCGTGCTCAAACGCGACAAACAAATCCTCGACCGGTACCACGCATTTTCTACACGCTCGTTTACACGCCATCCCATACTTTTGTAGCTCTTCGTTCGACCTATCCAACCTCGCGAACGCCTTGTCGCCGTACATTTCGACTTGATAGTTCAACCGTCCTTGTTCATCCATCGCCGGTGGGGCCATAACAATCACGTGCTTCGAGCACTTCTTCGCTCGATTAATAATAATCTCCATGTTCTTCTCGTATTCCTCTAAGGGCACGTACGCGCTCGTTTGAAACTTGCTCGTTTTTTCCTCGATTGCGCTATCGTTCGTCCCAAACATGATTATCGTTAGGTGATGTTTGCGCAATCGTCGGTCGAATTTCTCGGGAAAGATATCGTCCATAACTTTTAACGCCCATCGAGTGTTGTACCCTCCGAATCCTCTCACGTACACGTCCGCTCTTCTCGTAAAGTGGTCGTTCTGTTAAACGGTGTTTGTTTGCGTTCGACGTGTTTTGTAACACAACACAACAGAGAAGTAGTAAATATTGGTTAGTTTATATTTAAACTTCTTCTTCACGACAAAATTCAAGGCGCGCGGCGATCAAATTCAAGAATAAAAAACACCAACACAGACACGCAAAGAAAGAGAACACATAACTTTGCGTAATAATAAACGAAAAGAAAAAGGAAATGAATATAAACTCTCGACGACGTACCAAACTCTCTCCCCATCCGCCTTGTTCGATCGCGCGTTGCGTCAAAGAGTCTCCGAACAGAACGATCTTCTCTCGCCGAGACGTTAATCCCATGATTTGTGTTTTTGTCTTCTGTTATAATACGACGAAAGAGGAGTCCAAACTTGAAAATTTCTGAAGAGGACTGACGATTTTGATTTTGACGACCAAAATTAAAGTTTTTTCATGGGGGGAACCTCGAAAAATCAGAAGAAAAAAACGAAAAGTGTTCAGAATGCTATGGAATCGTCGCGTGTTGTTGTTGCGTGTTGTTAAAAATGTCATCAACAAGGAGAACATCATCATTGTCATCAACAACAACAACTAATGAGGAACAGTTTTGGCGACAACGCGCGCAAATCTTGCGCAATTTGAGCCGC
>JGI20155J14468_10002441_pt1 | contig 13691 bp, 11 predicted proteins | sample COG_05_FD_14468 | JGI IMG/M metagenome (IMG submission 14468) | reverse complement strand
TGGTGCCATTTCAATCAATAATAATACTCCTCCTCTTCTTCCTACAAAAGTGTTTCGCACTCCGAGTGTGTTTTTAAAATCTGACGATGTAAAAAGAGCTGAAGAAGAAGAAGAGGAAAATTTTCTCTTCTTCGGTGATGAGGTGAAGGGACTGATGTACTTTTTCGGGGTACTGGTATGTATGTATGTACACTGTTGGTCCTGTGATGAAAGAGCTAACGATGAGTACGCGTGTGGGTTTTCAAATGACCAGATTGAGTAAAACGCTTCTCGCACACATCGCATTCGTACGGTTTCTCGTTCGTGTGAATACGCATGTGGCTTTTCAAATTACCAAGTTGACGAAAAGCTTTATCGCAGACATCGCACTCGTACGGTTTCTCGTTCGTGTGAAATCAGATGCTCTTTTTTTAAAAAGAAGGACTCTTTTTGGTCAATCAAGCAAGGGGGAAGACTTACTCAACCCTAATTTTTACCCTTTGAAGCAAAACGCCTTTTTTGTTCGTGTCTTCCTCTCTTCACTTCTCTTTCCTGGTCGAGAGGGGAATACGAGAGAAAAAGGAGTGAAGAATGAGAGGAGGAGAGTACTGCATACTCTAGTCTAAGAAGAAGAAGAAGAAGAATGGTATCAAAAGGAGGAAGCACTTCTTTGCCGTATTACACCGGGAAGAGGTACTACAACGCCGACGGGACTTCTGTGATACTCTCGAGGAAGAGAAAACAAAAACCCGGCATCGGCACGTGGTGCTTAGCCATTGCGCTCGGTTTTGTCATACTACTCGTGTTGAAAGCGAACGGCGACGACGACGCGAAGACGATTTTACGGAGAGATGACTCGGACGTGTGGGTGGAGATACACCCGGACTTGTCGGAGAAGAACACCATGCACAGAGAGTTGCACAAACGGTTTCATCCGCACGCGGAAATCAGAGGGAAGAAGCAATGGATCGTCAGTGGGAAACACGGCGACGGGTACGCGCACATGGCAATGGCAACCGTGATGGCGAACGGGACAGTGTTAGTGGCGTTTCAAACGAGTAAGGAAGGTGAAGGGAAACCGGACCAACACATCGCGTTCGCGTACGGAGAGAGAAAATCAGAGGACAAGATTAGTTTCGGTAAAGTCGTGAGAGCGCCGACGGCGGGAGGAGGAGGTCCCGGGTCGAGCGAGTTAGGAGTGGTGTGGTCGCCGGTGTTGCACACGTGCGCGGAAACTGGGAAAACGTTTTTGTTTTACTCGCAGTCGACGAAGAATTGTCGAGCACCTGGAGGGGACGTCAAGGTTATCGTGCTGGATCCCGAGACCCAGAAATGGTCGGCGCCGGAGACCATATTACCGTATTCCAAAGGGAACATTAATAAAGTGATTGCTAATACGGTGACGGTGACGAGAGACCAAAAGACGTGGATATTACCATTTTGGAGAGAGAGAGGTAGATGCGACAACACGGAAGTGTCTCCATCGGCTGGGGTGTTGATTTCAAAAGATAAAGGGAAGACTTGGAAAGCGCACGGGTCGATTACGTTGCCAAACACGTGGTTGATTGAGCAAAGCGTTGTAGAGTTGACTTCGAAAGCGACGAATAACGGTGGCGGCGGCGGCGGCGGCGATGAAAATGATCACAACAATAATATTAGCGTGAATAGAATAGCGATGTTTTGTCGAACTGCCGCTGGACACGTTTTTAGAATAGACTCGAACGATTTAGGCGCGACGTGGGAACACAAAGCGAAACCAGTCCTCGCGTTGCCAAATCCAAACGCAAAGTTAACGATGAAAACGTTTGGACCGAGTGGAAGATATCGAGCGGATGGTGGAGGTAAAAACTGGATCGTTGCCGTGATGAACGACCACAAAGAGTTGCCGCAACCGTATCGAAGATCGAGGTCTAAGTTGCGTTTGATCGTTTCGCACGATAACGGGAAATCCTGGACCCGACTGGCATCGATCGAAGAAGGCATTAAACCGGGATTGAGACATCATTACCCGACGCTAATTCCTTTGCCAAAGTTTACGTATAGCGGTAGAGAATCGAGAGGTCAAGATATAGTCGACGAGGAAGGAGAAATCGAGTACGAGGCGTTGATTGTGTATTCCACGTTCATCATGAAAGGTTTCGATAGTAAAGGCGTCACGGAAGGCATACGCGCCACGTTAGTTCGCATGCGTCTTCCAGATTAATTGAGTTATGATTAAATACTGGTAACGGTATATTCAACTGTAATTAGAAATAGTAAATTTAAGCTANAGGAAGTCCCGGTGGGTTCGCTTTCCTAATTTCTTCGCCGCGAGCGAGCTCGTTTGGCGCCACATCGAAACTTGTTCTAACGCCACATCAATCNNTTGAAACAAACCTCTAATATATTTTTTACACTCGTTCAAGTAGTGNTGATTCGCTGCGCGCCATTCCTCCGGCGCCCGATGCTCTATCGCGTCTGNACTCGACATGCTACTTCGTATCGCGCTCAAAGCCGTGAAGAGCGCNTCGCTCGCTTTCGACTCAGATAACATCGAAATCTCTCTCGCTTTCGGATCGCCATCGTAGAGAAANACGAGCTCTTTTTCGCAACANAGAATGCGAATAGTAGCTATTAAATCTATTGGTAACTCTGCGTTNTTACGTATCGCGTGATTGAGCGTCAAATCGTGTTTTACCAAAAGCTCTTCTCTTCTCTTTCGTACTTCTGGTTTTTCCACACCGTTCAGCGAATCGAAATCTAAGGTGATATCGATCGAATCGTACGGATTATCGTCTATGCAAAATCCATAGAATAGCAAGAGTTCTCCATTGGATTTCGCGCCGTAGGAAAGCATAATCTCTTCGTTCTTCTCAATGTCTCGCATGGCTGGAAATACCAAACACTCGTCCGAGAGTCGCAACTGGGAGTAGTGCACGCAGTGCGGATAGATCCCGTGATTACAAAAGAAAGCCACTGGCGATAAGACATCGATTGTTCCCGAATCAGAATTATGCACCGGTTTCACCGTCATTGCATACGACATCCACAATTCTAACGCAGAAATGTACTGGTCGTAGGACCAAAACTCTTCCTGGTTTCCTTCAAATGATTCCGGGCAATTGGCTAAAAGCGAAGGCAGTAAAGCGTCGTAGCCATTGCGCACTTTCTGTCTCTCATGCATGACGGTTTCAAAAATTGGCGTGTTACCTAGACCGACTCTCACAATTTCTTCCGGCCAAGATAACGGCGTCAGCTTTTGACTCCCATCTGGAAGCGAAAGGAAATATAAGCTCCAAAACGTCTCTTGTTTCGTCTTCATTTTCATTCGCTCCTTCATAATCCACAACGTCATGATGGTATCCGCGCCGCACCGTTCTAGTATTCTTAATAAGTCACCAAATGGTCCTTGCTCGCTGATACATATCGTCCCCGCGTCTAAAAGCATTCGTCGTGGAATTTCTAATATGTTCTCGCCGGCCCGAATATCTTCGGTCGCGCATAAACCCCTCGCGTCGTTCATGGAAGAAAGTAAACACGGTGCAACCTTAGACACGTTCGCATCTTTGCCTTGTAAAGCGGCCCACTTCGTTAAAGCTACCGCATACCCTTCTGTTTCAATCTTACAAACCACTGATGCCGACGTGGATGTGGGAATTCCTTGCCTCCTCGCTCGTTCGATGTCTTCAAAGTCCTTCGCGTCTTTCTCCAGCGTCTGTACTCGAATACTTCTCAACTGTTCTAAAACGCGCTGTCGTAACTCTAGCGGTGGTAACGGATATTCCTCGCTGCTATTGCTATTATTGTTATTACATTCGTTCTCGTTTGCTGGCATCAACAGAGTCTGCGCCATGGCGTGCGCTGACGTCTCGTTTCTCGGCGATACGAAAAAAGTTTTGTTATTATTGGAGGTTGTTGGCGGCGAATTCTTTTGTTGTTGTTGTTGTTGTTCAAAAGCGATCCTTTCTCCTTTGTCCCCGAGAATGACTTTCCCCCACGTCTCTCTCGGTTCAAAATACATCTCTTTCTCATCCAAACAAGAAATCCTGCACGCTCTGAGGAGCATTTCGCAACTGTTCGCGGTCGTTAAATCGATATAATTCGTCGTCTCGCATTCGGTTAACATTTCCATCTTGCGCTGCCAATGCGGGGAACCGACTTCATCCGTGAACGGGACGACGAGTGTAGTAGTAGTAGTAGCATACATCATTTTCTCATTGGAACAACCGTGTTGTTGTTCTTGCTGCTGTTGTCTGGCGGCAGCCTCGCGAGCCGCTTGTCGTTGTCGCGCTAAAATAATGGTTGCTGCTTTCTTGATTTAACGAGAGTTAGGTGTGTGTTTGGAAATGAAGAGATTTTGATACTATTCGTATATAAACAACAACAACGGTGAAGATATAAAACACAGATCAAATGAGTAGTAGTAGTAATAATAATAGTATCACGAGTACTTTGTGAGCAGCATCACGCACCGCATCTCACCTCTTCTTCTGTGCTTCCCCTCTTCAATCTCTCCTGGCAACTCAACACTAACTCTTCGACGAAGCGCTCGTCCAAGTTGTGGCCGCATATCTCGCACCGACAAAACCATCGCAGCGCCCAGTTTCTGTCTAACGCTAACCCTTCCGCTTTTCCTTGCGCGAGTGGAATGAACCACGATTTCGCGCATTTCTGTAGTTTAAGAGGTTATGTGAAGAATGATTTTGAATGCCGTTGTCAGCACAAACAGCAGGAAAAAGAGAGAGAGAAGAAAATCAAAACGGTAGGTACTGTGACGAAAAAAAGCGTTTTAGTACCTTGTGGGCGAACGCCATCGCGCCTTTGCAGGTACACCCGAGTTGCACGAACGGCATCGACCTCGACTCTTCGCACATGCATATTCTGCAATTTCTCGTCGTATTCGTATTCGCGCTCGTTGTCGTTGTCGTTGTTATCCTCGTCGTCGTTTTGTCCTCGTCTTTCTTGTCCTCGTCGTAGTCCGCGCTCTTTCTTTTCACACTTGTCGCGAGAATGTTTTGCGTCGAATGCGCTTCGTCTTTCGACGACAGAGACGACGAGTTTTCTTCACGCTCTCGAATCAGTTTCTTTTCTTCTTCTTTCTCTTTCTTCTTTGCCTTCTTCTCTTTCTCTTTCATTTTCTGTCGTCCAAATCCTTTGTTATGTCGTCTGTTCATCATCATCATCGTATCATTACGTATATATAATATATCTCTGTGTTTGTTAATGTTGTTAGTAATGGATTGTGGAGTCTTTTTTTATGCAAAATGAAATTTATGCGTTTTTTCAAAAATTAATTTTCTTGTTGAAAAAAGGTCAAGTCATTCACAACAACACTTTGCTCCTTCCTTTCTCTCTCATCTTCATCACTCATCACTCGTCGTCGTCGCTTTTGATCTTTTTTACCGAGAGAAAGAAACGCAAAGAAGAGGAAGAAGAGGAGAAAAAGTCGAACGCCGGTGATGATGATGTCTTCGTCGCGAAAAAACAACGAGGACATACTTTTGAGCGGCGGTACGTCTTCTTCTTCTTCTTCTTCTCAGGGGCCAATCATCCATCTCACTCGGAGACGATTGAGTCGACACGTGTTGCTCTGCTTCGTCTCTTTGTCGCTCATCTCGTTCGTCGTTTTTCTCTCCTCATCTTCTTCGTCGAGAGGAGGAGGAAGAAGAGGAGAAGAAAGCAGTGAAAGCAGAACGAAAAACGATTGGATCGAGTTGAAAGACGAAGAGGAGAGTCGATATCGAGCGACGGAAATAAGCGACGAGTACGATTTCAACTCGAAAGGGAAACTGAAAGACCGAGTTTCGNGAGCGTTTTCTACTTCGCTNTCGAAAGAGGNGGAATCGGATTTACTGATGGATTTAATGGGTCAGAAAGAAACCCGGGACGCGGTTTTACTTCACATGAACACGAATATCGATANAGAGTGGAAACTGAGAGACGAGAAACGATTGCGAGGCGAAGGTCCGGACGGCGCGTGGTCGCAAAAAGCCGTACGAGGAATGCGACGGGGAGAATTGTCCGCCAAANTCGGAGAATGAAAAAGAGCAGATGAAGGAAGAAGTTGACGAGTCAAAGTTTAGTAGGTACAAAGAACGAAATCAGCCGGCGGCAAAGCAGGAAGAGGTTAAGACGAAATCGGCAGTTGAAGAAGAGAAACCGAGAGCAAAGGAACCAACGAAGGAGGAGCTTTCGTTTTTGGGAGATGAGGAGAAGGAGGAAGAAAAGTCGCCCGAGGAGGAAATCATTCAAGAGTTGGAAGATATAGCTTTGGAAGAAGAAGCGAAGCAAGAGAAATTGGAAGAAAAGAGAGAAGGAGCGGAGGTAAAAGTAGTCGCAAAAGAGGAAGGACAAAAAAGTGAGGACGAGAAGGCGAAGGAAATTATAGCCGAAGCGGCAAAAAGTTCCATCGCACTCATCGATGAAGTCGATAAGATGAAGAAGACCAGTGAAGTTGTTGTCGACGTTCCCACTCCTTCTAGCAGTAGTAGTGGTAGTAGTGGTAGTAGTGATAGCGCATCGATATCATCATCATCAACAACAACAACAACAACAACAACAACAAAAGAAGGTAATGGAGAAGAAGTAGACTGGTCAAAGTTTAGTAAGCACAAAGAACGAAAGCAGCCGGAGGCAAAGCAGGAAGAGGAGAAAAAAGAGGAGGAAAAACCTTCTGTGTTAGTAGAGCCTGTCGTTGAAGGGCGCCTTGCCGAAACCGTACCGGAGGAAGACGCGAAAGCGGGCATCTTTCACGAAGAACACATCGTGGTTGCGCCGCGAGAGATGGCTGTGGCGACTGAAGACGACCATCACAAGAATATGCCCGAAAACGAATATATCGCACCCATTTCCAAACGACCCGAAGATAATCAGTTGAACGAAGCCTTAGCTAAACGATATTCGCACGAAAACATCGTCATGGTCACGTGGGCGAACAATCACTATTACGATTTCGTCAAGAACTGGGTGAAACACATTCGCGACTGCGGGATGAACAATTTCCTCGTCGGTGCGATGGACAACGAGTTATTAGTACGCTTAATCGACGATAAAGTGCCAACATTTGCCATGCAAAGTGGTTTAACCACCGCCGATTTCGGTTGGGGATCTAAAAACTTCCACCAAATGGGGCGCAAGAAGATTGAGTTGATTCATTTGTTCACAAAGATGGGTTTTGACATTTTAGTTTCGGACGTAGACACCGCGTGGATGAAGAATCCGATACCGTTCATTCGCAAGTTTCCCGAAGTGGACGTGTTGACTAGTTCCGATTCTTTATCCGATTTTGCGGAAACTGAATGGTCTTTAGAACGCACAACGACTGGTATGGCGAACATTGGCATCATGCTTCTCCGCAAATCCGCGGGAGCGCTCGCGAAAGAATGGGTCCACGTCTTAGAGAAGGACGAAAACATTTGGGACCAAAACGCGTTCAACGATTTAATGCGTAAAGGCAGAGGTAAATCTTTCCCCGATCATAGCTTTGAAGGGTACGACGGGTTGAGGTTTGGCATTTTACCCGTCGCTACGTTTGCCTCTGGACACACGTTTTTCGTTCAAAGAATGTACGAGAAGAAAAAGTTGGAACCGTACGTCGTCCACGCGACGTTTCAATTTTCCGGAACGGAGGGCAAAAGACACCGATTGCGAGAATTCAAGTTATGGTACGACGCTCCCGAGTATTACGATCCGGAAGGAGGAATGTTGATGGTTGATTTGGACGTTCCCGAGGGTTTATTAACGGCCGCAAAAGAGACGCCAGAGAAGCACTTCGATTTGGTCAATCATCAGTTGTTACAAGTCAGAGGCGCCTTGATGCTCGCGAACAGTTTAAAACGAACGTTGATCTTACCAGAATTTTGGTGCGGCATGGACAGATGGTGGGCACCGCACCGAGGCATAATCCCTGGTTCGCAGTTACAGTTGCCGTATAAGTGTCCAGCCGACCACATTTTTGAATTGGAGACTTGGGTGAGAAGGAACGAACCGTTTCGCGAGTACAGCATTTTGGAAAATCCGCGGACGCCAGATGGGGTCAAAAATGGCGTTTTTGATGCCACTGATAAACTGAAAAGCATACCGTTGGAAGATTTTACAGACGTTAAGGTTCTTCAAGCGTTAGACGATGTACGCTCGAGCGATAAACACAAGGTTTTGAAGTTTGATGGGAAGAAGTTGATGGAAAAGTTTAGCGAGAAGAAGTTGGATTACTTTGCGGATGCGAACGTGAAAAGAGAGTTTGAAAACAAAATCATCAACTATTGTTCGATATGGTGCTGCAAACACGCACATCCAGGTCACATCTGGTACGACATGTCTTTAGATGTTCTTCCCCATAAAGACAGACACGGCAGAACCTTCAACGAAACGTACCCATGGCGGGCTCTGACTGGCCCGTAAGGGGTAGATTTCCTAGACGCTATATTTTAATACTAGTTCTTAATAATAATTACATCATCATTTCTCTGGCGCTACTATACCAATATACGTCATAACTAATGGACCATCACTATCTTCTAACGTTCGCATCGAATGCGGCTCTTTTGGCCCCACCGTGACGACGACGTCTTTCTCCAGAGGAAACGTTTCTTTGGGTTTGGCGTTTGCATCGGCGCCAATCTCCCACACGCAAAATTCTCCGCTGCCTGAGAGCACTTCAAAGATTTCATATTTCGATTCGTGCACGTGCCTATCGACAGATTGTCCCGGGGGCATCGACGACCGCGAAAAGTTTGTGATTTGCGGCACCTCGTCGTATTTCTAAGGATTCATAAAGGTCAGTCAGTAGGGGAAATTTTTCTAACGAGACGAGAGAAGTTAAGAATCAAACAAAGTTCTTACCAAGAAATCTTTAGTAATATCTCCCGAATCCTGCTGGTGAATAAGCGCTCTCTTTTCAATTTGTTCGTACGACGCATATCTAACTTTTACTGCTGGATAGTCTACCGAAGTTTTATCCACGTCTTCCCTAGGCCCGTAGACGCCCGCGCGGATTGGTCCACTCATTGTCTTTTTCTTGCTTTTTGATGTGGGTGTAGGTATGTGTTCTTCTTTTTCCTGTTTTTTCTTTTTGGTAGAACTTTTTGGAGACTTTGGGAAAAGTCAATAACTCATCTTTCCCGGATATTTAAATCTAAATCCTCTCCGCAGTGGACATATTAATTTATTTCAATATTCTTTTTAAATTATCGCGCACAATTAATCTTTAATACACGGGGAACCAGAATTTTTTATATTATTTTCCTTTTAAATATTTTTGCGAGACAGATTTTAAAAAGAATGTATCTAAAACTATCCCAGAAACGCAAGTGATTTGAATATATTAATAAGTTTTTAGACCTCTGATCAAAATAATAGCATAGAATAATTCGTTAATTCGATAAATAATATGATTTAAATATTTTAGGGGAATTATTTTAATAAGTTATTAACTTTTATGCATACAAATGATTAAATAAAATAAAATAACTTTGCAATTATCATTGAAAATAATATTGTTCTCAGGATATATAGTTGGTATTCAGTAATATATTGCAGATTATAGCAGATGGGTTTAAGATGGGTTTTAATTCGCTCAAAAAGAAACAAAGATTAGGGGAACTTCTTCACTTCTTCTTCGTCTACAGAGAACTTTTAAGAAGAGTGTTTCTCATTCAAACGTTCACTCTCTTTCCTTCAAGTGAGTGGAGTACATGTCGAACGCAGGAAAATCAGGGAAGGAGAAGAAGGAGAAGGAGAAGGAGAAGAACAATTCAACGCCGCATTCCGTTGCGATTTCTCTCGAGCTTCAGAGAGAAGAAGAGATGAAAGCTACGAACGAGGCTACTTTAACAGAGTTACGAGAGATTTTAAAGGATACCGAGCAAGACACGTGGCAATTCGTGAAACCTCGGACGCAGTTGTGATGAGTTGTGCGATGATGATGACGAAGATGATGATCCAATCTCGTTCGTGTCCCTTCTCCTCTTTTGGGAAGGAGGCGAAATGGAAATCGTTTTCATCAACAACAACAAGAGAAAAGAGGAAAAGACGAGTTCGGCGCGACGCCTCCGCTTCCACTGTCTTGAACGAGTACGAATCGATTTTAAACCAATCACCAATGCTAGTGAAATCGGTCACTTCTTTATTCGGTTTTGGTATCGCCGACGTTGTCGCGCAAACTTTGACAACACTGACATCCGCAGACGCGAGCAGGGGTTCGCTCGTGTATTTGGACAAAGCACGTACCTTGCGTTTTGCTGTATTTGGTTTCCTCTTTTACGGTCCGACATCATCAATTTGGTACTCTTCCCTCGACACATATGTATTTCCCGACGCTCCAACGAGTGGTCTCGCTGTAGCGTCGAAAGTACTCGCGGATCAAATTTTGTGGGCACCGGTGTTGATCTCTTGCCTCTTCGCCTTCGATCTTGCCTTCGATGCTTCCGAAACGAAGAAACCGAGTTTGTCAAAGAAGATAGAAAACGATTTGCTTTCAGCTCTAAAAGTGAATTGGAGTTTTTGGCCACTCTTCCACTTATTTTCCTTTCGATATGTCTCCACGGAAGACCGAATTCTGTATATCAACTGCGTTCAAATCGCGTTTAATGTGTTTTTGGTCTACACTTCCAGCCGACGAGAGGAAGAAAAAGAAGAACCAAAGAACCAAAATAGGGGGAGTTAGTTTTCATCTTAGAAGTAATAGCATCTTTTTCAATTAGTAATAATAATGTACAATTATTCGTTCTTAGTTTTCGTTATTATTCAGAGTACACCGCACCGCTTCAGCACCGTCCACACTCGTATCTTCGGGTACCAAAGCGCTTCTTTCTGCTTCTCAAAAAACGTCTTCTCGTTTGGAGGTTTCTCGACGTCATGCGATACCAACCCTTTCAAGAAATCTTTTTGAGCGAAGTATTTCCTCTCGATGACATCTATGTTTGTCGTAAAGCTCGCTCTTTCTAACTCGTCGCAATCCAATTTCGAAAGTCTGTTATTCACGTATTCCGGAAACGAGCTTATCGCTCGAGAAAATTCTAGCTGTTTCCCATGGGTCAGCGCTTCGAATAGGTGATTGAGAACCGTGGCTGGTTGAATAGCCTTGCCCGTGCTCTGCGTCATAGCGATCGCTTCTACGTGTTCACCTTTTTGGAATCTGTTGTACGATTGCTCCCAGTTAGGCGGAATTATCGTGCCTCCGCTGCCTTTCTTGGGCTTGTATTCTGCGAGTTTCCATGGCGTTTTTGGCGTGACTGTATCTAGCGCTATGATAGGCCTCGTACCTGTTGTTGGCGTTTGCATTGTATGTGAGGCAGGATCGGTATTTGCAGCAGCCGGAGCAAAAACTAATTCCAACTCCGTCACGGTCTGTTGAATCAAAGCGCACAAAGTCTCCACGCCGGAAACGCGAACGCCAACCGCTCGTAAAGCTTCCACCGTAGAAGGTTTTGCGTAGGCAATTTTCTTGCACAAATGCTGTGACAACACGTTCGTGGGTGCCAATCCGAGGACTTTTGCCCGTTCGTCTCTCCACGATTCAATTCTGCGCAACAACTCCAAGTGACCATTTGCTCTGGATTCTTGACCACTCGTTCGATAGTACTTGATTTGTCGCAACCATTGTAACTCTGCGGTGACAATCTCGGAGTTGGCGCCGTTTTGTTGTTGCAGTAAAAACTCCTCCTCCGGGATGGTGGATACGTCCACGCCGGCGGAAATCAACTCTTTCTTCGTCGCCTCGATCTTCTCCTTCAAAGCTTTCTCGGAGTTTAACAACGCTTGCGGAACGGGTAAAATCATCTCTTTCGTAGTAGCAGGAGACAACGATCGTCGACGAAAAACTCCATCCGCGCCTTCGGCGAAAGGGAGTAGACGTTCCAAGATCCGTACGCACCTTTCACGTTCTTCTCGGTAACATAATTCGCTCGCACTAAACTACCGAGAACTTCCTTGTAAAAGTGTTGGTTAGTCGAGTTTTTATCCGCTCTCTTCTTCGCTTCATCAATCTGAAATCGTTGCCATTGGTGATTTAAAACACTCCCCTTCTTAGAATTTTTGCCGAGAACAGCGTCGACTAAATCTGTCGTCGATAAGCTTCCTTTCGCGCTATGCTTCAACGTCAATAAGACAGGCATGACCTCGTTCAATAAATTCCTCTGCAAATCGTCCGCTTTGATCGTTTTACACCGGATGCAGTTATCGCAAGTTCCGCATTGAGAGCCAAACAGAGGCGTCTCCTCAAAGTGTTCCAGAATCATCGCTCGACGGCATTTTTCTCGTTCAATCGCGTATTGTTTCAACTTTTCCGTCGAGTTTAATTGCGTTTGCAACGACTCTTTAGTTAGTCCTTTGGTGTAAAAGTCTCCGGAAAACTTGGAAAAGTCATTATCGGAAAACAACATGGAGACGTTGGATGCGATGCCGTCTCTTCCAGCTCTCCCGATTTGCTGGTAATATTCCTCCATCGTTTTCGGTGCGCCCATATGAATGACCGTTCGAACGTCGGCTTTATCAATACCCATGCCAAAAGCAGTCGTTGCAACGACAACTTTGCACTCGGAGGATAAGAAGCGCATATGCGCATCGTGTCTGTCTTGAGGCGTCATCGAGCCGTGGTACATGGCGACGTTTTCCACACCAATTCTGTGCTGCAAGGCGCCGGTCAATTGCACAACTTCCTTAATCGTCGCACAATAGATAATCGAGGAATCGTATTTCGGTTTCGCCAAGGAAGCTGGTAAAGCTCTTTTTTGTTGATGTTGCTGTTTTTCTTGAATCGATGCGGCTGCTGTAATTTGAGACTCGATGTAGTTCAAATCGCTGCTAAAATCAACTTTTCGATGACACTGAATGCGTAGGTTTGGCCTATCCACCGAGTTTGTGGCGATGTAAGGATTGCTCAACTTCAAAGTTTTCGAAATATCCTCGCGAACGTGTTTTACCGCCGTCGCCGTCAACGCCATGATTGGAATCCCAGGAAGTTGGTCTCTCAAAACCGCGAGCTTTTTGTAACTCACGCGGAAATCATGTCCCCACTGGGAAATGCAATGCGCTTCGTCGATGGCGATCAACCCGATTTTGTTCATAGCTTTTAACGATTGCAATCTTTGCATAAACACGGAAGAAGAAGAAGACGAGCCAAAGCCGCCATCGTCGCTAACGAACGAAATCTTCTCCGGCGTCACGAACACAATCTTATAGTCGCCTCGAAACACGCGTTCTTCCACCGTCGTATCGGTTTGCCCGGACCCAAGAAAACAGGCGATATCGTTGTTTCCACCACTTCCATCCGCAATATTGCCAACCGTATTATTCAACGCCGTCACTTGATCTTGCATCAACGAAATCAACGGCGAAACGACGATGGACATTTTCCCGCCTTCGTGCAATGCCGGGAGTTGGTACGCGAGCGACTTTCCGCTTCCGGTGGACCAAAATACGCACGTGTCTCTCCCTTCCATCGCGGCTTTGATGACTTCTTCCTGGCCTGGACGGAAATTCGAGTACCCGTAATATTTTTCCAGCGTTTCTTTCAGAGTTGTTGTTGTTGTTGTTGTTTTCGTTTGACTCGTCGGTTGCGAGGCAAAATCCATCGCTCGTTTCGTTTTATAAAGAGGAGAAGACGACGCCCTCAACTGCAAGGCATCCTTCTCGTTTCCCTCTTCGGTAGTACACTTTTTTATCGTTGTCTTCAAAATCGCGTCCGTGTAGTCTCTCTTTCTGTTGTTGTTGTTGTTGTTGTTGTTTATATTCCT
>JGI20155J14468_10002437_pt1 | contig 13695 bp, 8 predicted proteins | sample COG_05_FD_14468 | JGI IMG/M metagenome (IMG submission 14468) | reverse complement strand
AACCGCCCCGGAGGATTGCACCATCCTTTCCGCATCTTTTCTCGTGCGTTCGTCCGGAGACACGCACGCGGTCAGGAGTTGGATTAATTGTTGTTGCTGTTGTTGTTGTTGTTGTTGCGCGAGAGCATCGCCACCACCATCCGACATGATGATGAGCGCTCTGATGTGTTCCCCAAAAGAGTGATGTTTCTTTGTTGAGAAATTTGAAAAATTCACCTAAAAAATTGGTTTAGGGTTTTAGAATTTTTTTTTCTCCTTTAGGGGAAATGTTGTGAAACGCTGCAAAACGAACACCATCCGTATACGATGGAGGAGAAGGCGCGACGAGAGAAAGAAGAAATTCGCCTGGCGTTGGCGAAAGCGTACTTCGAGTCTAAGATTGAAAACACCGACGACTTTTTTGCATCTCTTCTTCTTTCCTCTTCTTCTTCTTCTTCTTCGGATTCTTCTTCTTTGTTGAAGAGCAACAAGAATGAGATTCTCAAATTGTGGAGAAGTGCACTTCAAGAAGAGCACGAGGGCGGCGGGAAAGAGAAGGTCGACGACGACGCGATGATACGAACGGCTCTGAAAGAAGTGTTTGAGGCGAAGTTTACTAATAAAAACGAAGATGCCCCGGGGAAAAAGAGACAGAAGAAGATTTTTGATGATGGCGAGCAAAAACAGCGAGAGGAACAAAAACAACGGTTTTGCTTCCTGGAGCAGTTTGTGCGAGAACGCGAAGAAAACGTGCAAAAGTTAAAGCGAGACGTGTTAGAAGAAGAAATGTCGCTGTTGAAATGGCGAGAACAGCGTGTGCGAGAGAAGAAGAAACACGCGGAAAAACGTCGAAGAGTGGAGGAGAGTTCGGGGTTACCGTACGTGCCGGAGCTGACGAAGCCGACGAAGGCGGAGTGCGAGAGGTTCGTGCGAGAAGTCGAGGAAGGGTTAGAGAAGAAAGAATACGCGCCGCAGTTTCGGGAGGTTTTAGAGCGGGTGAGAAAAACGATGGAAACGAAGAATGGTGGGAGTGCGATGGTCGAGACGGCGGCGGCGGAGTACGCGATGTTACATTTAGGCGGGGCGAAATATCGCGCGAAGAAGTTCGCGTTACCCAGGGCGGAAGAAGAGGAAGAGGAAAAGACAGGGGAAGAAGAAGAAGAAGAAGAAGAAGAAGAAGAAGAAGAAGAAGCAAAAAGAAGAGCACTGCAGTGCGAACGAGAGTTCCAGTTAGAGCTCGAAAAATCGAGAAGGGTGAACGGTACTGGTGAAAAGAAAGTCGGCGCCAACGCCAACGTGGTTACGCATGAGCGGTGGGAAGGTCGCATGAATTCAACAAGCAAGTCCGATGCGTTAAATCACGGAAGTGATGTAGAATATTTAACGTATAGAGATGTCATTCCGAACATGAACAAGGTCGATGGCGTCGACTGGGAAAAGTGTGGGCGACTCGGCGAACGCGTCGTCTTCAACGTTTTGATTCAGAAATATCGAGGCACGAACGTATCCGTGAAATGGATGAACGAGATGGAGGAATCCAACTCGTTTTATGATATAATGCTGACCGATGGCGATTCACACGCGAAAACGTTCATTGAAGTCAAAGCGACTCGATTTCGAGATAAAAACGCGTTTGAGATTTCACCGTGGGAATGGGATTTCGCGGTGAAACCAGAAGTTGCAGATAGGTATCAAATTTGGCGAGTGTTCGGTATAGGAGATGGTGGAGACGTGAGCATTGTCGTGATACACAATCCCGCGCGATTAGTGCGCGAGAAGAAGATCGGGCAAGCGTTGATCATTTAAAGTTGTAAATTATTAACTACTGGTAGCTATTTTTTTGATTTTGGTGTTCCGAAACTGTGATTGATATCTCATCGAGCAAGGCGGGAAGTTCGAACGCATCCTTCACGTCAAAATCGCCTATTTTCTCTCTGCGCAGTTTAACTAAATGACCAACGGTACCCATTTTTTCGCAAAAGTCTTCCGCTAACGTTCGAACGTACGTGCCTTTTGAACACGTGACTTCGAAATCGATCAAATGCGTTTCGTTTTCAGTCTCTCGTCTTTTTATAGAAAACGCTCCCACGTGAACCGGTCGCGGTTTCCTTTCCACCGTTTTGCCTTCTCTCGCGGATTCGTAGAGTCGTTTACCATCAACGTGCACGGCAGAGAACATCGGTGGAATCTGCTCGATGTCGCCGATCAAACTCGCCCTTGCAGCCTCCATCGACGCCTCGTTCACAATGTCCTCGCCAAACGGTTTCGTTTCTATGACTTCGTTATCCGCATCACCCGATGCCGTCTTCTCGCCTAACTTAATCGTCCCAGTATACGTCTTCACCTTCGCTTGGTACTCATCCGCCAACTTTGTTGCTCTACCGATGACAACAATCAACAACCCAGTCGCCATCGGATCCAATGTACCGCAGTGTCCAATCTTCTTCACCCCCATTTTCTTACTCATAGATTTGATTTTCGCGCACACGTCGAACGAAGTCCACTCTTGCGGTTTATCCACCAAGAAAACTAATCCATCGCTTTGATCTTGCGGAAAATTCGGCCCTCGCCATTCGAGAACCGTCGGCCTTCGGTTGAGCGTTTTCGATACCTCCAAAGGAGGTCCCCATACTTTCTTTGGCGTGTACGCTCTGTCCCCGCCGTTCGCGCGTGGCGCTTCTTCCGAGGAGGAAGAAGACTCATTTGAGCTGCTCGAAGACGCGCATACAAATCTCTTTCGCGGCATCGCGCCGTCATCGCATTTCCTGCGATAAAAGATAACCGACGATGATGTCGCGTAACAACTCGTCGTCGCTCGTCTCAGCGCCAAGAGCTTCGTCGCCGTCATCTTCAAATCCTAATCACCTAAACCAAGGGAAGTTGTGATGCCTTTCACAGAATAGACACTTTGTTCCTCTTCCTTTCCTTGACGATTTCCTCTTGCTCTTTCTTTCTGCACTCTTTATACGTCTCGTAGAGTTCTTTGCAGACGATGCGTTCGTTCGGGTATTTCGTTGAACCTGTTTGTTGTTGTTCAGAATGAGTTAGTTAAACGGTTTCCAATTTTGGTAGAAGTGACTGCCCGCTAAACAATACTACTACTCGCGATACAGAGAAAGAGGGAGAGAGAGAGAGAAAAAAGAGAGAAAAGGAACTTCAACAGAAAACGCACAACGCAAAGCGGCTACTCTGGCGTCTTCGCACGACGACTCCGACGGTTTGGAAGTTATTCCCTGGGTTTGTTTCCCCATTCAATTTTGAGAAAGTGCTATGGAAACTTTATGAGGATTTTGCAAAACGCGCGAGGAATCGGCACACCTCAGTCTCTGTCTTCAGTCTCTGTCTTCTCCCCAATACAACCACCCGAGCAACATCCAAAAGAGACAGAAGAAGGCGAAGGATAGAAGTATGAACCACCATCCGCGGAGCCATCCGTTGGACGTTTCGATCCACGTCGGATAGTTATCACGAACGAACACGTACCTGTACACGCGTTGACTCAACGGTATCGCTCGTCCGTCATCTTCTGTCGTTTGCGTCGCTTCGTCCCGTTCCATTTTTCTTCTTTTTCTCCTTCTTCTTCTCTTTCCGAAGAAACTTATAACAACCTCGTTTATTTCGTATCTCTCGCTCTATATCTCACGCACCGGTGTAAGCGACAATGATCCAAGAAATAAGAGCGATAAAGATCAAAGTCGCGGTAAAACACAGCAAAAACGCCCAAAACAAGTGCCAACGTCGTCTTTCGAGCACTCCTTGTCTTAACAATCGCGTGTTTTCTCGAAAGCGCTCCGCGCTGCCCCGAAGTCTTGCACTTTTTCTTTCTATTCTTTCCAACCGATCAGTCCGTCTCGCTGCGTCGATCACCGCTCGGTGAATTGAATTCTCAGCTTCGCGCAACTCCCTATGCGTCCTATGCGTCGCGTTGAGTTGGTTCTCCTCGTCGTCTTCGTCTTCTTGGATTTCTGTCGTCTTAGCTGTTGTTTTCTCTCGTTCTTCGCTTTTAAGCATTTTTTTGTGCGTATTTTTTCTTTCCTTTTCTAATACTGTATGTTTTTTACATCGGGGCTATCGCGCTAGTTTACTATATTTACATCATTTCATTCGGCGGCAAGTTTTGCGTCCTTTTCGCGCTCTTTGTCCTTTTCGTCGATATCTGTTTTGATGAGATGAGAGAAAGATGGTGAGATGTTTTGAAAATCTTCGATTCGCAAAATAAATTTTGCGCAGCGCACGCGCAATGGCATCGGTGTGAGCACTAATGTCTCCATTAGAAGCTTCCAGATGGTTTCCACAGTTTAAATTCGGATGTCCCTATCTGATTTGATCGTCACGCGCCATTTTTGATGGTGGGAGAAAAAATAAAGACTACTCTAAACACGTACCTTTTAACATCTTCTCCTCTTCTTCTTGCGCGGCGATAGCCTCTGCGATTTCGCGCTTCTTTTGCCTATCGACTTGCTTTTGACTCATCTTACGTATAGGGTAATTTCGACCTTCCTTCTCACGTATTTCTTTCGCGCGTGCTCGTAATCTTTCTACCCACTCGGCTAACGCGTCTAAGTCGGCGTACTTGCGTCTGTTTTCGTTCAAGTCGTCGCGTAAATCGTGAAACTCGTGCATCCAGTGACCGACGATTCCGTGTAAGTGACCAAAAACAATCTTTGGCGCGGTTGGATGCTTACGACAAATGTCTATGTATTCTAAAAATACTTGAAAAGAATGGTCGTTTTCGAGCGGGTAGGGCGGTTGGCCCTCGGACGGATTCGGAGCGAACGGTGGGTTGGAAAATAACGTCGGATTGCCGAGAAGCGGCTCCGCGGAGAGGTATCCGTCCACGCCCGTGTACTCGAGACACTCTTGCAACTCTTGGTAGTTTCGAACGCCGCCGTTGGCTAATACCGGAACTGATACTGCCTCTTTAATAGCTTTGATGAAGTCCCTGTTTGAGCGCGAGCGAGGTGATGGTCAGCATTTTTGAAGGTAGGAGTTGAGTAAAAAAATAATACACATACGCATGTTCTTCAGATAGTGGTGCATGTAGTTGTGTCTATCACTGGACTTCAGAACAGATCTTGGTATTGGGATATTATCATCATCACCAGAACATATGGTAGTCGTATATTGCGAGTCGATGCAAACATAATAAAATCAACGCTTACGAGCGCGAAAGAAAAAAACCCGAGAAAAACAACAACTCACCAATTACACTTATACTCCGCCAACCTCTTCTGCTCTCTCGTTCTGCCGTGCACGGCAATAATCTGCGCTCCAGCCTTTTCGACCATTTTCGCGTACTCTACGCTCTTCTCTAAATCATCGTACACCCGTATCTTTGCCGTCACCGGCACGTCTAAATTTTCGTCCAACTCTTTAATCAACTTCTCCACCAGCGGCCAATCGTCCATTAAAAACGCGCCGTAATTTCCTCTCTTTGCAATTCTCTGCGGACACCAAAGTTAATATCCACGCCGTCGCAGAACGGTTGTATAACTCTCGCGGCTTTTAACAAGGTGGTTGGATCGTTCGCGCAAAACTGCGCCAACAAAGGTCTGCACTCCTCCGTCGCGTGCGTGCTGAAATATTCTTTCCGAAACGTCGCCGACTCCATGAATATCTTCGAGTGAATCATCGGCGTGTAGCTACCATCAGCGCCGTATCGCTTGCAAAGAATTCGAAACGCGTGATCGGACGCGTCCACCATCGGTGCTACCCAAAAACTTCGTTTCACTTTCTCCTCCCTCACGCCTTCGCCTCTGTCCTCGAATAACTGTTTCAAGTACTCGAAACCTTTCGGTTTCGTCTCTTTCGTCCATCGAGGTTTATGTTCCGAGGAAGGAACGTTCGATTCAATTCGAATGTCCGAATACGGGGTAATATCTACGTGACTAAACTTTGACGGTTGTTTACCGTTCGGGTTTCGGATTTCCACGCACGCGGCGTAGATATCCGCCGTCGTCGGTTTTCCATTTTCATCTGGCGGCGCTTTTCTTCGCTTCTTGTGCGCCATCTTCGATTCTTCTCCTCCTCCTCTCGTCCTCGTCGTATTTGTCGAGAGGAAGAACGCGGAGGACGACGAAAAGATTTTGTTCTCTTTTCGTTGATGCGATGATGAAAGAATGCTACCAGTGCTCGTCGAAGAAAGGTATCGAGCGAGTCGGGAGCGCATGCATCGATATAAAGGGAAATATTTTGTGTTGAATTCACTCTTTAAAAACCGATTCTTACTACACAGAGAGTGTTGTTTTACGGAGGAGTTCGTTTCATGAGTATTAGTAGTATTTATTATTAAATAGTGTGTATGAGTTGATGTTTAAAAGCGAGACTTTGGACGTTTCTTTCTTTCTCTCTTTTTACGGCGGGCGATGACGTTATGTGTTGAAGATGCTTTCTTCTTCGTATTCTCTGCGCTGCTACTTCTACGGTTCGATGGCGCAAAGCAAATCGCCGGCGGTGCACGAATCGCCTTTTCCAACCGCGATGTGCTTCAACTTCCCATTGCACGGCGCAGAGACGGTCGTTTCCATCTTCATCGCAGAAATGACGACTAAAGCTTCTCCGGCTTTGATTTCGGCGCCGTCTTTGACCAAAATGTCGACGACTTCGCCCGCCATCGGGGCGCCGACGGAGCCTAAATCCATCGGGTCGGCGCGTTCGCGCACGGCAGACATGCCGCCTTTTTTGTTTTCATTCTCTAAGACTTTCAAGTCAAGGATGTCTACTACGCGCGGGATACCGTTGACTTCNAAGAAGACTTCGCGTTTGCCGTTCGGGAGGAGTTCGCCGACGGCTTTGAGCTTGATGGACGCCGAGGAACCGCGGCGAGCTTTGACTTCAATCTCTTCGTCAATTTCCAAACCTTTTAAGAAGGCTTTAGTTGGAAGCAAGGAAACCGGACCCATGATGTCGCGAGAGATGACGTATTCGTCGAAGACTTTCGGGTACATTGCGGAAGATAAGGCGTCTTTGTGGGAGACGTCGCGTCGGCCGCGGTGCTTTTCTTGCAACTCGGCGCGTAATTGTTTGAAATCAACCGGCGGTAACGTGCATCCGGGACGACCTTCGATGATACCCTTGCCTCTCAAGACTTTTGCGCGCAACGGTTCGGGGAAACCACCAACCGGTTGGCCCAAGTAGCCTTGGAAGTACTCGACGACGGAGGTTGGAAAAGACAACGACTCGGCTTGTTCGAGCAAGGTTTTCTCGTCCGGGATTTTGTTCGCGACGAGAAACTGTGCCATGTCGCCGACGACTTTCGAGGACGGCGTCACTTTGACGATGTCGCCTAAACATTGGTTCGCAGTCGCGTAGGATTCCTTGATATTGTCCCACTCTTCGCCTAAACCATTCGCAAACGCTTGGAATTTCAAGTTGGTGTATTGCCCGCCGGGCATTTCGTGAATGTACACGTCCGCCGACCCTGCTTTGATGCCAGATTCGTACGGGGAATACAACGCTCTCGCTTGTTCCCAGTACGTGTTGAGTTTCAAGATTTCTTTCAAGTTCATTGGATTATCTAAAGTTTCCGAGCCTTTAATGGAGTTCAAAACGGCGCCGATGGCCGGCTGCGAAGTTAAGCCAGCCATGGCGTCCGTGCACACGTCGACGACGTCTGCTCCAGCCTCTGCCGCGGCAAGCATGGACGCGACGCCAGTGGATGCGGTATCGTGCGTGTGAACGTGAATCGGTAAGGCTGGGAACTTTGCTCTCAAGGCGGAGACCAACATGGTCGCCGCGCGTGGCTTTAACAAACCCGCCATGTCTTTAATTGCCAAAATGTCAATCCCGTGATTGACGAGTTGTTCGGTCAAATCGACGTAATAATCCAACGTGTACTTCTTTTTCGACGGATCAGAAACATCACCAGAGTAGCAAATGGTACCTTCGACGACCCCATCGGCGTTTCGCACGCAATCGATGCCGAATTTCAAGTTATCCACGTAGTTCAACGAATCAAACACGCGAAAGATATCGATACCGGATTTTCTAGCCTCGGTGGTAAATTCCTGGACGACGTTGTCAGCGTAGGAGGTATAACCGACCGCATTCGCACCTCTCAATAACATTTGGAACGGAATGTTTGGTACCTTTTCTCTTAAAAGCTCCAATCGTCTCCACGGGCAGTCGCGCAAAAAGCGAAGCGATACGTCAAATGTAGCGCCACCCCACATTTCTAAAGAGTACGCACCATCCAACGCTGACGCCGTGGCGTCCGCGCATTGGTACAAATCTCTTGTTCTGACTCTCGTAGCGAGCAAACTTTGGTGCGCATCTCTCCAAGTCGTGTCCATGATGAGCAACCCTTTGTGATCGCGAACCGCTTTCGCAAACGCCGCCGGTCCTTGTTCGTCGATAATTTTCTTGAACGATTGTTGACTGGCGAGTTCGGCTGTTTTCTTCGACGGCTTTGGCGGGCTCGGTTCGGCACCAATCGGCGGCGGACCAACTGCGCCGGGGTGTTTTGCCCCGTTGACCGCGATTTCTCCTAAATACGAGAGCAACTTTTGCGTATCGTCCACGTTGGAAATCATATCGAACAATTCAGGCGTCTCGTCGATAAAGTTCGTGGTGACCTTCCCGCTCAAAAAAGCTTTCGATTGGAACACGTTTTGTAAGAAGGGCACGTTCGTTTTTACGCCACGAATGCGAAATTCAGCCAAGGACCTGTACATTTTTTGCACAGCGCCTTCGAAAGATTGCGACGTGCACGTCAACTTCACGAGCAACGAATCGTAAAACGGAGAAATTCTCGAGCCTACGACAACTTCGCCGTCGATGCGGACACCTAAGCCACCAGGTGGACGATACACTTCGATTCTACCGAAATCAGGAGAGAATCCCATCGCCGGATCTTCCGTGGTGATTCTGCACTGCATGGCGAACCCGCGAATTTGTACGTCGTCTTGCGACTTGAACCCGAGTTCAGGTAAGGTTTTTCCACCCGCGATTAAGATTTGTGTTTGGACAATATCCACTCCGGTGACTTCCTCAGTCACCGTGTGTTCGACTTGGACTCTTGGGTTCACTTCCAAAAAGTAATGTCTATTTTGGTTGTCCACCATGAACTCGACCGTCCCAGCGTTGCGATAGTTGACGTGTTTCGCCAATTTCACCGCATCGTCGTGTAATCGCTTTCGTAATTCCTCGTCCAAGCACGGTGCCGGTGCCATTTCAACGACTTTTTGGTGTCTTCTTTGGACGGAGCAATCGCGTTCGCCCAAGTGAATGACGTTCCCGACGCCGTCAGCCATAATTTGAACTTCGATGTGTCTCGGCGCCTCGACGTACCTTTCGATGAACATGCGTCCATCGCCAAACGCGGTTTTCGCTTCCGATGACGCTCTCGCGAACGCTTGCGCCACCTCCGATTGCTGTTTCACGACTCGCATACCGCGACCACCGCCTCCCATGGCAGCTTTCAGCATCAAAGGCATTCCAAACTCTTTCGCGAATTCAACCGCGGTTTCCACGTCGTCCGTGGCGTACTCAGTACCTGGAACCAACGGTAACCCGCACGCTTTCGCTTGCGCTTTGCACACGACTTTATCACCCATTTGTCCTAGCGTTTCCGCTCTCGGACCGACAAAAGCGATCCCTTCCTCCTCGCAACGTCTCGCAAAATTTTCGTTTTCACTCAACAACCCGTAGCCCGGGTGAATAGCGTCTACGCCGTTCTCCTTCGCGACGTCAATGATTGACTCGTAATCTAAGTAGGCCGCGACTGGTTCCTTCCCTTCACCAACCAAATACGACTCGTCCGCTTTATATCGATGCGCAGCTAACCTGTCGGCTTCGCTAAAAATCGCCGTCGTTCGCATCCCGAGCTCCGTCCCCGCTCGAAAGACTCTCACCGCAATCTCCCCTCTATTCGCCGCCATCACTTTCTTCAACGTCGAGCTTTTCCTCAAAATCTCCCCGAGCGCGTCCGAATTTTCTCGCTTCATCGTCTCGTGCGACTCCACCTCGGATCTCACCACCAATCGACGACCTTTGCTCCTGTTTTTCGCCATCACATTCCTCCCCACGACGCCACCATCACGAAGCTGTTTCGCGTTTTGAGCGCCTCTCGCGAACGAAGATCGGCTCGAAAGCGAGGGTTTTAAAGAAGACACCGAAGGCGTTGTTGTTGTCATCGTTCCACGCATCATCTCTGCTCCTAAACTTTATATAATACGAGTAAAACTTGCGCGAATTGTGTTAAATTTGGGCTTTCCAATTCCGATGATTCCCCGTGTGCAATCCAATCCTAAAACCCGAGACGACGAACGAAAGAGAAAGAAGAGCTTCTTTCACTCTCTTATTACGACGCTCCCTTCCGTGCAAACGAGCGCGACTCTGTCTCTCTCTGTNTATAAATATATATCTTCCTAAGAGAAGAAGAGATTGGTATTAGTACAGACGTGTGTTTATCGATTGATTTTTCTTTGACGGCGCTTACCCTTTTCTTGTGGGGCTGCTGTTTTGATGGGAAATTTTTTCTCNNAGGACGATTTTGGCAAAGTAGTGCATAAAATANCAAGAGGTGGACGAAGCGCTTTGATCATCTCTGTGTAATAAATGCGTTTTATCTTCTGTGCAATGCAGTGTTTTTTATTAAGCGTTAAATAATAAGCGATTCTTTTTCGAGCGTACTNTATTCTCTCTCACGGAACGCTGTTGTTTGTTGTTGTTCACGAGATGCTTCTCACGGCGCCGATTTTCTTGAAGCGCATAATCGCTCGAGCGCAGACGGTTTTTTTGGAAGTGTAGTTACTCCTGCTCTTGTTACCGCTAGTACTGTTACTCTCCTCGTCGTCTTTTTCGTGACCACCAATGGTCATTTCCATCTTCACCGTCGCGAAATTCGGCTCGTCTAAACTGACGATTTCCGAGTGCACCGAACACTTTTCGTTCGGCGCCAACACGTCGGTGGCGGTAAAATCGATAATTTTTTCCAGCATCATCAAAGGCGGCCTCGCTAACACCGCTTTATCCATCAACGCGATGGACCCGTGCCAACTTCCACTGCACGCCATCACCGACGTGATCATCCCGGGCGCGATGATCCCCGGTAACTCCTCGTACGTTTCCGGCAATCCTCTCGCCAACTCGCTCCGTAAAATCTTCCTATCGCTCGTGCGTCTCGTTTCCAACTTCAATTGTCCATTTTTCGAGCAGACGAAACAAGACGCGAATGGGTCGTACGCTTCTTGCAACGACCTTTTCGGTTTCGTCTCGTCGACTTTCGCCGCGCCGACCACCACCGCCGGGTGTAATTCCGAGTTGCACGGATTCAAAGCAACGCTTGGGTGTTGGTTCATCAGCTCTTCCCATTTCTCCTGGAATTTTACCACGTGATTTTGTTCTTTCTCTTCTTCTTGTTGTTGTTTCTCTTTCGTTGGTAGGTTGTTTGAATATTCTCTTCTTCGACTACTACTAAAACGACTGCTAAAACTTCTCCCGCGCCGTTTCGAACAACAAACGGATGCTTTCGTCGATGATGTTGATGCTAATGATGAAGAAGAAGAAGAAGTGAACTCCTTCGCCGCGAATAAAACTCTCCCAAAATGAGAAGAAGAAGAAGAAAAAGAACACGACGAAGACTCGAACGCGCCGCTTCCGAGAACTCGTCTCGCCGCTTCTTTAGCAGCCCGTTGTTGTCGAAGCATATTCGTTTAAAAAATGTATCTAATTTTGTGACCTCTTTATATGCCTTTTTTGGGAGATCAAAGCGCTTTTTCAGGGAGATATTTTTTTGACCAAATCACATAAAAAAAAAGCACCTCGTTTGTCTTGCAAATGAATCGAGAAGCCTAGTATTTATCGGTTTTTCGATCGGGCTGTAATTTCGTCCGCGACCAGAAATTGTCTTTTTTAAACTCCGAGCGAAGTTTAATCAGCGCGATTGATGCGCGATAAAGGCCACAAGTATTCGGCGCGTTTCAAACACAGAGTTGAAAGTAAAAATAGGAATATTTTTTGACTTTCCTCCCTCAAAATTTTATGCGTCTTTTTTCTTTGAATAACGCGCATCATCATCATCATCGTTCGGCCATCATTGCTCGAGAAGAAGAAGAAGGAATTTTAAGGTCGTCGAGAAGAAGACGAACGACGACGTCCGCTGCTTCTTTTTCTTTTTTGCCGAGGTCCTCGATATCGAAGAGGAAGTCTTTATCTTTAAGGAGATTTGATGATGATGATGATGATGATTTCGAGGAGCAAAGGAAAACGAAAACAGTTACCACCCGAGCAGCGAGTTTTGATGATTCTGTCGATGACGATGCTCTTTTGATGAAAAACGAGAAGAAGAGAGAAGACGGAGAAAAGGAGGAGGAAAAGAAGACGACGACGTTTGTGACGCCGCAGCGAGTGGAGAGTTGGACGGAACGGAAATCGAGATTCGAAAAGTATACACATCAGTTGGGGGAAGAAAAGAAGGAGAGAAAGAAGAAAAAAATGTGCGAAGTGTGCGAGGGAGAAGCGAAAGTCGCGTGCACGCAATGCTTTGGGTTCGGGTGGGTAAACGAAAACGAGCGATTAGAAATGAGCGAACAGGAGGATTTGAAATCGTGGTTTCCGAGTTGGTGCGGACACTGCAGAGGGAGCGGCGTTATGTGGTGCGCGAGATGTTTCGGGAGCGGCGAGTTTAGACACCCGATTGGATTTCGATTGTTCGGGAAGGAGGAGGAGGAGGAGGAGGAGGAGGAAGAGGAGGAATAGAAACGTAGTTCGTAGCCTTTATTCAATTAGTAATAATAATACAGCGATAAAAAAGCGCGCGCGCGCTTGCTTTTAAGTTTTCCGACGATGCCGGCGGACGCGCTCGCCCAAAGGAACGCGTAAAAAGAATACCGTCACCTCTCGCCCTCCGCGTCTTTCAAAACCTCCAAAATGGTATCCACCACCGCCAGCCTTTCTCGCGCTCTCACCTTCTTCTCGTTTTCCATGCACACGCGTTTGGCAATCTCCTCCATCATCGCCATCCTCTTTCGCCGCTCGTCGTCGTCGTCTTCGTTGGGGGCGTCGTTTTCCTCTACATTTTTAGTCTCTTCTTCTTTTTGTGATGGTGCTGCGTTCACTGCTCTGTCCTCCTGACTTAACATCTCCGCCGCGCTCTGAAACGCTCTCGCGGATATCCCCAACCCTCTCGCCATCTCTTTCCTCGCGTTCATGAACGCATTATTCGTTTTTTCGTCATCTTTAAAGTCATCATCATCATCATCATCATCTGCATTTTTTCTCAAACTCTTCCAATCGTCGTCCTCCTTTCCTTCCTTCTTCGTCTTCTTCTTCTCCACCTTCGTTTTTTCCAATAAAAGAGATTCCATCGCGATCGCTCGTATCCTTCTCGAGAAGTTCTCTCGCGCCAGTTGCTCGATCTCTTCCTCGTTCATATTAAGCGCAGCATATCCATGTACATCGACTGATGATGATGATGATTTGTGTGCGTCTATCTGCAACGGTTGTTGGTTGTTTGATGTTTTTTTTTGAAGTTTTCGTTAGAATTAACTTTTTTCTTGAAGGGTCGACCCACTTTTTGGATAAAACTTTGTCGTAAAAAAAACAACACATCTCATCCACACACATTTTTTGCAATCGCACATTTAAGCGCGGGCAAAGTAATAAAAACAACACACACACACACGCATCAACATGGTGAGGAGGGTCTTTATTCGTCTCTCTTTCGTTTTTTCGCAAATTCTTTTTCCCTCTTTCTTTTTCTTCTTCTTCTTCTTC
>JGI20155J14468_10002432_pt1 | contig 13706 bp, 10 predicted proteins | sample COG_05_FD_14468 | JGI IMG/M metagenome (IMG submission 14468) | reverse complement strand
AAATGAGATAACAAATAGAATTAAAAATTGGACTCAACCAGATCCAAAAATTGATAAAGGAATTTTATATAAATATGTTAAATCAGTTTCGAATGCATCAAGTGGTTGTGTTACAGATGAATAAGTGTTATGAAAAATAAAAATATAAGTGGAGCTGAAGCTGTAGTTCATTCTTTATTAAATGAGGGGGTTGATTTAGTTTGGGGTTACCCAGGTGGTGCAATAATGCCCGTATATGATGAATTCTATAAGTTTCAAGATAAGTTAAAACATGTTTTAGCAAGACATGAACAAGGAGCAGTTCATGCAGCACAGGGATATGCAAGATCTTCAGGAAAAGTTGGTGTTGCAATTGCAACATCTGGACCAGGTGCTACAAACCTAGTTACTGGTATAGCTGATGCACAAATTGATTCAACTCCAATTGTTTGTATAACAGGTCAAGTACCCTCGCATCTACTAGGCTCTGATGCATTTCAAGAAACTGATATCATTGGAATCTCAATGCCTGTTACTAAATGGAACTATCAAATAACAAAAGCATCTGAAATTCCTGAAATATTTGCTAAAGCTTTTTATATAGCAAGATCAGGAAGACCAGGTCCTGTTTTAATAGATATAACTAAAGATGCTCAATTTGAATTATTTGACTATAAATATTCTAAATGCAAGGGGATAAGAAGTTATAATCCATTTCCTGCTATTACTAATACATCCATAGATAATGCAGTTGAATTAATTAATAAAGCAAAAAAACCATTTATTGTATGGGGACAAGGCGTAATTCTAGGAAACGCAGAAATAGAATTTAAAGACTTTGTTGAGAAAAGCGGAATCCCTGCAGCTTGGACTATTCTTGGCTTATCTGCACTTCCAACTTCCCATGAATTAAATGTTGGAATGGTTGGTATGCATGGAAATTATGGTCCTAATATTTTAACCAATGAATGTGATTTACTTATTGCAGTCGGAATGAGGTTTGATGATAGAGTAACTGGTGATCCAAACACTTATGCATCACAAGCAAAAATAATCCATCTTGATATTGACCCAGCAGAGATAAATAAGAANATCAATGTAGATGTTCCTGTTATNGGNGACTGTAAAGAATCTCTAAAACTTATAACAAAAAAAATACAAAATAAAACNNATGGTAAATGGATTTCCAGGTTTGATGATTTAATGAAAATTGAATTTGAAAAAGTTATTAATTCTGATTTAAATCCAGTCAAAGATGGTTTAACCATGGGTGAATCAATAATTGCTATTAATGAATACACAAATGGAGATGCTATTATTGTTACAGATGTAGGTCAACATCAAATGGTGGCATGTAGATATGCTAACTTTATTCAATCTAAAAGCAATATTACATCTGGCGGCCTAGGCACAATGGGATTTGCTCTCCCTGCTGCAATGGGAGCAAAAATGGGTGCATTAAAAAGAGAAGTTGTAGCTGTAATTGGAGATGGTGGCTATCAAATGACTATTCAAGAATTAGGTACAATTTTTCAATTACAAATTCCAGTTAAAATAGTTGTGTTAAACAATGATTTTTTAGGAATGGTTCGTCAATGGCAACAACTATTTTTTGATAAAAGATATGCTTCAACTGAAATGGTTAATCCAGATTTTGTTGCTATTGCTAAAGGTTATTACTTAGATTCTGAGAGAGTAAAGGATAGGAAAGATCTAAAACCTGCAGTTGAAAGAATGATTAAGTCGAAGAAACCTTATGTTTTAGAGATATGCGTAGAAAAAGAAAATAATGTCTTTCCGATGATACCCTCAGGTGCCTCGGTTTCTGATGTAAGATTAAGTTAAAATGGAAAACAAGAAAAATTATACAATTTCAGTTTACACTGAAAACAATGTCGGTCTCTTACATAGACTTTCTGCAATATTTTTAAAACGTCATATTAATATTGAAAGTTTTACTACCTCTGAATGTGAGATTAAAGATGTTTTTAGATTTATTATAGTTGTTAAGATGACTAAAGATGATGTCGAGAAAGTAGCAAAGCAGATTGAAAAACAAGTTGAAGTTATTAGAGTTTTTTATCATACTGATAATGAAACAATTTTTCAAGAGACAGCTCTTTATAAAATGAAATCTTCATCTCTTTTTGAAGAAAGACATATTCAAAATATTATTAAAGAATCTAATGCAAGAATTGTAACTGTTAATCCTGACTTTTTTGTTATAGAAAAAACTGGTTTTAGAGATGATACAGAAAAACTATACAAAGATTTAGAAGTATGGTCTTCTTCAATTTACGAGATCTGGAAGAATTGCAGTTTCAAAAGAAAAAATGGGTATATCAGAAATTTTGAATACTTTTAAAAATCAAAAATAAACACAATGAAAAATTATTTTAATAGCTTATCATTTCGAGAAAAATTAATGCAGCTTGGTAGATGTAGATTTATGGATTCTGAAGAATTTTCAGATGGAGTTGAATTTCTTAAAGATAAAAAAATTGCAATTGTAGGTTGTGGAGCGCAAGGTTTACATCAAGGATTAAATATGAGAGACTCTGGTCTTGACATTTCATTCGTATTAAGACAGTCATCAATAGATTCTAAAAGACAATCATATATAAATGCATCATCAAATGGTTTTACAGTTGGAAACTTTGATGAAATAATTCCAAACTCTGACTTAGTTATTAATTTAACTCCTGATAAAAATCATACTCCCGTAGTTGAACAATTAATGCCATTAATGAAAAAAAATTCAATTTTATCTTATTCTCATGGTTTTAATATTGTTGAGGAGGGCGTTAAAGTTAGATCAGACATAACAGTAATAATGGTTGCTCCTAAATCTCCTGGATCTGAGGTAAGAGAAGAATACTTAAGGGGTTTTGGTGTACCAACTTTAATTGCAGTTCATCCGGAAAATGATATTAATAACATAGGTTTTGATTCTGCAAAAGCTTATGCAGTTTCTCTTGGATCACATACTGCAGGTGTTCTTGAATCTTCTTTTGTTGCGGAAGTTAAATCTGACTTAATGGGAGAACAAACAATCCTGTGTGGGATGCTTCAGACAGGTTCAATACTTTCTTTTAATAGAATGATTGATTTAGGAGTAGATCCAGCATTTGCATCTAAGCTTATTCAACATGGATGGGAGACTATTACGGAATCACTTAAACATGGAGGAATTACAAATATGATGGATAGATTATCGAATCCAGCAAAAATAAAAGCTTATGAGTTGTCTGAAGAATTAAAATCTATTCTGTCTCCATTATTTATAAAACATATGGATGATATTCTATCAGGTAACTTTTCAGAGACTATGATGAAAGACTGGGTTAATGATGATAAAGAACTTCTAAATTGGAGAGAGAAAACTAGTCAAACTGCTTTTGAAAAAACTATTCCAACTGATAATGAAATTTCAGAACAGGATTATTTTGATAATGGAATTTTAATGATTGCTTTTGTAAAAGCAGGAGTTGAGTTAGCATTTGAAACAATGGTCGAAGCTGGAATAAAGGAAGAATCTGCTTACTATGAATCTCTTCATGAACTTCCTTTAATTGCTAATTTAATATCTCGTAAAAAACTATATGAAATGAATAGCATTATTTCTGATACTGCTGAGTATGGATGTTATTTATTTAATAATGAAGCAATAAATTTATTGTCAAGTTTCTTTAAAAACATTGATAATGATGTAATAGGATCTAATACCTTTTCTAAAAATTCAAACTCAGTTGATAATAAAAAATTAATTGAAATAAATGATTCTATAAGATTCCATTCTATTGAAATTATAGGTGATGAATTAAGGCAGCATATGACATCAATGAAAAAAGCATTATGATAAATGCAATTACCTAATTTAAATGGTGTAAGAAATGCTTCAGATAATCTAAAAGGTGTATCCATAGTTACGCCATTAGAATTAAATGAAAGACTTTCAAATGAGTTTAACTCTAAAGTTTTTTTGAAAAGAGAAGATGTTCAAAAGGTTAGATCTTTCAAAATTAGAGGTGCATTTAATAAAATAAAATCACTCAATTTAAACAATACATTAGACAAGCAAATTATTTGTGCAAGTGCTGGTAATCATGCTCAAGGCTTTGCATATTCTTGTGCAAAACTTAAAATTTTTGGAACTGTTTATATGCCCGAAACTACTCCAAAACAAAAAGTAGATAGAGTAAAAATGTTTGGTGGAGATTTTATTAAGATCGTATTAATTGGTGATAGTTTTGATGATGCTCAAAAAGAAGCGCAAAAACAGATTAATGAAAATACAATTTTCATTCATCCTTTTGATGACAGTACAGTTATTGAAGGTCAAGGTACTATTGCATTAGAAATTTTAGACCAAATTGATAAACATTTTGATTATCTAATTATTCCAATTGGAGGGGGTGGTTTAATTTCTGGAATGATAACTGTTTTTAATAAATTATCACCTAAAACAAAAATAATTGGAGTAGAAGCCTCAGGAGCTCCTGCTATGTTTAGATCAATTGATCAAAAAAAAATAATTGAACTTAATAAAATAGATAATTTTGTCGATGGTGTATCTATTAAAAAAATTGGAAAGATACCTTTTGAAATTTGTAAAGAACACTTAGATGATTTACTTGTTATACCTGAAGGAAAAATTTGTCAAACTATTCTAGATTTATATAATAAAGATGGAATTGTTGTTGAACCTGCAGGAGCAATTGGTATATCTGCTTTTGAAATGTATCATGAAAAATTTACTAATAAAAATGTAGGTATTTTAATTTGTGGTGGTAATAATGATATTATCAGAATGTCTGAAATCAAAGAAAGAGCTTTGCTTTTCTCAAAATTAAAGCACTACTTTATTGTCAGATTTCCACAAAGATCAGGTGCCTTAAAGGAATTTGTGAATAATGTTGTTGGGGAAAGTGATGATATTACATTTTTTGAATATGTGAAAAAGAATAACAGAGAATATACTTCTGCTATAGTTGGAATAGAGTTAAAGTTTTCTAAAGATTTAGATCACTTGATAACAAAAATGAAAGAAAATGGTTTCTTTGGAGAGTATTTAAACGACAAACCAGAAACACTTCGATTTTTAATATAAATTACAAGTTTATGACAAACTATAAAATTGATCAATTACACTGCAGAGAGTATCTAGTAAATGGTGAGATTAAGAAATGGAATGGAGAAACATCTGAAGTTTTCTCAACTATTGACTCTAATCCTGATACTCCTTATTCTCCAACTTTACTTGGATCAATCCCAGATATGGACTCAGACTCTGCCATAGAAGCCCTAGAATCTGCCAAAAATGCTTTTGGTCGAGGACAAGGTAAATGGCCTACTATGAAAGTTAGAGATAGATTAAAGTGTATGAAAAGATTTGCTGATAAAATGATTAATCATAGAGATCAAATTGTTAGTCTTCTAATGTGGGAGATAGGTAAAAATAAAAATGACTCAGAAAAAGAATTTGATCGAACTGTAAAATATATCTATGATACAATTGATGAGTACAAAAATATAGACAGATCATCTTCACGGTTTGAAAAAGATTCTGGAATTAATGCTCATATCAGAAGAGGACCATTAGGTGTAGTTTTGTGTTTAGGACCATACAATTATCCACTAAATGAAACTTTCTGTCTTTTGATTCCTGCAATTTTGATGGGAAATACTACAATATTTAAACCTGCTAAACATGGTGTTCTTTTAATTTCTCCTCTTCTAAAGGCTTTTAAAGAGTGTTTTCCTCCTGGAGTTGTTAATATATTATTTGGTAGAGGTAGAAAAATTTGCCCTCCAATCATGCAAACAGGCTATGTAGATGTTTTAGCATTAATTGGTCATAGTTCTTCTGCTGTTGCATTACAAGATCAACACCCTAATAAGAATAGGTTAAGATTAGTTTTAGGATTAGAAGCTAAAAACCCAGCAATTATTCTGCCTGATGCTGATATGGATTTAACTATTCAAGAATGTATTTCAGGATCTCTTTCTTATAATGGCCAAAGATGTACAGCATTAAAAGTGCTTTATGTTCACGAATCAATTGCTGAAGAGTTTAATAAAAAATTTTCTGAGGCTGTTGACAATCTAAAGTTTGGAATGCCATGGGATAAAGATGCTTTTCTTACTCCTCTTCCAGAACCATCTAAACCTCAATATATTAATGACTTGATTGAAGATGCTACTTCCAAAGGGGCTTCTGTTATCAATAAAAAAGGAGGTGAATTAACAAACAACTATTGCTACCCTGCTGTATTATTCCCGGTTGATAATTCAATGAAAGTATTTGAAGAAGAACAATTTGGCCCTGTAGTTCCTATTATTCCATTTAAAGATATAGATAAGCCATTAGATGATATGGCAAATTCTGAATATGGGCAACAGGTAAGTCTTTTTGGAAGTGATACAAAAAAAATTGGTCCTTTGATTGATACACTTGCTAACCTAGTTTGTAGAGTAAATCTCAATAGTTCTTGTCAAAGAGGCCCAGATATTTATCCCTTTACAGGTAGAAAAAACTCTGCTGTTAGCACATTAAGTGTTCATGATGCATTAAGAGCCTTCTCTATAAGAACATTTGTTGCATCTAAGGATAATATTCACAATAATAGAATATTGAAAAAATTATTAGACTCTAATGATTCTAACTTTATTTCAACAGATTATATTCTTTAACTATTTTGAATAAAATCTTTTATATAGTCTCCAACTTGATTAGTTGAATAAGATTCTTGATTTTTACTTAAATCAGGTGTAGTATATCCATTAATAAGAGAACTTTCAACTGCTTTATTAATTAGTTCAGCTTCTTCTTTTAAATTAAAAGTATAATCTAACATCATAGAAAGAGATAGAATAGAAGCTAGTGGATTTGCTATTTTTTTGCCTGTTGCTTCAGGATACGAACCATGAATAGGTTCATATAAAGCATTATCTAATCCTACAGAAGCTGATGGCATCAAGCCCATTGATCCAGAAATTACGGATGCCTCATCAGTCAAAATATCTCCAAATAGATTTGATGTTATTAATACATCATATGAGCTAGGCCATTGAATAAGTCTCATAGCTACAGCATCAACAAATTCATATGAAACTTTAACTTCAGGGTAATCTTTCTCCATACTTTGAACAGTCTCTCTCCAGAGTCTAGAGGTTTCAAGTATGTTTGCTTTATCTACACAACAGAGTTTCTTTGATCTTTTTTCTGCATATTCAAATCCCATTTTAGCAATTCTAATAATTTCATCTCTTGAATATTGACATGTGTCAAATGCAAAATTATCATCATTTTTTCTACCTCTTTCACCAAAATAAATTCCACCAGTTAGCTCCCTAACAAAAAGTATATCAGTTCCGGCTATTCTATCTTCCTTAATTGGTGACATTTCTAAAAGTGAATCAAAAACTTTGGTAGGTCTTAAATTTGCATAAAGTCCTAGTTTCTTTCTTAATTTAAGTAAACCCTGTTCAGGTCTTATTTTTGCTTTAGGATCATTATCATATTTAGGATCACCAATAGCTCCAAATAAAATTGCATCTGATTCAGAGCATAATTTATGTGTTTCATCGGGATAAGGATCATTATATTCATCTATTGCAATAGCTCCAACTGATCCAGTACTCATTTCAACATCATGATTAAATTTTTTCGCAATGCAATTAAGAACTTTGATTGATTCATTTGTAACCTCTGGTCCAATTCCATCACCAGGGAGAATAGCTATTTTTAATTTCATATTTATTAAGTATTTAACATTTTTTCAGTTGCCTTAATAGCAGCAACTGTTTGATCGGTATCTAGTCCTCTTGTTTTAAATTTTTTCACACCAGTATCCCATGTAATAGTAGTTTCACAAAATGCATCAGAATGGCTTCCAGGAGGTATTCTAACAGCATAGTCTATTAATTTTGGAAGTTCTTTTTTTTGATTAGAATATATTTTTTTTAGAGCATTCATAAACGCATCAAATTGACCATCTCCTGAGCAACTTTCTTGGAATAATTTATCATTTATTATTAAGGATAAAGATGCAGAAGGTCTCAGCGTTTTAGCATGAGTTAAAACATAAGACTCAATTATAATGTTTTTCTTTTTTGTAGGATAATCTAGAACATCACTTATTATATATGGTAAATCTTCAATTGTGACCTTCTCTTTTTTATCACCTAGTTCAATGACTTTAGATGTAATAATTCCTAATTCTTCGTCATTTAGTTTAATCCCTAGCTCATCTAAATTTTTCTTAATATTTGCTTTTCCAGATGTTTTACCAAGAGCATATTTTCTTTTTCTTCCAAACCTGCTAGGATGTAAGTTATTATAGTAAAGGTTTTTTTTATTATCACCATCAGCATGCACACCAGCAGTTTGAGTAAAAACATTTTCTCCAACAATTGGTTTATTGGAGGAAACAGTTTGACCTGAAAAAGTTGAAATTAGTTTACTTGCTTTAAATAAACTTTTCTCATTTACGTTAATTTTAATATTTGGCAAAAAATCTTTAATAGCTGCTACAGCACTTGAAAGAGGTGTATTTCCTGCCCTTTCGCCCATCCCATTTATAGTTAAATGTAACCCGTTACAACCTGCTCTAATTGCTTCCATTGAATTACCTACACTAAGATCATAGTCATTATGTCCATGAAAGTCAATATGAAAATTAGGAAATTTTAATTTCACTTCTTTAATAAATTCATAAGTTTCTGTGTGTGTCAATATACCAAGCGTGTCAGGTAAAAGTATTCTTTTTATTTTTTGTTCATATAAGAACGTTAAAAATTTAAAAACATACTCTTTACTATTTTTCATACCATTACTCCAATCCTCTAAATAAATATTAGTTTCGATTGAATTTTTTTTAGCATTTTGAATTATTTTAGAAATATCTTCAAAGTGTTCTCTTGGAGTTTTTTTTAACTGGTGTTCTAGATGATTTAGAGATCCTTTTGTCAGTAAATTTTGAACTTTACATCCAGATTCTAGCAGCCATTCTATTGATTTGTTATTATCAATAAAAGTTAACACTTCAATTTTTTGAAGGTGATTATTTTCTTTTGCCCAAGTGGTTATTCCTTTAACAGAGTTGAGCTCACCATCAGAGACTCTTGCAGATGCAACTTCGATTCTATCAATTTTTAACTCTTCTAATAATAGTTTAGCAATTGTAAGTTTTTCTTTTGGGGAATATGAGACTCCAGATGTTTGTTCACCATCTCTTAGAGTTGTGTCCATTATTTCTATTGAGCGAGTCATTAAAAAATAAATTTATTAGCAAATCTAGAAATATCTTCCTTTTTATTTAATAAATAATCAATATCATCATAACCATTAGACATATTACCTTTTTTATAGAGACTTATTTTAAATACTTCTTTCTTATTTAATTCTTTAATTATAAATTCTTGGTTTTCAAGATTGACTTCAAATAGACTTTCTGAGTTTTTATTTATTTGAGAAAAAATTTCTAATAAGAAAGAGTCAGAAACTTGAATTGGTAGAACTCCAATATTTAGACAATTATTTTTGAATATATCGGCAAAAAAACTTGACACAACTACTCTGAAACCATAATCATATATAGCCCAAACTGCATGTTCTCTAGATGATCCACATCCAAAATTCTTACCAGCAATTAATATTTTACCTTTATAATTAGTATTATTTAGAGGAAATGAGTCAATAGCTTTACCATCAGAATTATATCTCCAATCTCTAAAAAGATTATCACCAAAGCCTTTTCTTTCAGTTGCTTTTAGAAATCTTGCAGGTATTATTTGATCTGTATCAACATTGTCTATGTTCAATGGGACTGCAGTACTTTTTAGTATTTCAAATTTATCGTAAGCCATATTAAATTATTTCTCTTGGATCTGTAATTTTTCCTGTTATAGCAGTAGCTGCTGCGACTAGAGGACTAGCTAGAAGAGTTCTAGCACCAGGACCTTGTCTTCCCTCGAAATTTCTGTTAGTTGTGCTTACTGCATATTTTCCTTTAGGGATTTTATCATCATTCATTGCTAAACAAGCAGAACAACCTGGCTCTCTTAATTTAAAACCTGAATCAGTTAAAATATCTAATATACCTTCATCTTTTATGCTTTTAAGCACTTTATGAGAGCCTGGTACAAGCCAAGCATCTACACTATCAGATTTTCTTTTACCCTTAATTAAACTAGCAAAAACTCTAAAATCTTCAATTCTTCCGTTTGTGCAGCTTCCTAAGAAAACATAATCAATTTTTTTACCAATCATTAAATCTCCTTCATTAAACTCCATGTAGTCTAGAGCTTTTTTGTATGAAGTTTTTGAGTCTGAAGTATCTGAAGAAGGGATTGATTTAGATATAGGTATTGCCATCCCTGGATTAGTTCCATATGTAATCATAGGCTCAATATCTTTTCCTTTAAAATTATATTCTTTATCAAAAACAGCTCCTTCATCAGTCTTTAATGAGGACCAATACTTGATAGCTTTATCCCATTCTTGATCTTTAGGTGCATATTCTTTGCCTTTTATGTATTCATATGTCTTATTGTCTGGAGCAATCATTCCACCTCTAGCTCCCATTTCTATACTTAAATTGCAAACAGTCATTCTTCCTTCCATGCTCATTTCTTTGAAAACTCTACCAGAGTACTCAACAAAATAACCAGTAGCTCCTGAAGAAGATAATTTTGATATTATAAAAAGAGCTACATCTTTGGGTGTTACGTGGCGATTAAGTTCTCCGTCCACATTAATTCTCATTTTTTTTGGTTTTTGCTGCATAATAGATTGGCAAGCTAAAACCATTTCTACTTCAGATGTACCAATTCCAAATGCAATTGCACCAAATGCCCCATGTGTAGAAGTGTGAGAATCACCACAAACAATTGTAAGTCCAGGCTGAGTAATTCCGTTTTCAGGGCCAATGACATGAACAATACCATTTTTTTTGTGTCCTAATCCCCAAAAGTCTATACCATGCTCATTACAATTCTTTTCTAATGTCTTAACCTGTAGGGCAGACAATTCATCTTTAATTGGTAGATGTTGGTCTAATGTAGGGGTATTGTGATCAGCAGTTGCAAATGTTCTCTTAGGGTACATCACTTTAAGCCCTCTGTTTTTTAGCCCTACAAAAGCAACAGGACTAGTAACTTCATGAATAAAATGTTTGTCAATAAATAAAACGTCAGGTCCATCTTCAATTTTCTCAATCACATGAGAGTCCCAAACTTTATCAAAAAGTGTATTAGCCATATTTAATATTTTGATTTTTTAGCATAATTGGAAAATCAGATTCTGTTACTTCTTTCTTTTTATCAGCTACAATTAAAAATTCATTATAAACTTTATCAAGTTCTTTCTTGCTCAAGTTTACTCCAAACTCCTTCATCCTAAAAGCTAATGCAGCTCTTCCGCTTCTAGCAGTCAAAACTATAGAAGATTTATCAATCCCTACGTCATGAGGGTCAATTATTTCATAAGTTTCTCTTTTTTTAATTACTCCATCTTGATGAATTCCCGAGCTATGTGCAAAAGCATTCGAACCAACAATTGCTTTGTTAGGTTGAACGGGCATTCCCATTAAATCAGAAACTTTTTGACTTGTGTCATTGAGAAGTTTTGAGTTGATATTAGTATAAAGACCTAGATCAGAATGTTGTTTTAATATCATAACAACTTCTTCCAATGATGTGTTACCTGCTCTTTCACCAATACCATTAATGGTACATTCAATTTGTCTAGCACCATTAATTACACCGTAAATAGAATTTGCTGTGGCAAGCCCTAAGTCATTATGGCAATGACACGAAATAGTAACATTTTCAATTCCATTAACATTATTGATTAGAAATCTTATTTTATCACCATACTCTTCAGGGAGACAATAGCCTGTAGTGTCTGGAATATTTAAAACTGTAGCTCCTGACTTTATAACTTCTTCGCATACTTTAGCAAGAAAGTCATTATCAGTTCTACCAGCATCTTCTGCATAAAACTCAATATCATAAACATATTTTTTAGCATGAGAAACTGATTTTTTAGCTAACTCAATTATAGATTCCTTATTAGAATTAAATTTATGTTTAATATGAATTTCAGATGTTCCTATTCCAGTATGAATCCTGGGTTTTTTTGCATCTTTTAATGATTCAGCTGCAACATCAATATCTTTTTCATTTGCTCTACTCAGAGCACAAACTGATGCATTTTTGACAATTTTTGAAATTTCTACAACTGATTTAAAATCTCCTGGACTTGAGATTGGAAATCCAGCTTCTATAATATCTGCTCCAAGAATATCAATTCTTTCAGCTAATATTAGTTTGCTTTTAGTATCAAGTTTACAACCTGGCACTTGCTCACCATCTCTCAGGGTAGTGTCAAATATTTGAACTTGATTTTTCATTAATTATCTAAATTATTACTTAAATGGTGATACTTAAAAAAAAGTATATTAATTTTACAATATCCGATATGTATATTATTGTTATAAATACCTGTAAATAAACATATTAATTATAAAATTTATACAATGACTAATGAGTTAAAAGATAATCTATTTGTTTTAATTAAATCTCTTACCAAGTCAGAGAAGAGACAATTTAAACTTTATGTAGGTAGAATGGAATCAAATGAAGATTCAAAGTTTTTAAAATTATTTAATCAGCTTGATAAAATGAATATTTATAAAGAAGATGTAATAATTGAAAAAAAAATTGTTTCTAAAGTCCAACTTTCAAATTTAAAGGCTCATCTATATAAACAGATTTTAATTAGTTTAAGATTAAACCCACAACACAAAAACGTTAAACTACATATTAGAAGTCAAATTGATTTTGCTACAATTTTATATCAAAAAGGGTTATATAAGCAAAGTTTAAAAATATTAGATAAAGCAAAATCATTTGCTTTAAAATATGATGAAAATACATCTGCATATGAAATTGTTGAATTTGAAAAATTAATTGAATCTCTATATGTAACAAGGAGTCTAAGCAATAGAACATATGAACTTGTTTCTCAGACTAATCATTTAAAAGAACAAAATGATATAAACAGTAATCTATCTAATATCTCGCTTCAGCTTTATGAAAAACTTATTAAAGCTGGTTATGCAAAAAGTGATACTGAGTCTAAAGAAATTCAAAAATTTTTCAATCAAAAAATTCAAAATTTTAAACTAGAATCACTGGGATTCCGTGAAAAACTTATTTATTATCAAATATGGGTTTGGTATAGCTTATTGGTTCAAGATTTTCTTTCAAGCTACAAGTATGCTTCAAAATGGATAGATACATTTAATAAAAATCCAGAGATGATTAAAGTTCATCCTGTTTTTTATCTTAAAGGTTATAATTTTTTATTAGAGGCTTTAGCATTAATTAAACATCCTTCAGAATTTAAAAATCGTTTAAGTGATTTGATTAATTCGGTTGAAAGTAGCTCATTTCCAGTAAATCAAAATTTAAATGCTTTGATTTTTATGTATAAGTATAATAACCTATTTAATCTTCACGTCCTAGAAGGTAACTTTAGAGATTCAATTAAAATTGTCCCCGAGGTATTAGATGGTATAGAAACTAATAAAAACTTTATTGATCATCATCATATAATGCTTCTTTACTATAAAATTGCTTGTATGTATTTTACAGTTGATGATTTTGATAATTGTATAAAATATCTGAGTATGATTATGAAAAACAAAAATATTAAAATG
>JGI20155J14468_10002417_pt1 | contig 13771 bp, 11 predicted proteins | sample COG_05_FD_14468 | JGI IMG/M metagenome (IMG submission 14468) | reverse complement strand
ATCTCATCCCTAGTATCAATTTCTCATAGAATAACAGGAATTATAAATATTGTTGCAATAACACTTATTTGTATTTGGGTTTCTTTGTTGGTTTTAGGAGATGCAAATTATAATTTAATAAATTTATTCTTAAATTCTATAATAGGTAAATTTATTGTATTAGGGTTAGTTTGGTCTTTTAGTTTTCAAATGTTAAGTGAAATTCGACACTTAATAATGGATATGGGTTATGGTTTTGAATTAAAAACAACTCGTATAACAGGATTAATGGTTATTTGTGGATCATTTGTATTAACTGTTTTGATTTACACAATAGGTAAAAATTTTATTTAATATGAATTTAGCTACTAAAAAATGGATATTTTTAAAGATCTCATCCGTAATTCTATTGCCCTTAATGTTTTGGTTTATTATTAATTTTATAGCAATATATGACAATAATTATGAGGAGGTTGTAAAATTTTTTACTAATTCAAATTCTAAATTTTTGTTTAGTTTTTTTATTATTTTTGCTTATTTCTTCTCAGCCTTAAATATTAGTGAGGTTTTTGAAGACTATATTGGTGATGATAAAATCAAAAATGTCGCAAACAGACTATTATTTATATCTGCTATAATAATCCCAATTTTAACAATTATTTTTTTATTTAATCTTAATTAATGAGTTCATACAAAATTATAGATCATGAATATGATGTAGTAGTCCTTGGTGCAGGAGGCTCTGGTCTTAGAGCAGCTGTTGGTTTAAGTGAAGCCGGATTAAAAACTGCATGTATTTCAAAAGTGTTTCCAACAAGAAGTCATACTTCTGCTGCTCAAGGTGGAATTTCAGCAGCCCTAGGCAATATGGGAGAAGATGATTGGAGATGGCACATGTATGATACTGTAAAAGGTGCTGATTGGTTGGGAGATCAAGACAGTATTGAATATTTATGTAAAGAAGCACCTAAGGCAGTAATTGAGTTAGAAAAATATGGCGTTCCATTTAGTCGAACAGAAGAAGGAAAGATTTATCAAAGACCTTTTGGAGGGATGACAAAAAACTATGGTAATGGAATAGTTCAAAGGACTTGTGCTGCTGCTGATAGAACAGGTCATGCAATACTTCATACTCTTTATGGACAAGCTTTAAAACATAATACAGAGTTTTTTATAGAATATTTTGCACTAGATTTATTAATGAAAGATGGTGAGTGTAAGGGTTTGATTGCTTGGAATTTAAATGATGGAACAATTCATAGATTTAGAGCGCATACAGTAATTATAGCAACAGGCGGTTATGGAAAAGTTTATTATTCAGCAACCTCTGCCCATACATGCACAGGAGATGGTAATGCAATGGTTTTGAGAGCTGGACTTCCATTACAAGATATGGAGTTTGTACAATTTCATCCGACAGGAATTTATGGACATGGAACACTTATTTCTGAAGGTGTTAGAGGGAAGGTGGCTATCTGGTCAATTCCAAGGGCGAAAGATTTATGGAAAGATATGCTCCTAATGCTAAAGATCTAGCATCACGAGACGTTGTAAGCAGATCAATGTCTATAGAAATAAATGAAGGAAGAGGAGTTGGAAAAGATAAAGACCATGTTCATTTACACTTAAGTCATTTGGATAAAAGTGTAATAGAAAATAGATTGCCTGGCATTACAGATGCTGCAAGATTATTCGCAAACGTTGATGTTACTAAAGATCCAATTCCTGTAGTTCCAACTGTACATTATAATATGGGTGGTATTCCTACAAATTATAAGGCCGAAGTTTTAACCGTCAATGGTTCTGAAAAAACAGTTCCAGGATTGATGGCTATTGGTGAAGCAGCATGTGTATCAGTTCATGGTGCTAACAGATTAGGTTCAAATTCGCTTATTGACTTGGTAGTATTTGGAAGAGCTGCTGCAAAAAGAGCTGCAGAACTAGTTAAACCAGGAGCACCACATGAAGATATTGGAGAGCTAGAAACTCAAAAATGTCTAGATAGATTTGACAAACTTAGAAATGCAAAAGGTGACAATAGTACAGCAGAGTTAAGACTTGCTATGCAAAAAACAATGCAATCAAAGTGTGCAGTATTTAGAACAGAAAAAAATCTAAAAGAAGGTGTAGATGAAATTCAAAAAACATATGACGGAATGGACTCTATTTCAGTTAAAGATAGATCATTAGTATTTAATACAGATTTAGTTGAAACATTAGAGTTTGATAATCTTATAAGGCAGGCAGTAACAACGGTAGAATCTGCGTATCATAGAAAAGAGAGCAGAGGAGCTCATGCAAGAGAAGATTATCCAAAAAGAGATGATGAAAAATTTATGCAACATACTCTAGCTTGGTGTGATGGTAAAAATACAAAAATTAGCTACCGTGAAGTTCACAAATCAACTTTAACAAATGAAGTTCAGTATTTTCCACCACAAGAAAGAGTTTATTAATGGTTCAAATAAATTTACCTAAAAACTCTGAAGTAATAAAAGGTAAATATTATGACGACAAAACTGGCTCTAAGAATATTAGAAAAGTTAATGTTTATAGATGGGACCCCTCAACCGAAGAAAACCCCAGATTAGATACTTATGAAGTGGATATGGATAACTGTCCATCAAAAGTACTTGATATTTTAAACAAAATCAAAAATGAAATTGACCCATCATTAGCTTACCGTAGATCATGTGCACATGGAGTTTGTGGATCTTGTGCAATGAATATGGGCGGTAAAAATGGTCTTGCGTGTACAACACCTCATGCAGAGATTGATGGTGATATAGATATTTACCCATTACCACACTTAAAGGTTAAAAGAGATTTAATTGGAGATTTAGATGGACTTTATAAACAATATGAATCAATTGAGCCTTGGTTAAAAAATAATTCAACAAAAGAAAAAACTGAAATTGTACAGTCTAAAGAAGAGAGAGCTAAACTTGATGGTGCGTATGAATGTATTATGTGTGCATGTTGTTCAACATCATGCCCTAGTTATTGGTGGAATGGTGACAAGTATTTAGGTCCTGCAGTTCTTCTTCAGGCTTATAGATGGATAATTGATAGTAGAGATGAAGAAAGAAAAGCAAGATTAAAAAAAGTTGCAGATGAATTAAAACTTTATAGGTGTCATACCATACTTAATTGTACGAGCGCCTGCCCAAAAGGCTTAAATCCTGCAAAAGCAATTGCTGAATTAAAAAAAATGATTGCTACAACCAATGTTTAAATAGACTAATACCTATTTTTGATTTAAAACACCGTATTCATGAGATTAATAGAACACTTTGTAGGCGGAAAAACTATTCCTGGTAAGTCTGATAGAAAAAGTAAAATTTTCAATCCAGCAACAGGAGAACAAGAGTCAGAAGTAAGACTAGCATCAAAATCTGACTTAGATCAAGCAGTCGAAGTTGCAACAAAGGCTTTTGAAACTTGGTCTTTAAAACCTGCACTTCAAAGAGCAAGAGTAATGTTTAAATTCAAAGAATTAATAGAAAAAAATTCTGATGAACTTACAAAGCTAATTGTATCTGAGCATGGAAAAGTTTATGAAGATGCAAGAGGTTCATTAACAAGAGGCTTAGAGGTTGTTGAGTTTGCTTGTGGAATTCCAAATTTATTAAAAGGTGAGTTTTCAGAAAATGTTGGAACCAACGTAGATAGTTGGTCTATGAGACAACCTTTAGGAGTTGTTGCAGGAATTACACCATTTAACTTTCCAGCAATGGTACCAATGTGGATGTTTCCAATAGCCATTGCATGTGGAAATACTTTTATTTTAAAACCGTCAGAAAAAGATCCTTCATGTCCAATGAGATTAGCAGAACTACTTACTGAGGCTGGTCTTCCAGAAGGTGTATTTAATGTTGTTAATGGAGACAAAGAGTCGGTGGATGCAATTTTAGAAAATAAAGACATAAAAGCTGTAAGTTTTGTAGGATCAACACCTATAGCAAAATATATTTATGAGAATGCAGCTAAAAATGAAAAACGAGTTCAAGCTTTAGGAGGTGCTAAAAATCATCTAGTGGTTATGCCCGACTGTGATTTAGATGGTGCTGTAAATGGATTAATGGGTGCAGCATATGGCTCAGCAGGAGAGAGATGTATGGCACAATCAGTTGCACTAGCTGTTGGAGATATTGGTGATGAATTAGTTTCAAGATTATCCAAAAAAGCAGAAGCCTTAAAAGTTGGTCCAGGAATGGATAAGAGTTCTGAAATGGGACCTTTAGTTACCAAAGAACATTTGGAAAAAGTAAAAAGCTATGTGGATTTGGGAGTTGAAGAAGGTGCAAAATTAGTAGTTGATGGTAGAGATTTGAGTCTCCAAGGTTATGAAAATGGTTTTTATATAGGTGGTTGTTTATTTGATCACGTTAGTAAGGATATGAGAATTTATAAAGAAGAAATATTTGGTCCAGTGCTATCAGTAGTAAGAGTAAAAACTTTTGAGGAGGCTGTAAAATTAATTAATGACCATGAATACGGAAATGGAGTTAGTATTTACACAAGAGATGGAGATGCGGGTAGAACTTTTGCAAATAAAATTCAAGTGGGTATGGTTGGTATTAATGTTCCAATTCCAGTGCCAATGGCATTCCATAGTTTTGGGGGCTGGAAAAGATCTTTATTTGGAGATAGTGGAATGCATGGAATGGAAGGAATAAAATTTTATACAAAATTAAAAACAGTAACTTCAAGATGGCCCTCAGGTATTCGTTCAAATGCGGAATTTGTAATGCCAACAATGAAATAAAGGGAAATAAATGACAAAAATATCTTTAATTGGTGCAGGCCAAATTGGTGGAACATTAGCACACTTAATTGGAACAAAAGAATTAGTAGATGAGGTAGTGATGTTTGATGTTGCTAGTGGAATTGCTAAAGGAAAAGCCCTTGATATTGCCCAATCATCATCAGTGGATGGTTTTAATGTAAAATTTTCAGGTACAGATGATTATAAGGATATTAAAGACTCGGATGTAATAATTATTACTGCTGGTGTTCCTAGAAAACCAGGAATGAGTAGAGATGATTTATTAGGTATTAATTTAAAAATAATTAAACAAGTTGCAGAAGGAATAAAGCAAAATGCTCCTAATGCTTTTGTAATATGTATTACTAATCCGTTGGATGTAATGGTTATGGCTTTTCAAAAATTTTCTGGTTTATCAGCTAATAAAGTTGTTGGTATGGCAGGAATTTTAGATAGCTCAAGATTTAAATTATTTCTGTCACTTGAATTAAATGTTCCAGTGAAAGAAATAGATGCAATGGTAATGGGGGGTCATGGAGACACCATGGTACCAATGCCAAGATTTACAAAAGTTTCAGGAAAGCCTTTGCTTGATTTGGTGAAAGAGGGAAAAATTTCACAAGAGAGGCTAGAAGAAATAAATCAAAGAACCAGAGACGGTGGTGCGGAGATAGTTAAATATCTTGAAAAAGGATCAGCATTTTATGCACCTGCTGCATCAGGAGTACAGATGGCAGAAGCATACTTAAAAGATGAAAAAAAACTATTACCATGTGCTATCCAATTGAATGGAGAATATGGAGTAAGTAATGTCTACGCAGGTGTTCCGGTGATTATAGGAAAAGATGGAGTAGAAAAAATTGAACAAATTGATTTAGATGAAAAAGAAAAAAAAGAATTTATGCACTCTATTGATGCAGTTAAAGCTCTTTGGGAAGCAGCATCAAAAATAGATCCTGATCTTTCTAAATAATAATGAATATTCACGAGCATCAAGCTAAACAAATTTTAAAAAAATATGGTGCCATTGTTCCAGAAGGTGTGTTTGCATTAACAGTGGATGATTTAATTGAAAAAGCAAAATTATTAAATACAAAAAAATTTGTTTTAAAAGCCCAAATTCATGCTGGAGGAAGAGGTAAAGCAGGTGGAGTAAAAATTTTAGATACCATTGAAGAGCTAGATAAAGCTGCAAAAGAGATGATGGGAAAAATTCTTGTAACCCACCAAACAGGGCCTGAGGGAAGAGAAGTAAAAAGATTATATGTTGAAGAGTCTTCAAACATAGATAAGGAATTTTATCTGTCTTGCTTGGTAGATAGAGCTAGTTCAAAAATTGCTTTTATATCTAGTGATCAAGGTGGAATGGATATTGAAGAGGTAGCAAGTAGCACGCCAGAAAAAATTATAACAACAAAGGTTGATATACATGATGAGATTTCAGATAAAGATTGTGAAGAAATTATTAAAATTTTTAACTTAAGTGAAAGTGCAAAAAAACAAGCAATATCACTAATAAAATCAATTTATAAAATGTTTATTAATACAGATGCAAACATGGTTGAAGTTAATCCTTTGATTATAACAAAGGAAGAAAAAATAATTTGTTTAGATGCAAAAGTTAATTTTGACTCAAACGCTTTATTTAGGCATCCAGAAATTATTGAATTAAGAGATCTAAATGAAGAAGATCCAACTGAAATAGAAGCTAGCAAACATGATTTAGCTTATATTAAGTTAGACGGAAGTATTGGTTGCATGGTAAATGGCGCAGGATTAGCTATGGCAACTATGGATATAATTAAATTATATGGAAAAGAACCAGCTAATTTTTTAGATGTAGGGGGTGGGGCTTCTAAAGAAAAAGTCTCTGCAGCTTTAAAAATAATTTTATCTGATAAAAATGTTAAAGGGATTTTAATTAATATTTTTGGAGGAATAATGAGATGTGATGTCCTTGCTCAAGGAGTGGTAGATGCAGCTAAGGAAATAAATATTAGTGTTCCTTTAGTTGTTAGACTGGCAGGAACAAATTTTAAAGAAGGAAAAGAAATATTAGACAATTCAGGATTAAAGTTGATCTCTGCAGAAAATTTAGATGATGCAGCAAAAAAAATTGTTGAGGCAATAAAATAAGATGTCTGTGTTAGTAAATAAAAGTACGAAAGTAATCTGTCAGGGGTTTACAGGATCACATGGTACTTTTCACTCAGAACAAGCAATTAAATATGGAACCAACTTAGTAGGTGGAGTAACTCCTAAAAAAGGTGGCCAAAAACACTTGGATAGACCTGTTTTTAATAGTGTTTTAGAAGCAAAAAATAATGTTGGTGCAGATGCAACAATGATCTATGTTCCAGCAAAATTTGCAGCGGCAGCGATTATTGAAGCAATTGATGCATCTGTAGAATTAATAGTATGCATTACAGAGGGCATACCCGTTCAAGACATGCTTAAAGTAAGACAAAAATTAAACGGTTCTAAAAGTAGATTGATAGGACCTAATTGTCCTGGAATAATTACACCGGATGAATGTAAAATTGGAATTATGCCAGGAAATATTCATAAACGAGGATCAGTTGGAATTGTATCTCGATCTGGAACGCTCACCTATGAAGCTGTTGCACAAACAACTGAAAATGGTTTGGGTCAATCAACATGTATTGGTATTGGAGGTGATCCAATTAATGGAACAAACTTTATTGATTGTTTGGATTTATTTTTAAATGATGATGAAACAGAGTCTATTCTTATGATTGGTGAAATTGGAGGAACAGCAGAGGAAGAAGCTGCAGAATTTGTTAAAAATCACAAAATAAAGAAACCAATTGTTGGATTTATTGCTGGAATTACAGCTCCTCCAGGAAGAAGAATGGGTCATGCTGGAGCAATAATTTCTGGTGGAAAAGGTGGCGCAGAAGATAAAATTAAGAAAATGGAAGAATCTGGAATTACTGTAGCTAAATCTCCATCAATAATTGGAAAAACATTATTTAATAAACTGTCTAATTGAAAAATAATATTAGAGGATTATATTAAATAAATAGATGTCATCATCAAAAAATCTAGAATTTGAAAAAACTTCATTTTTAAGTAAATCTAATAGTGCATTTATTGAGCAAATGTATCTTAAGTTTATAAATAAAGATGCAGATTTACCTGAAAGTTGGCAAAACTATTTTGAAGGCATAGGAGATGAATTAAATATTGTTGCTAAAGAGATTAATGGGCCTTCATGGGGGCCTAAAAAAAACAAAATTAATATAGACGAACTTCAAAAAAAAATTGATCAAGAAGAAACAAATTCTTTAAATATAAATTCACAGATTTCTACAAATCAAATTAGTTCATTTAGATCTAATGAAGACTCAATAAAAGCTGTTTCAATGATTAGATCATATAGACAAAGAGGACACCTTATTGCAAAATTAGATCCTTTAGAGTTATTAAAGTCAGATTATCTAGATGAGCTTCACCCAGAGTCTTTTGGTTTTAAAAAAACTGATTATCTAAAAAATATTTATTTAGGTGGAGTAATCAATAAACAAAATTCAAATATTAAAGAGATACTAGCATTTTTAAAAAAAACTTATTGTGGACCAATAGGATATGAATACATGCATATTTCTAATCCAACTGAAAGAAAATGGTTTAGAGATAGAATAGAAAAATCTCAAGATAACATGAATTTTACTCAAAACGGTAAAGAAGCAATTTTAAATAAATTAATTCAAGCAGAAGGTTTTGAGAAATTTCTTCATAAGAAATATGTTGGAACAAAAAGGTTTGGATTAGATGGTGGTGAAAGTTTAATTCCAGCTTTAGAGCAGATAATAAAAATTAGTGGCCAATTTCAAGTTAAAGAAGTTAAGATTGGAATGTCACATAGAGGAAGATTGAATGTTTTAGCAAATGTATTGCAAAAGTCATACAAGAGAATATTTAATGAATTTGCAGGGGAATTTGGCTCATCAACAGAAGATGGTGCTGGTGATGTAAAGTATCATTTAGGAGCTTCATCAAATAGAGAATTTGATGGTAATTCAGTACATGTAAGTTTAACAGATAATCCATCTCACTTGGAAGCGGTTAATCCAGTTGTGCTTGGTCAAACTAGAGCAAAACAATTTTTTCATAAAGACAAAGAAAGAAATAAAGTTATACCTATATTGATACATGGTGATGCTGCGTTTGCTGGACAAGGTGTAGTAGCTGAATGTTTTGCTATGTCCGGACTACCAGGGCATAACACTGGCGGAACAATTCATATTATAGTTAATAATCAAATTGGATTTACAACCAGTCCAAGATTTGCACGTTCATCTCCTTATCCATCTGATGTTGCTAAGATGGTTGATGCACCAATTATACACGCTAACGGAGATGATCCAGAAGCAGTTGTTTATGCGGCTAGAATAGCAACCGAGTTTAGACTTAAGTTTAATAGAGATGTAGTTATAGATTTAATTTGTTACAGAAGATTTGGACATAATGAAGGAGACGAACCATCATTTACTCAACCACTAATGTATGAAAAAATAAGATCTCATCCATCAACAGTTAAAGTCTATGGAAAAAATTTAATAGAAGAAAAAAAAATTTCGAGTGAATTTTTAGACACTTCAATTAAAAAATTTAAGGATTTACTAGATGATCAGTTTAAAAATGCAAAAGATTATAAACCACAAATCGAATGGTTTGAAGGAACATGGTCTGCTTATAAACCTGAGAAAGGTAAAGATAAACGAGGTGTAACTGGTGCAGATACAAAAAAACTTTTAACAATTTCTGAAAAAATTAATTCTTCATCAGATGAACTAAATCTACATAAGACAATTGTTAAAATATTAAATAATAGAAAAGAAGCTGTAAAAAATGGTTCTAACATAGATTGGTCAACTGCAGAATCTTTAGCGTTTGGCTCTCTATTGGAAGAAGGTTATCCAGTAAGATTGGTTGGTCAAGACTCGGGCAGAGGAACATTTAGTCAAAGACATTCTGTATTAAGAAATCAAAAAGATAATAGTCGATATGTTCCTTTAAATAATATTTCAAATAATCAAAAACAATTTGAAGTAGTGGATAGTTTTTTGTCTGAATTAGCTGTTTTAGGTTTTGAGTATGGTTATAGTTTAGTTGAACCAAATACATTAACACTTTGGGAGGCTCAGTTCGGTGATTTTGCAAATGGTGCTCAAGTTGTAATTGATCAATTTATAGCATCAGGTGAAAGAAAATGGCGAAGAGCTTCCGGGTTAGTAATGTTATTGCCCCACGGTTATGAAGGGCAAGGACCAGAGCACTCATCAGCTAGATTAGAGCGATTTCTACAATTATGTTCAAACGATAATATGCAAGTGATGAATTGCACAACACCTGCAAATTATTTCCATGCTCTTAGACGACAAATGCTTAGAGATTTTAGAAAACCATTAATTATCATGACACCAAAATCTTTACTTAGAAATAAGTATTGTGTTTCTAATTTAGATGATTTTAGCAAAGAAAATTCATTTCATAGAATATTGTGGGATCATGCAATAGATCCAAAATCAAAAGACTTTATAAAGTTAAAAGAAAGTTCAGATATTAAAAAAGTAATACTTTGTTCTGGAAAAGTTTATTTTGACTTATTAGACGCTAGAGAAAAATTAAAAAAAGACGATGTAGTATTATTTAGAATAGAGCAGCTTTACCCTTTCCCTGCAAAAACTCTTGTAAAAGAACTAAAGCCATACGCTAAAAATGCTAAATTTTTCTGGTGTCAGGAAGAACCAAAAAATATGGGTGCCTGGTTCTCTGTAAGAGATTATATCCAATGGACATTAGATACTTTAAAGGCTAATAATAACAAAATTTCTTATATAGGAAGAAGCCCAGATGCATCTCCCGCAACAGGATATGCAAAAAGGCATAATTCTCAACAGCAAGAAATAATTAATAAGGTTTTTGAATAATTAGTAATGAGTGAAAAAATTATAGTCCCAGTTCTTGGTGAAAGTATTACCGAAGCAACAGTTGCTAAATGGCTTAAAAATATAGGTGATACAGTTGAGGCAGATGAGCCAATTGTAGAGCTTGAAACAGATAAAGTTAATTTAGAGGTTCCATCACCAATTAACGGTGTTTTATCTGAAATAACCTCAAAAGATGGTGCAGTTGTTGAGGTTGGTGCTCTCCTAGGCTCTGTTTCTGAAAAAGGAGCTGGTAGTTCAACTCAAGATACAAAACAAGAAAACAATGAATCAGTTTCTGGGGAAAATAATATAATTAAATTAGATACATCTAAACAAGAACCAAAAATTTTTGAGGAAAAAGCTGAAGTTAATAAAGAAACACAAGAGGAAAAACCACTAATCCTAACTGACGAAGTTAAAGATGAAGATTTAAATAAGCCAAAAATAGAAAATAAAACACTTTCTCCAGCAGTTAGAAAAATTGTCGTTGAAAATAAAATAGATATTAATTCTGTTAAAGGATCTGGAAAAGATGGTAGAGTTTTAAAAGGTGATCTCATTAGTTTAATGGGGGCTAATCCGCAACCTTCAGAAAGAAAAGTTCAGTATGGTCAAGAAGAGAGAATTAAAATGACCAGACTAAGACAAACAATAGCTAAGAGATTAAAACAAGCCCAAGAAAATGCTGCTTTATTAACAACCTTTAACGAAGTTGATATGACTAACATAATGGAAATGAGAAAAGAAAATCAGCAAGATTTCCAAAGTCGCTATGGAATAAAATTAGGCTTCATGTCTTTCTTTGTTAAAGCTTGTGTTGTTGCGTTGAAAAATTTCCCAGCAGTAAATGCAGAAATAGATGGCGATGAAATAATTTATAAAAATTATTATAATCTTAGCTTTGCAGTTGGAACAGAAAAAGGTTTAGTTGTACCAGTTTTAAGGGATGCAGATGAATTGTCATTTGCTGATATTGAAAAGAATATTAAAAATATTTCAGAAAAAGCAAGGGATGGAAAATTAACTATTGAAGATCTTCAAGGTGGAACGTTCACAATAAGCAATGGTGGAGTTTATGGATCGATGTTATCAACCCCAATTCTTAATCTTCCACAATCTGGTGTGCTTGGGATGCATAATATTGTCGAAAGACCTGTTGTTGTTGAAGGAGAAATTAAAATCAGACCAATAATGTATTTAGCTTTGTCATACGATCATAGAATAATTGATGGCAAAGAGTCTGTTTCATTTTTAAAAATGGTTAAAGAAAATTTAGAAGACCCTAGAAGGTTATTTTTGGATATTTAAATGACAGAAAAATTTCAAGCAGTTGTAATTGGTGGTGGTCCTGGTGGTTATGTTTGTGCAATTAGGCTTGCTCAGCTTGGTTTAAAAACAGCATGCATAGAATCAAGAGGGTCTCTTGGAGGAACTTGTTTAAATGTTGGCTGCATACCATCAAAAAGTTTATTAAATCTATCAGAGGAATTTCACAAAGTTCAAAATTTATCTAGTAAAGGAATTGAAGTTGGAGAAGTTACGCTAAATCTTGATAAAATGATGAAAAGTAAGGATAAAGCAGTAACTATACTTACTAAAGGTGTTGAGTTTTTATTGAAGAAAAACAAAGTAACTTATTACAAAGGAGCTGGAAGTTTTAAATCTAAAAATGAAATTATAATTAAAGATGATCAAAACAAAGAAAGCTTAATTCAAACTGATAATACAATTATTGCAACTGGTTCACTTCCAGTATCTCTACCAGGAATTGAAATTGATGAAAAAGTTATTGTTTCTTCAACAGGCGCATTAAAATTAAACAAAGTTCCAAAGAAAATGGTTGTTGTTGGAGGTGGTTATATTGGATTAGAAATGGGTTCTGTTTGGTCAAGATTGGGTGCTGAAGTACAAGTAGTAGAATTTTTAGATCATATTACTCCTGGAATGGATAAAGAAATTTCATCAGAATTTATGAAGATTTTAAAAAAACAAGGAATCAAATTTAATATGCAAAATAAAGTTGAAACTATAGAAAAAAATAAACTGGGGGCAATTGTTTCAACAGTTGATAAGGATGGAAATAAAAATAATTTTGAATGTGATGTTGTACTAATTTCTGTTGGAAGAAAACCAAATACAAATGGTCTTAATTTAGAGACTGTTGGTATTAAATTAGATGAAAGAAAAAGAATTAAAACAGACAATATGTTTAAAACTAATATAGAAAATATTTATGCAATAGGAGATGTTATTAATGGACCGATGCTTGCTCATAAAGCTGAAGACGAAGGAATAGCAGTTGCAGAAAATATTGCAGGTCAATCAGGTCATGTTAATTATGACACAATTCCTGGAGTTATTTATACAACGCCCGAAGTTGCTTCAATTGGAAAAACAGAGGAACAGCTAAAAGAATTAAATACAAAATATAAAATTGGTAAGTTTTCATTTATGGCAAACTCTAGAGCAAAAGCGATAGATGATGCTGAAGGATTTGTAAAAATTTTAGCTGACGAAACTACTGATAAAGTTTTAGGAGCACATATAATTGGACCACATGCAGGTGAATTGATTGCTGAAATTGGTGTTGCAATGGAATTTGGTGCAAGCTCAGAGGATATTGCAAGAACTTGTCATGCACACCCAACATTCTCAGAAGCCGTTAAAGAAGCAGCATTATCAGTAGATAAAAGAGCAATACACTCTTAATCCTATATTATCCTATAATATTTTTTAAATTATTGTTTAGCACCAACAAGAATAATCAATTATTAAAAGATTACTTTGATTTTTGTAATCATTAAAATTGTTTATTTATTCAAACATTTATTCTTTCATTCTTGTCAATTTCTTGTCAAAGACTCCAGAAACCTCATGGTAAAAGTATGGTAAACGAGTGTATTGGTGTTTTCTGTATTGAGTGAAAGTTTAGGATTTGTTAGTGTTGGATCATGAGTGATATTTTTCCAAAAGGATCAGCATGGATGAATGAGGAATTCATTCAACTTTCTGAAGCAAAAATTCCTATTTTAGATTGGGGTTTTTTAAGATCTGACGCAACATATGA
>JGI20155J14468_10002412_pt1 | contig 13783 bp, 12 predicted proteins | sample COG_05_FD_14468 | JGI IMG/M metagenome (IMG submission 14468) | reverse complement strand
CTTTTTGAGCTATAAGGATCTAGATTTAGATTTGTATTCTCTTTAGCTATCATTCCTGAAACAATCTTTCCAGATATTGGGCCCAATGTCCATCCTAAATGGTGGTGACCAAAACAATAAAATACATTTTTATGAATCTTTGATGGTCCCATAACGGGTAAAAAATCAGGTAAGGTTGGTCTAAAACCAAGCCATTCATCCTCATGATCTGGCAAATCTCCCAACATATATTTTGCATTATTGATCAAATTATTAATTCTAGATTTTGACAAAGGGTTTTTTAAACCTCCAAACTCAACTGTGCCTACAACCCTCAAACCTTGTTCCATTGGGGTAATCCCAAAACCTCTGTTAGAAAAAATTACTGGTCTACTCAATAAATGATCACAATTTTTAAAATGAACGTGATACCCTCTTTCTGTATCAAGCGGTATTTTTTCATCTAATTTATCTGTAAGTTTTTTTGAAAAAGCACCACAGGCAATTACAACCTTATCAAAATAATAATTTTGATTTTCGGAAACAAAGAAGGGTTTTTCATCAATAAATTTAATATCTTGAATATCTAATTTATTAAATTTTCCTCCTTTTTTTAAAAATAATTCAAAAAACTTTAAAAGAATTTTTCTTGGATTTCTTGCATGTCTTGCGTAGGGATAATAAACGCCACCATGATAAAATTGCTTTATATGTGGCTCTAAATCATGAATCTCATTTTTATTAACTAGTTGCTGTTTAACACCAAGTTCTTCTCTTACCTTAATTTCTAATTCACGACTCTTTAAATCTTGATCATTCCAAATATAAAGAATGCCTTTATTTTCAACCAAACCGTCTAAATTAATTTCATCAAATAATTCATCATAAGCTGGTAATGCTAAATCTAAAATTTGATGCATGTTTTTTGCAGTATGCATCATTTTATTTTTTGAGGTGTTTAAGATAAACTTTATAAACCAAGGTATCATTTTTGGAACGTAGTTCCATTTAAGTGCTAAAGGTCCACTTGAGGACATTAGCATTGAGGGAACATCAGCAAGTACATCAGTTCTGTTTAACGCTAGTGAAGCATATGGAGAAAAATGACCAGCATTTCCATATGATGCAGCTGGACTTCCTGGTTCTTCTCTATCAAAAATTGTTACATCAAAACCTTTTTTTTGAAGAAACAAGGCATTTGAAATACCCTGAATACCAGCACCAACTATACCAACTTTTAAATTATTGCTCATAATGATGTATATAATTTTTTTTTAAAAGAATTTAGGTGACAAATTATACTTAGGCAATTGATTGTTGACTATGTACTTTGGCGCTCATTACTATACCAAACCCAATCATTGTAGCTAACATAGAGGAGCCTCCATAAGACATTATAGGTAAGGGAGAGCCAACTATAGGTAACAAACCAAGAACCATACTCATATTGATTGCGATATAAACAAAAATTGCACCTCCAAAGCTATAACAAAAAATTTTTGCAAAATAACTTCTTGATGATGCTCCAATTGCAATAATTCGATAAATTATAACCGCATAAATTAAAAGAAGAAAAACTGAACCCACAAAACCAAACTCTTCCGAGAAAAGTGTAAAAATAAAATCAGTATGTTTTTCTGGTAAAAACTCCAAGTAGCTTTGTGTGCCTTTTAAAAAACCTTTTCCAAAAATTCCTCCTGATCCAACAGCAATTTTGGATTGAATAATTTGGTATCCAGCTCCTAATGGATCTCTATCTGGATTTAAGAAAGTCAAAACTCTAAGTTTTTGATATGGTTTTAGAAATGCAATTATAAAAGGCAGTGAAATGACAAATCCCAACATTGTATAAATGAAATACCTATTATTAATCCCAGCAAACCATAAAACAGCGATACCACTTATAGCTATAAGTAAGGATGTTCCTAAATCAGGCTGAACAATTACTAAACCCATGGGTAACAAAATAATTATTAAAGAAGTTAAAATTGTATAAAGTGAATTAACATTTTCTAATTTCATTCGATGAAAGTATTTTGCAAGACATAAAATTATAAAAATTTTCATCAACTCAGATGGCTGAAGATTAATAAAATATAGATCAATCCATCTTTGAGAACCTGATGAAGTAATTCCAAACAAAAAAGTCCATATCAATAAGCCAACTACTAAAAGATAAGATAAGTAACCAATGGAAAACCAAAACTTTATGTTTATGAATGAAAATATTAGCATCATGAATGTAAATATTATTAATTTGGTAAAATGACTTTTAGTATGAAATAGTACTTTACCACCATCTGTAGAATACATTGTTGCAAGACTAATAAAGCCTAATAATAAAATGCAAGCCAACAATATATAATCGAAATTTAAAAATTTTTGAAAAAAACCTGAATTATTTGTGGTTAATCTTGTGTGTTGGTACATTTATATCTCTAAATATGTATTGTTATTAACTGACTGTCTTAATGTGTGACGATCAATAATTAATTTAAATAATTTTTTTGCCATAGGAGCAGCTGTTGTGCTTCCATTTCCTCCATGTTCAACTAAAACACTTAGGGCGTATCTTGGATTTTTATATGGTCCAAATGCTATATAAAGTGCGTGATCTCTTTCCTCATATGGAATTTCAAAAGTTTTTAAATCTAACTCTCTATCTCTTTCAGTAATTTTTTTAACCTGAGCTGTTCCAGTTTTTCCAGCAAATTGATATTTTATATTATCAATTCTTGATCTATATGAAGTTCCCATTACTTCATTTGTTGAGCCAAACATTGCATCCTGAATAATACTTATGTTTTTGGAATTTTGATATAGAGGAACATATTTGTCGTCTGGTTGATCTTTTTTATTTTCTTCATTAGCAATTATCTTTGGATATATCTTATAACCTCCATTAGCGATTTGTGCTGTCATCAAGCATAATTGTATTGGTGTAGTTTGAATATAGCCCTGACCAATTCCAGTTATCATAGTCTCCCCTAATAACCAGCCTTTACCCAATGCATTTTTTTTCCACACTGTGTTTGGAATTAGTCCTTTTTTTTCAATATCAAATAAATCTCCAAATACCTTTTCTCCTAATCCAAATTTTTTTGCAGTTTCACTAAGTTTATCTACACCAAGCTTTCTAGCTATTTCATAAAAATAAGTATCACAAGATTGCTTCATTGCGTTTCTAAGACTGACAAAACCATGTCCCTTTTTTTTCCAACAGTGATAAGTTTGCCCATACATTTCTTTTTTACCCGTACACTCAACAGTAAAGTTTGTGTTAATAATTCCATTTTCTAACGCTGATAATGCAACGATTGGTTTGATTGTTGACCCTGGGGAATAATTTCCTTGCAAGGTTTTATTTACCAAAGGTTTAAGTGGGTCATTTCTAATAATCTGCCAATCATCTTGGCTTATTCCAAAAACAAATAAATTAGGGTCAAAAGAAGGAGATGAATGCATAGCAATTATTTCCCCAGTAAAAATATCCATTACACAAATTGAACCTGCTTGGTCTTTTAGCAATTCATTTGCTAATTTTTGGACCTCGGTATCTATTGTTAATTTAAGTGTTTTACCTTTTTCACCTTTTTGAAACTCTAGTTGACTAATCCTTCTACCGTAAGCATTTACCTCATATCTCTCAATGTCATTTTTACCAATTAACTCTTCTTCAAAAGATTTTTCCAAACCTACTTTTCCAATTTTTAATCCAGGAACAAAATTTTTCTTTATTATTTCGTTACTCTCAATGTCTCTTTCATTTGCTTGACTTACGTACCCAAGAACATGTGTAAAATTATCACCAAAAGGATAATTTCGAGAAATAGATATCACTGGTTTTACACCATTTAAATCATAAAGATGATTATTAACTTTTGAGAATTTATTCCAACTTAGATTGTCTGAAACAATTAATGTTTCCCATGGTTTTATTTCATTTTTCTTTTTTAATACTTTTTTAAATTCTTTGTCAGACAACTCTAACAAATCTTTTAGCCTATAAATTACATACCTAAAATCCTCTACTTGCTCAGGAATTACGTGAAGCTGAAATGCCTCAAAATTTCCTGCCACAACATTTCCAAAATAATCATGAAACTCACCTCTAACAGGTGCTAACTTCCATTCTCTTATTCTATTTTTATCTGAAAGAGTTAGATACTTCTTGTTTTCCTTTACTTGTAAGAAAAACAATCTACTCACAAGGCCAATCATTATAAAAAATTTCAAAGAACCAGTGATAAACATTCTTCTATTAATAGAACTAAGTTTTTTTACATTATCACTTGAAGAACTAATCATTAACACCCTTTAAGTAAAGTTTAAAAATATTTAAAAAAACTATGTAAAATAAAAAAGTAAAAAAATTATTAATTAAATAATTTTCTAAAATTAAAGTGTAAGAAAAAAATAAAGTTAACAATGAATAGTTAATTGAATTTATAAGACTAATTATAAATAAAAAAAAGAACCAATCTTTGATTGGATGAGGCCTAATTGTGATATTTCTCAAATAAGATGTTGAAATACAAATTATCATATAAGATAAGCTACTAATTCCTAATGGTAATCCAATAACTGTATCGTTTATTAATCCGGCAATAAATACTAAGAGATAATCAAAATATTTAAAATCTTTTAAACTAAAGAAAAAAATTAAGATGAAAGGAAAATTAAAAGAAAAATATTCTAAATTAAGGTAATTAAAATCAAATTCATTAAGTACTGATATAAATAAAATAAATATAGGTATTAGAGAATAAAATTTTGAAAATGATCCCCTAGATCTCAAGCTGGCCATTAATTTATTCTCCCTCTATTTAAAACACACTTTTTATATTCTTCACTTCCTACAACAAAACCTTTGTTATTAAAGAATGATTTACGACACTTATGTCCATAATCTAAATTTAGTCTTAAAAATTCCAACTCATTTACATCAGCATGAACTTGATTTATTTTATCTTTATGAAAAGAAACCTCATTGTTTAAACTTAAAACTTTATTACTCAGATCATTAATTTGATTTTTTAATTTTTCATTTTCTTGTTGAAATTTTAAATTTGTTTCTTCGATAATTTTTTTCTCATCTTCTAAAATTTTTAATTTTGCATCTAGTGGATTATTTATTTTATTATCATTTTCATCTGTATCAATTTCTGATTGTAAAATTTCTTTTTTAGTGCCAACATCTGCAAAAACATATTTGAGTTGAGAAAAATCACTGTAAAAATCTACAGTATATTTTGTTGATGAATTGTCTTTAACAGATATTAGTTTGCCTATCGGAATACCACTTTTAAATACAGCTCCAGTACCTGATGTATAAACTGTACTATCTCCAATTATTTCCTCAGAAAGACCAGCTTTAATGTATTGAATTTGTCCAAAATCTTCTCCAGCACCAGTAACTATTGCCTGAATATTTTGAGGAGCAATTGTGACTGGAACATTTGAATTTAAATCGGACAATAGTAGCACTCTTGAAGTCTTATAATTAAGCTCAATTACTCTTCCTACTAAATAAGATTGATCATAAATATTAGTTCCAATTTTTATACTATCTTTACTGCCTTTGTTAATGATTATGCTTCTTAAAAATGGACTCTGATGATCAACTATAATCTTTGCCATTATTTTATCTGAAGTTGACACATAATCGTTAATCAATTCTTTTAATTCTTGGTTTTCATATTGTATTATCTCACTAGATACATAATTTGATCTAAGATTTTTTAGTTCTTTCTCGGTTTTTTTATATTTTTTAAAATAAGTTGTATATTCGTACACATCTATAAAAGTATTTTTTATAAAATTTTCAGGAATGGATACGACAAATGATGAACGGTAAACAACTTCACCAATCGCAATCTTAAGATATCTTACTACTTTAAAATCTAAACTAGATAATAAAATTGTAAATATTGATACAAAAACTAATGTTAATAGTGAAAATTTTTGTTGAGTACTTTTTTTTAAAAAAGCAGATCTTATTGCAATAACAAAGTCATCTCTGCTTGATGCCATTACTCTTAATATTCAGTCAACATAGTCGAGAATGTTTGTTCTTGATCTAAAGCTTTTCCTGTTCCAACAGCAACACAAGATAATGGATCGTCTGCTATATGAACTGGTAAACCTGTTTCTTTAGAAAACCTTCTGTCTATGTTTTTTAATAATGCCCCACCCCCAGTTAATGTTAATCCCATATCAACTAAATCTGCTGATAATTCAGGAGGTGTACTTTCTAATGCATCTTTTATTCCATTTACCATTTCTTTTAAAATATCATTAAGAGCTTCTGCTGTATCCTCTTCTGTTATATTAACTTCTTTAGGAGTTCCAGATCTAAGATCTCTACCTTTAACTGCATAGGTGTTATTGTTAGTAGGAATCGCAGTTCCAATTTCTTTTTTGATTTTCTCAGCAGTGCTATCACCTATCATTAAATTATATTCTTTTCTCATGTAATTCACTAATGCACCATCCATAGCATCACCTGCTACTCTTAATGATTTTGAATACACTAAGCCCCCTAAAGACATAACTGCAATCTCAGTAGTACCACCACCTATGTCAACTACCATTGAACCAGTAGCTTCAGAGATTGGAAGATTGGCACCGATTGCTGCTGCAATTGGCTCCTCAATTAATTGAACTCTTCTAGCACCTGCAGCTAAGGCACTATCCTGAATAGCTTTTCTTTCAACTGGTGTAGATCCTGTTGGAACACAAATTAAAATTCTAGGGTTTGCAAAAGTACTCCCTTTGTGAACTTTCTTTATAAAATGTTTAATCATTTCTTCTGTAACTATAAAGTCAGCGATAACACCATCTCTTAAAGGTCTAATTGCTTGAATATTTCCTGGGGTTCTTCCCAACATTGTTTTAGCTTCATCACCTACAGCTAGCACTTGTTTTTTTCCACCTTGTTCTACAATTGCAACAACAGATGGTTCATTTAGAACAACTCCTTGTCCTTTTACAACAACCAATGTATTAGCTGTACCTAAATCAATAGCCATATCTTGGCTCCAAACTTTTTTAATTTTGTCAAATAAACCCATCTATATTCCTCTTACTTTCTCTTTTTCTTGCTCCATCATTGGAGCTGTTTTTTCTCTTTTAATTATCATTTTATTTAAAGCAGCTATGTAAGCATTAGCTGATGCTACTAATGTATCCGTATCTGCTGCTTGACCAACTGTTGTTTTGCCATTTTCCTCAATACGAACACTTACTGTTGCTTGTGCATCAGTTCCTTCAGTTACCGCGTGCACTTGATACAATTGTAAATTAACATCATGTGGATATAAATTCTTTATACATTTAAAAATAGCATCTACAGGACCATCTCCCGTTTCTGATGCTGATTTAATCTGTCCATCTATATCCAACTTCATATCTGCCTTTTGGGGCTCACCCGTTCCAGCAAAAACCTTTAAAGATTTTAAAATAATTTTATTTGCTTTATTATCTACAACTAAACTGTCATCTACTAATGCAATAATATCTTCATCATAGATGTGTTTTTTCTTATCAGCTAAAATTTTAAATTTTCCAAAAGCATTCTCTATTACGTCATCCGTTAGGTCAGCGTAACCTAGGCTAATTAGTTTATCTTTAAAAGCATGTCTTCCTGAATGTTTACCCATGACTAATGAGGTTTGTTTTACACCCACACTTTCTGGAGTCATTATTTCATAAGTATTTCTATTTTTTAACATTCCATCCTGATGGATACCTGACTCATGTGCAAATGCATTTTTTCCTACAATCGCTTTATTAAATTGTACAGGAAAACCCGTAACGTTAGATACCAACTTAGAAGCTTTACTTAATAATGTCGTATTAATTCCAGTTTCATAAGGCATTAAATCATTTCTGGTTCTAATTGCCATTACAACTTCTTCTAAAGCTGCATTGCCCGCTCTTTCACCAATACCATTAATTGTACATTCAATTTGTCTTGCACCCGCTTGTACTCCAGCCAAAGAGTTTGCTACTGCTAAACCTAAATCGTTATGGCAATGAGTTGATAAAATAGCTTTATCAATATTAGGAACTTTGTTTAACAATGTTTCAATAATTTTTGTAAACTCTGACGGAACTGTATATCCAACTGTATCTGGTATATTAATAGTTTTAGCTCCAGATTTAATTGCAAGTTCAACAGTTTTACACATGTAATCCATGTCGGTTCTTGTTCCATCCTCACAAGACCACTCAACATCATCTGTCAAGTTTCTTGCATAAGTTACATGTTCTTTAATTGACTCATAAACCTGTTCAGGGGTTTTATTTAATTTATGTTTCATGTGAAGTGGACTTGTAGAGATAAAAGTATGTATTCTAAATCTTGGTGCATGTTTTAATGCCTCGTAACATCTATCAATATCTTTTTTAGAATGTCTTGCTAATCCACAAGGAATTGATTTTTTTAAAACTTTACTGATCGCTGATACCGCTTCAAAATCTCCAGGAGATGCAATTGGAAAACCTGCTTCAATTATATCGATACCTAACTCATCAAATACTCTTGAAATTTGAATTTTTTCTTCAAGACTCATAGATGCTCCAGGTGATTGTTCACCATCACGCATCGTTGTATCAAATATAAAAACTCTATCTTTATTTGCCATAACTATAAATTTTTGGAAAATCTATCATACAATCTCTATTAGAAATTGCAAAATGTTTATGAAATTAAGATATTTTAATTAGCTCTTATCGCTATCCACTAATTTCTTTTTACCAATCCAAGGCATCATTGCTCTTAAATTCGCTCCCACTTTTTCAACTGGATGCTCGGCTAGTTTTGCTCTAGTTGCAAGAAAGTTTTTTTGTCCATTTTTGCACTCTTCCATCCATTGTTTAGTGAATTTTCCAGACTGAATATCAGCTAGAACTTCTTTCATTCTTTTTTTAGTCTCTTCTTTATTCACTACTCTTGGTCCAGACTCATACTCGCCATATTCAGCTGTATTAGAGATTGAGTAATTCATGTTAGCTATTCCACCTTCATAAATTAAATCAACTATCAATTTTACTTCATGAACAGTTTCAAAATATGCCATTTCTGGTTCATAACCTGCTTCAACTAAAGTTTCATATCCATTTTTAATTAACTCAACAAGTCCACCGCATAAAACTGTTTGTTCACCAAATAAATCTGTTTCAACTTCATCTTTAAAAGTTGTTTCGATAATTCCAGATCTGCCACCACCTACTGCGGATGCATATGACATTGCAAGATCTCTTGCTTTGCCTGAGCCATTTTGATGAACTGCAAATAAACATGGTACTCCTCCACCTTTTTCATACTCACTACGAACTAAGTGTCCTGGTCCTTTTGGAGCAACCATAAAAACATCTAAATCTTTTCTAGCTTTAATTAAGTCATAGTGGATATTTAATCCATGAGCAAAAGCAATTGAGGTACCCTCTCTAACTCTTTGTTCTATATGGTTTTTATAAATTGAAGCTTGTAATTCATCTGGAGTTAAAATCATAACAACATCAGCCCATTCAGCAGCATCAGATAAATTCATTACTTTTAATCCTTTTGACTCAGCTTTTTGAATACTTGAAGACCCATCTCTTAATGCAACAACAACTTCTTTAACTCCACTATCTTTTAAATTCAATGCATGAGCATGACCTTGACTTCCATAACCAAAGATGGCAACTTTTTTATCTTTTATAAGATTTACATCAGTATCTTTTTCATAAAACATTTTCATAATTTTCTCCTAATTAATTAGTTAAATACTTTATCTCCTCTTGTCATTGCAACAGCACCAGTCCTAGAAACACTAACTAGTCCGAATTTTTTTAAATTTTTTGCCATTATATCTATTTCTCTTCTTAATGCTGTTATTTGAATAACATTTGATTTTTTTGTTTTATCCAATATTACAGCATTGTACTTTTTACAAGCATTAATAGCTTTTTTAATATTATTTGAATTGCCTACTACTTTAAATAAAGCCATTTCTTTAAATAATACACTTTTATCATTTCTTTTAAAATCAGCTACCTTATGAACTGGAACTAATTTTTTTAATTGAAGTTTAATCTGATCAATTACTTGGGGTGTTCCAGTTGTGACAATGGTAATTCTTGATATGTTTCTTTTTGCGTCAATCTCAGCAACTGCTAAAGACTCAATATTGTATCCCTCTGCCAGAAAATAGTCCAACAACTCTCGCTAAAACACCTGTTTCATTATCTACCCAGACAACAATAATATGTGTGTCTGATTTTTGTTTTTTTGAAGAGACGCTATACGCTGATTTTGGATTTGTCATAATTAAACTAATGCTTTTCCCTTACCAGTAATCTTATTCTCTTTTTTTTCACTTGGTCCAAGTATCATTTGGTTATGAGGTTTNCCAGATGGGATCATTGGAAAACAATTTTCATTTGGGTCTACACGGCAATCAAAAATTACGGGGCCATCAAATTCCACCATTTCCTTAATTTTCTCATCTAGTTCATCTGGTTTATCAGCTTTAATACCTTTACATCCATACGCTTCTGCCATCTTTATAAAATCAGGTAAAGCTTCTGAATAACTCTCTGAATAATTTTTTTCATGTAACAACTCTTGCCACTGTCTAACCATTCCCATGTATTGATTGTTTAGGATAAAAATTTTAATTGGTAAATTATATTGAACTGCAGTTGACATCTCTTGCATTGTCATCAAAACTGATGCTTCTCCAGCAATATCAATAACTAATTTTTTTGGATGGGCTATTTGTACACCAACTGCTGCTGGCAAACCATATCCCATAGTCCAAGTCCACCAGAAGTCATCCAACGATTTGGTTTATTAAATTTATAATGTTGTGCTGCCCACATTTGATGCTGACCAACCTCTGTTGTAATAAATGTGTCTTTATCTTTTGTGATTTCATAAAGTCTTTGAACTGCATGTTGTGGTTTATTGTTACATCGCTATTCTTAAAATCTAGTGAATTTTTAGTTCTCCATTTTTGAATTTGTTCCCACCATTTAGCTATTTTTTGTTTATTTGATTTTTTTAAGTTGATATTTTTCTTTTTCAAAGTTTTATTTATTCCTTTAAGTACATCCTTGACATCTCCAACTAGAGCTAAATCAACTTTAATAATTTTGTTTATAGAAGAAGGATCAATATCAATATGAACTTTTTTTGATTTAGGAGAAAACTCGTCAATTTTACCAGTTATTCTATCATCAAATCTTGCTCCAATATTTATTAGTAGATCACAATCATGCATTGCATTGTTGGCCTCATATGTTCCATGCATTCCTAACATTCCTAAAAACTGATTGTCATCTCCTGGATAAGCACCTAAGCCTTGTAAAGTTGAAGTAATTGGAAAACCAGTTAACTCAACAAGTTCTCTTAAAACTTCACTTGCTTCTGGACCTGAATTAATTACCCCACCACCAGAATAAATAATTGGTTTTTTTGATTTATTCATTAAATCAATTAATTCTTCTATATTTTTTTGTGAAAAATAATTTAAAGATTTTCCATTTAATTTTTTTTTATCTTTTGGTTTTGAGTAGCTTGTTTTAGCAAATTGAATATCCTTAGGTATATCTACTAAAACTGGGCCAGGCCTTCCTGTTGTAGCAACTTTAAAAGCTTCATGGAGAGTCTTTGATAAATCTTTAATATCTTTTACTAGCCAGTTATGTTTTGTACATGGTCTTGTAATTCCCGTGGTATCACATTCCTGAAAAGCATCAGTTCCTATTAAATGTGTTGGTACTTGACCTGATATACATACTAGTGGAACTGAATCCATGTACGCATCTGTTAAAGCTGTAACAACATTAGTAGCGCCCGGTCCTGAAGTTACCAAGACGACACCTGGTTTTCCAGAAGATCTGGCATAACCTTCTGCNGCATGCCCCGCACCTTGTTCGTGTCTTACTAAAATATGTTTAATTGANTTATGATTTTTTAACTCATCATAAATTGGCAAAACCGCTCCACCTGGATAACCGAAAATAAATTCAACACCTTGATCCTCAAGACATTTGAATACAATTTCAGCACCTGAATATATTTTTGACATTTATGCAATCTAGCTGAAGTTGTGCTGATTGGTCAAGGTTAACTACAAAATTTCTAAATTTTTTTTAAAAATTTATTTAGTCCATCTGACTCTATTTTGTTCCAATCCTTCATATTGCCCCTTCCCCATGTGGACTGTCTTTTAGCGTATTGCCTTGTCTTTATTGATATTTTTTCAATAACCTCAATTATTTCTATTTTTTTTTCTAGATAGCTTCTTATTTCTTCAATTCCAATAGCTTTTGAAGCAGTCTTAGCTTTTGGAACTTTAAGTTTAATAAATCTTTTAACCTCTGAAATTGCTCCTTTTTTTATCATATTTTTTACTCTAATATTAATTCTCTCAATCAGCCCTGCTCTTGGATAGTCTAAATAAATTTTATAAAAGTTCTTATTTTCAAATTTAGACTGAGTATTTTTAAACCAATCATAGATAGATTGGTTGGTAAATAATTTTACTTCATAAGCACGAATTACTCTTTGAGTGTCAGAAGAACTAATTTTATTTTTTGATAACGGATCAAGTTTAATTAATTTTGAAAAAAAACTTTTAGATCCAATTTTCTTGTGCAATGATCTTATTTTAGCTCTTAATTTTATTGGAATATTTGGAATACTCACCAAACCATTAGTTAAAGCCTTAAAGTACAAACCAGTGCCCCCCACAATAATTGGTATTTTTTTTCTTTTTTTAATCTCTAAAATTTTTTTATGTACTAACTTTAACCAGTCTCCTGTAGAAAAATTTTTTTTAACACTTTGAAATCCATACAAATGATGTTTAATATTCTTGTAATCTTTCTGAGAAGGTCTAGCTGATAAAATTTTAAGCTCTTTATATACCTGCATACTATCTGCATTTATAATTTCTCCATTAATCTTTTTAGCAAGTTTAATTGCAAAACTAGATTTTCCAGATGCTGTCGGTCCAAAAATAAGAATAATTTTGGATTTTAAATCCATAGATTAATCTAATTTAACACCAATATATCTTCTTTGATTTTGGCTATTATAAATGACCAGTAAAATAGTTTTTTGATTACTATTTAAAACTTGTTGTACTGCTTGAGTTAAATCATTAGCTTTTTTTATTTTTTTCTTTTGAGCTTCTAAAATTATACTATCTACTTCAATAGAATTTCTTAAAGGACTATCATTTTCAATCTTTGTTATAACTAAACCTAAAGTTTGGTTAGGCAAATTTCTAGATTTAATATCTTCTTTTGAAATTTCTCTTACTGTTATTTTTAAATCTTTAATTTCTATCTCTTTTGGATTTTCTTTTTTCTCAGTTACCTTAAAGTCTTCTGATGTTTCTAGTCTTCCAAGAGTAACTGTTTTAACTATTTCTTTTTTATTTCTCCAAATTTTTACTTCAACTTTTTTTCCAACCTCAGTTCTTGCAACAATTATTGGAAGTTGTTTCATCTCATCAATTTTTTCACCGTTAAATTCTAAAATAATATCACCAGCTTTAACCCCAGCTTTATCTGAAGGGCTGTTTTCAGCTACACTTGCAACTAATGCACCTCTTGGTTTGTCTAATTTTTCAATATCAGCAATTTCTTTTGTAACATCTTGAATTCTAACTCCTAGCCATCCTCGTTTAGTTTCTCCGAACTCAATTAATTGATCAATAACTATTTTTGCACTGTTGGATGGTATCGAAAAACCAATTCCTACATTACCACTTCTTCCAAGAATGGCTGTGTTAATTCCTAT
>JGI20155J14468_10002411_pt1 | contig 13783 bp, 15 predicted proteins | sample COG_05_FD_14468 | JGI IMG/M metagenome (IMG submission 14468) | reverse complement strand
AGAATTGATGCGGCNATTGCAGCTTATCCAGCGTTACGAGAGTTTATTCAACAGGGTTTGGATGCGCACTTTTCACTGGATGAAAGTACCCAAGCGCTAGAGGCCTTGACGCCCTATCTTGCAGCAGAAGGATCTGCGCCGTAAGGCTTTAGAAGCGTTGAACGAGGGGTTGTGCGGCTCAACGTGGCGCACAGTAAACCTAGAAATTGACAGGAAAGGTTAACGGATGAATCTGAAACGTAGTCAAAGAATGCAAAAACTGGTGGATATTGAAACCCAACAAAGCCAGCCCGTAGTCGCAAAATTTAAGGCCGATCAAGTGGCCTTACAGCAGCAAGAGCAAGCCCTGCTGAATTTGCTGACCTACCGCGAGGAGTACACCGAAAAGTTTAAAGCCCAAGGCAATGCCGGCGCCTCCGCCTTCAAAATGCATGATTTTTACTGTTTCTTGCAGAAGCTCGATGATGCGATCGTGCAGCAGCGCCAGGTTTTGGTGAACTTGGCTCAGGAGCTTGAGCACAGCCGGTTGGCCTGGCAGCGCGCGCATCAGCGGATTGAAGCGCTGCAGCAAGTGACCGATCAGTCTGATCAGCAAGAAAAAACACATGCCCGCAAGCAGTCCCAAAGACAATTGGAAGAACGGTTTGGCCTCATGGCGCCAGAAGTCTTTTCAACCTAAAGGGGTTCGGTTCCATGCGCCCAGCACCGCGGGTTAACCTTTGGTGTTTGGGCTCATTGCTTGGGTATCGGAACCATTAAGTGTGTGAGAAGCGCCGTTTTTTTTAAGGGCGCAAGCCCCAGGATCAAGTTGGCCCGGATACTGCACTAGCTAAAGCAATCTTTTATTAAAAGCGATTGCAACCGAATTCCATGGCGACTGTAACAGACATCAATATCCACGCGATCCCCGTTTATGACGGTCAAAGCAGATCGGGTTTGAATCCTGCTCAGCAAGGCAGCAATCGCTCGGAAAATTTTGGTCGAGCGCTATCAGAATCCTCTTCGCAATATCATAAAAACAATAAAGAACAATGGGTTAAGAATGAGGCTGCGGATGGCAGCACCGTTGAGACCGCTCCCGCTGCGGTTACTGAAACAAGCGCTGCGGCGGCTTCGAATCTAGGTGAGGCCCAACAACGCGCGATCGACAAGCAAGCGGAGGGGGCATCGGCCGCCACAGAATCCTCTAATGTGCATGATGATCCAGCGCGGCAAGACTTGCCGGTTGAAGGCAATGCGTTGCCGAAACAGGCTGTCACAGGCATGTTGAATGCTGAAAGCAGTGGCAGCCGACAAAGCCTGCAGGGCTTGAATTTAGCGAATACACAAGGCTCAGCCCTGACCACCCAGATCAATCAACCTCAGTCGGCACTCAAGTTAGCCGAGCAATCTCCGACTGGCGCCGCGATCGATCCGGGTGATTTGGACGACGGGTTAGCAGCGCTTTTGGGGCGCCAAGCCGGGTTTAAAGACGGCGCCCAAGCGGATCTTTTGAGATCTCCATTGGTAAAAACTGCGCAAGCTGATTCGACCCCCGATGGCAATCGCGCACAATCTGTAATCGCGGCGCAGCCTGTAAAGGCGGCTGAGGGATCAAATCCTCGGCAAGATGCGAGCGCGCTCAGCGCGATTTTAGCGATGCCGGGCCTTGCTGAGCAGGCTGGCAAGGCGCCGCTCGCCCGTTCCGCGCTTGCCGCTGCGGTGGTGACCCAGGACCGGGTCGCCGATCTTGATCGACGACTGCGGTTGCAGGCAGCCCAATGGGCGGTCGCTCGGCTTCAAATGGTTTGACCACAGACGCTCGGCCTTCGAATACCGCGTTGAGCTGGCAGACGCCGGATGGATTTGCCGATCTTCTCAAAAAATCAGCCAGCACGACGAGCCAAGTAACCCAAATTTCAGCGTCGATGCCAACGGGACAAGGTCTAAATGCGGCTCAAAGTGGCGGTGCGCCGGTGCTGCCGACGTTGTTGTTAGATGGCAATGCCATGGGCGGCGCATTCAAACTGCCATCTGGGTTTGAGATCTCTGGTGGCACCGCGCAAGGNCAGATGNTGACGCCGTTTTCTCAACCGGCTTGGGCTCAGGAGCTGGCGCAACAAGCCAAGTTTATGGTGCGGGATCAATTGCAGTTTGTGGAGCTCAAGTTAAAACCGGCTAATTTAGGCAGCGTCGAAATTGTGCTCAAGCAAGACGATGATCAAACGACCCTNATGTTCTTTGCGAAAAACCCAGCGGTCCGTGAAGCGCTGGAGGCAAGTCTTCAAAAGCTGCAAAAAAGTTTCGATGATGATGGCTTACAACTACAGCAAACAGTTGTNTCGGANCAGTCTTTATCTGAGCACCGTCAACAAGCTGCATCAGAGGCTGAGCAGGATCAAGCAAACGGTTTGAATGGTGCGGGCGCGAGCGGTGATCAGAGCGACATCACGGATCAACAAGCCAAGTTGCTGATTCCTGCGAATGATCAATTGCTCGATCTCTGGGCTTAAGCCCTTCTCGTAAGCTCTGGTTGTAAGTTCAGTGCTGAGTACAAAGAAAAAGGGCAGTTCCCCAGCGTTTGATCACCCCGGGCACTCGGGGCTGAAAGCCGAGACCTTGAAATCTCCAGTTCGAGACCCCTGGAGCGCCGGTGTTCCAGCACGCCAAACCCAATTAGTTCACTGTGCCCGCAGCGCTGCCCGCGGAAACCTTTTGGGATCTGAGCGCTGACGGGCGCTTGTGGTTGCGCGGCTTAAGACATCCCAATCGATCGGGTCGGGTCATTGAGCATCTCTTAATTCAACGCGCCAGCCATTAGCACCGCTGAATCCCGCCTGGGCCGTCAAGGCTTTGACGCGACCCTAAAAGGCCCGTCATAAAACTGTCTAATCACCGGTAAATCCGAGTCAAAAAACAGTAAATAACTGATAAATAGGGCTTTTTTTAATTGGCATGCCGGTTGCTTTAATTCAAGCGTAGCAAACGCAGTCACGCGCTTTTAAATGGGAACCCTTACCACAGGGCTGGACCCGTAAGAACGCGCTGACAACGCAGGATCGTCATTGCAACTTGAAGTCAGTATGACGGAATGCCACGCTGACTTGACTTGTCAAACGAGGAGAAAGAAGTGAATAAGATGGTCTTAATCGGAGCGATAGTCGGCGCTTTGCTGTTGGGCGGCGGTGGAGCAGCTTTTTATATGACGTCGATGGCGCCGCCTGTCGCGCAAGAGGATCAGGTTGATACCCGCACCAATATCTATGTTGAAGTACCACCGGTTGTTGCCAATTTTGAATACGAAGGCAGCATGCGTTACTTGCAGGTAACGGTAAATCTGCAGACGCGCGACACGGCCTCGGCGACCTTGATGAAAGACAATGCACCGTTGATTCAAGGTGAAATTTTGATGCTGTTGCAGGACTTGGATTTCGGCACCGTTCGAAGTACCGAAGGCAAACGCGCCTTGATCGAGATGATTGATGCCGGTGTTCGCGAATTGTTCCAAGACGGCGCCGAGCCCTTGGAGTTCGAGCAGGTTGTTTTAACTGGGTTTGTGGTGCAATAACGATGTCAGACGACGATATTCTCAGCCAGGAAGAAAAAGACGCCTTGATTAAAGGCGTCGAAAGTGGCGATGTGGGTAGTGAAAGCGCTGATCAAGCACCGGGCGATGCTCGGCCGTACAACTTTGCGAATCGCGACTTAAGACTCCTCGATAGCTTGCCGCGCCTACAAACGGTGAGCGAACTCTTTACCACCGCCTCCAGTGATGCCATCGCTAAAATGTTTCGCAGTGAACCAACGGTTGTGGCCGAGCCGATGTCGACTCGGGGTCAACAGGATTTTATTCAGAGCCTGCCGTCGCTTTGCAATATCGCCATTTGTACGCTTGCGCCCTTGCCCGGGAACTGGTTTCTCGTGCTGGACGCTAAATTGCTATACATCTTGGTGGATCGGTATTTTGGCGGCAAGGGCCTTGCGCCAACAACCGCTCGCGCAAAGCACTTTACCGCCATTGAAGATCGGTTAGCGCGCCAAGTATCGGAGCTGTTACTGAAGGAGCTGGGGCTTGCCTTTGAAGACGTGGCAGCACTCACGCCGGCCATCGAAGACATCGAACACAATCCAGAATATCTGACCCTGCCGGTTTCGAATGAGCCGGTGATTCAACTCCGCTTCCAAATCAACTTTGTCGAAGATGCCGGGACTTGTCATGTGGTGATGCCCTACGCGATGTTCGAGACCATTAAAGACAAGCTCAATGTCGCGGTTGAAGTTCAGTCACCAAAACTGAACGAGCAATGGCAGCCCAAAATTCGCGCCAATCTACGGGAAACATCGGTTTTAGTTAGGGCGGAGCTCGATGAGCTCAGGCTCACGGTTCGCCAGATCTTGGATTTGGTACCGGGCGATGTCTTGCCCATTAAGTCGCCGGATAACGTGACAGTGAAAGTGTCAGACCAGACCGTCTTTCTCGGTAAGTTTGGCACGTCCGATGGTCATAACGCCGTCAAGATTACCCAGTCCGGTTTGGAATAACGAATCCCTATTAGGTTCAGAGGAAAATACTATGTCAGATGACACAACCAGCCCACAAAATGTCGAGGCACCTGAGGTCCAGCCAGATCGGGCCGCCTCAGCAAATCGCGAAGCAAATTTGGATGCGATTCTTGATGTACCGGTCACATTGACCCTTGAAATTGGTCGCACGACCCTGCCGATCAAAGAGCTGCTCAGTCTTGGCCAAGGCTCGGTGATTGAGCTTGAGCGCTTGATCGGCGAGCCTCATGACGTGCTGGTAAACGGCACCTTAATTGCCCAGGGCGAGGTGGTTGTCGTGGGGGATCAATTTGGAATTCGATTCACCGATATCGTCAGTCCAGCAGAGCGGGTTAAGAGACTCAAGTAAATGCGGATTCAAGCCCTCACCCGAAAAGCACTTTCCTTTGCAGCATTTGCACTGGGCGCGCTGCTGCCACTGGCCAGTTGGGCGGACGACGCGAGCGCCCCGTTAAATGTGGCGAAAGAAGGCATCTTTACCCCGGCTTATCTTTTGCAGTCTTTTGGTGGCTTGGTGATTGTGATCGCGCTGATCCTAGTGCTCGCGATGGTGTTTCGCCGGTTCGGGGATGCCGGGCTTGGCACGCCAGGCAACATGAAAGTATTGGGCGGGATCTCGGTTGGCCAGCGTGAGCGTTTGGTACTGGTTCAGATCGGGTCAAAGCAGCTGCTAGTCGGGGTGGCGCCAGGCAGTGTCAACCACGTCATGGTCTTTGATGAGCCCCTCGACAATACAACGAATGAGCCCCTGAACCTGAATCCGCTGCTGAAACGGTTTTTGAGTACCGAAAAACCCGAGGCGCAGTCGTGAAAGTATTTTTGATGATCGTGCTTGCTGCCTTGCTGCCGAGCGTTGCTGGCGCGGCAGAGCAGCCCCTCACCTTGCTGACCATGAAGCCAGGCGCAGAAGGCGCGGAAACCTATTCGACCAGCCTGCAGATTTTGATCCTCATGACCTTGCTGAGCATGTTGCCCGCAATCCTCATGACGATGACATCGTTTACCAGAATCATTGTGGTTCTAGCCATCCTGCGACAAGCGATGGGGACCATGCAAACACCGTCTAACCAGATTTTGATTGGTTTGGCCTTGTTTACCTCGCTGTTCATCATGACGCCGGTTTTTGAGAAGGCCTATGAAGGTGGGTTAAAGCCTTATATGAATCAAGAAGTGGATTTTGACACGGGCATGACGGATGGCATCGCGCCGTTTCGAGCCTTCATGCTGAGCCAAGTTAGAGAAACCGATTTGTTGATGTTTACGAGTCTCGCCGAATCCGAAGGCTTTGCGACCGAAGACGATATTCCGCTCTCGGTATTGTTGCCAGCGTTTGTGACCAGTGAACTTAAAACGGCTTTTCAGATTGGCTTTTTAATCTTTATCCCATTTCTGGTTATCGATTTAGTCGTGGCCAGCGTGCTGATGTCCATGGGGATGATGATGCTGTCGCCCATGCTGATCTCGCTGCCCTTTAAAATTATGTTGTTTGTCTTGGTGGACGGCTGGACGTTGGTCATCGGGACCATCACCGCCAGTTTTTACAGTTAATGAACATCGTAGCCGCGGCGAGCGGTGCAGCCCACCACGAACCCGTTTTTTTGCACGCACTCAGTAAGGATCAAAAATCATGATGACGCCAGAAGTTGTAATGGACTTAGGTCAAGAAGCGCTGATGATGACGATGATGCTGGCGGGCCCCTTGTTGCTGGCCGCTTTAGCCGTCGGGCTTTTTGTCGGGATCTTCCAGGCAGCAACCCAGATCCAAGAAATGACCTTGAGTTTCATTCCAAAGCTCGGCGCGCTGGTTGTGGCGCTGTTGATTGGCGGACCCTGGATGATCAAAACGTTGGTGGACTTCACCCTTGAACTGTTCAATAAGATTCCAGGACTGGTTGGTTAGTCATGACGCTGACGCCTGAACAATTGATCGGCTTTGTTAATATGGTGTTCTGGCCCTTTGTTCGGATCACCGCACTTTTGATGGCCTCTCCCTTGTTTGGCGCGCGGACGTTTCCGGTTCGCCAGAGAATTATATTGGGGATGCTGGTTGCGATTTTAATCTCACCGCTTTTGCCCGCCGTGCCGGCGATCCAAGCCTTCAGCGCGGAAGGGATGCTCATTACGGCGCAACAAGTGGTTATTGGCGTTGCCATGGGGTTTATTTTACAGATGGTGTTCGGCGCGCTCGTCGTCGGGGGGCAAGCCATCGCCACCAGTATGGGGCTTGGCTTTGCCGCAACGATTGATCCTCAAAATGGGGTCCAGGTGCCGGTGATCAGTCAGTTCTTCTTAATCTTGGCAACCCTCGTTTTCCTTGCACTGAATGGCCACCTGGTTCTGATCGAGACGATCGTTGAAAGTTTTTACCTGTGGCCGATTGGGTCGGGTCCACTACCTGAAAATCTAGCGATGCATACCGTTACCTGGATTGCAGAAGTGTTTAAAGGCGCGTTATTGATCGCTTTGCCGGCAGTCGCTGCAATTCTTTTAGTAAATCTTGCCTTTGGCGTCATGACCCGAGCAGCGCCCCAGATCAACATTTTTGCCGTGGGTTTCCCCATTACCATTATTGCTGGTTTTATCATGATCATGCTGAGTTTGCCGGTCTTTTTGCCGCAGTTTGCAGCCTTGCTCGAAGCCGGGTTCTTACAAATGCTGGTGATTTTGGAGTAAGGCATGGCTGAAGATACTTCCCAAGAAAAAACAGAAGAACCCACCGAGCGCCGCCTTGAAGACTCCCGTAAGAAGGGCCAAACCGCGCGATCGAAAGAACTCAATATTCTGCTGAGTTTGATGGCAGCCTCGATTGGCATGGTGTTTTTGGGTCAATACCTGATGACCGATCTGCACGCATTAATGACGCAAGGGCTCGCCTTTGAGCCTTCCCGAATTCGCAATTCGGATCAGATGTTTGAGGCAATTCGCACCCAGGCGGCCCTCGGCTTATCGGCGATTTTCCCGTTTCTAGCCCTGTTGGTGTTCTCTGCTTTTCTAGGCCCAGTCGCCTTGGGCGGGTTGGTTTTTAGCTTTGAGGCCCTAGCGCCAAAGCTGGAAAAAATCAGCCCGATGAAAGGCCTCGTGCGAATGTTTGGCGTTCAAAGTTTGATGGAGCTGATCAAAGCCTTATGTAAGTTCCTGTTGGTCGCAACCGCGGCAATCCTGATTATTTATTACTCGATGAATACGATTATTGGTCTTGGGTATATGAGTTTTTTTGCCGCCCTGGCCAGCACTGGCGATTTGCTGATGTGGTCGTTTATCGGTTTTAGTTCGGTGCTGATTTTTGTGGCCAGTATTGATGTGCCCTTCCAACTTTGGAATCACAACAAACAGCTCAAGATGACGATGCAAGAAGTCAAAGATGAAATGAAGGAAAGCGAAGGTCGCCCGGAAGTGAAAAGCCAGATTCGCCGGATGCAACGTCAGCTTTCTGAGCAGCGCATGATGGATTCGGTGCCCATGGCGGACGTCATCATCACCAACCCGACCCACTATGCCGTGGCGCTTAAATATGACCAAGAAGGCATTGGCGCCCCACGGGTTGTTGCCAAGGGCCAAGATTTTATGGCGCTAAAAATTCGAGAAGTAGCAGAAGCCAATAATGTGCCGATTTTTGAAGCCCCGCCATTAGCGCGAGCGCTGCACGGCATGGTTGAGATCGGTCATGAAATACCCGGCGATCTGTTTAAAGCCGTGGCTCAGGTTTTGGCCTATATCTTCCAATTAAAGACGGTGGGTCAGCAAACACCCGTTAAACCGGTTGCGCCCAGTTATTTCGACGTGCCCGACAAGTATAGAGGTGAAGTGGTATGACAATGAATGCCCCGCAATCAACCCAAGCGGTTGATCTGTCGAATATGGTTCGAGCCGTTGGGCTCGGAACCCCGATCTTAATCTTATTGCTGCTGGCGATGATGGTCTTGCCCTTGCCGCCACTGGCGCTGGATTTACTCTTCACCTTCAATATTGCGTTATCGCTGATGGTGCTGTTGGCGGCGGTGTACGCCTTGCGGCCGCTTGATTTTGCAGTCTTTCCAACCATTCTGCTGATCGCGACCTTGCTGAGGTTAGCCTTGAATCTCGCATCAACTCGGGTTGTGTTGCTCGAAGGGCACACCGGCACCGATGCGGCCGGGCAGGTGATCAAGGCGTTTGGCGAATTTGTTGTGGGCGGCAATTATGCCGTCGGTTTGGTCGTCTTTGCCATTTTAGTCATCATAAATTTTGTCGTGGTGACGAAAGGCGCCGGCCGGGTCTCAGAAGTATCGGCACGATTTACCTTGGACGCGATGCCCGGTAAACAGATGGCCATTGATGCCGATATGAACGCAGGGGTGTTATCCCAAGAAGAAGCTCGCGTTCGCCGAGCCGATGTTGCGCGAGAAGCCGACTTTTATGGGTCGATGGATGGTGCCTCCAAATTTGTTCGGGGTGACGCCATTGCCGGACTATTAATTCTATTTATTAACATCATTGGCGGCCTGGTCATCGGGATGGCGCAGCATGATTTATCCCTCAGCGTTGCGGCAGAAAATTACATTCTGTTGACGATCGGCGATGGCCTGGTCGCGCAGATTCCATCACTGCTGCTCTCAACCGCGACCGCCATTGTGGTCACCCGGGTATCGGATTCATCCGAGATGGGCGATCAGATTTTGAGTCAGCTGTTGAGCTCCAGTAAGTCGCTTTACATTACGGCCGCAGTTATCGGCTCTTTGGGTCTCGTGCCCGGCATGCCGAACTTTGTATTCTTGAGTATCGCCGCGGCGTTAGTCGGACTGGGCATGTTCTTAACCCAGTCCCGCACGGAAACCACCGAGCGCGCTGAGGCGGCAACCCTCGAGGCCTTACCCGCGCCCAAACCGGTCGATGAAGAGTTGAGTTGGGATGATGTGCCGCAAACGGACATGATTTCGTTGGAAGTAGGGTATCGCTTGATTTCCTTGGTGGATAAAGCCCAGGGCGGCGAGCTCCTTGGCCGAATCCGCAGTGTTCGTAAGAAGCTCTCTCAAGACCTTGGGTTCTTGCTGCAATCGGTTCATATCCGGGACAACTTGGATCTGGATCCAAACCACTACCAAATTCAAGTCATGGGTGTGCCGGTTGCCAACGGCGTGATTTACCCGGGTAAAGAAATGGCGATTAACCCCGGCCAAGTGTTTGGAGAGCTCAATGGTATTGCGGCGAAGGATCCAACGTTTGGTCTTGATACGGTCTGGATTGAGCCGGCGCAGCGTGAAGAGGCGCAATCCCTAGGTTATACCGTCGTGGATGCTGGCACTGTGATCGCAACCCATTTGAGCCAAATCCTGAAGGACCATGCACATGAGTTCCTGGGCCACGATGAAGTGCAACAGCTTTTAGACAATCTGGCCAAGTCTGCGCCCAAGTTGGTTGAGTCCCTGGTGCCCAATTTATTGAGCTTAGGCGCGGTCCTTAAAGTGATGCAAAACCTGTTGGCCGAACAGGTGCCGATTAAGGATGTTCGCTCGATCGCCGAGGCTTTGGCGGATGGGGCCTTGAAGAGTCAAGATCCTGACGCGTTAACGACGGGCGTTCGAATTGCACTGTCCAGAACAATTTATGAGCAAATCAATGGGTTAGCGCCTGAGCTCGAAGTTTTGTCCCTTGAGCCAAGGTTGGAACAGATGTTGCAAGATGCAGTGAGAGGTCAACAACAATCGATGGGGCTCGAGCCAGGATTGGCAGAGCAAATGTTGCAACAGATTAACGAAGGCGTGATTCAAATGGAGAACCAAGGTAAGCCCGCCGTGTTACTGGTTGCATCAACCATTCGGCTTTGGTTGGCGAGTTTGGTGAAGAGTAACAATAAAGGCTTGCATGTGTTGGCGTACGACGAAATACCCGCAGAAAAACGCATACGAGTGGTTGGAACGGTTGGTAATGCGCAGGCAGCTTAGCGCCTAACGGTTTGGAGAAAGATATGGAAATTAAACGATTTTTAGCAGACGACGTGCGGGAAGGAATGCTCAGTGTTCGCAGCCTGTTAGGCCCTGAGGCCGTCATTCTATCGAATCGGCGGGTCGGTCAAAAGATTGAGATCCTGGCGACCAATCAGTTCGATGCGGATGCGCTAGAGGTCTCGGATGTGACGAAAAAATCAAAGGTTGAGGTTTCGGACTTTGGCAGCGCAAGCCAGCGCGCAAGGGTTGCGCCGATCGCGCCTGAGCGTCCGCGCGAAATAGCGCCAGCGACTGTGTTGGCTGAAGCATCCGCAGGGTTGACGAATCAGGTCGGCATTGATGCCNGGGCTGAGCAGCGTATGGCCGATCCAGAGCCGGCTGCGGCGAGCGTCAGCTTGTCGGATCGGGTGCTGGGCTTGGGCGAGCGTTTGCCGGGGCAGGGTCCAAAAACCGTCGAGCCGCGGCAAGGTGTTGCCGCGCCGAAGCTACAAGAGATTTCTGGTCTTGGTACCGAGACCCTAAACGGCTTACAGCGCGAGCTGGGCAACCTTAAAACCTTGTTGGTCGGTGAGTTGGCCAAATTGCGTGCGGAGCGATCGGGTTCGCAAGCATCGGTGACCCAAGCCAGACTGCGATTGTCTGAACTTGGTTTAAATCCTTTTAGTTTAGATCAGCTGATGGGTGATTTTGATGCGCCGCGTTTTGAAGCCTCTGAATCGGCCTTAAACCAGTGGCAGCAATTGTTAGAACTTGTCGGCTCGCAATTAAAGTCGGTGGATGAGGAAGTGATTGATGCAGGCGGCGTATTCGCCGTTATCGGCACCACGGGTGTGGGCAAGACCACAACGGTTGCCAAACTCGCGGCGCGNTATGCGCTCAAGCACGGCCGAGAGTCGGTCGCCTTGATTACAACCGATGCGTTTAAGATGGGCGGTCAAGATCAGTTGCTGACCTTCGGAAAATTGCTCAACATCCCGGTGGAAGTTGCCGTTGATGCCGAACAGCTGACCAATGCGTTAAAGCGCGCCATGGACAAGAAGCTTGTGCTCATCGATTCGGCAGGGATGAGTGAGCGCGATATCAAGCTGAACCGTCATTTAAGCCGGATCAAAATGCACGATGCCTACCCGAAGAATATCCTCATCGTATCGGCGACCAGTCAGTTAGGGTTAGCCGAGCAGGTGATCAGTCAGTATGATCATGCCAAGGTTCATGCGGCTATTTTGACGAAAACCGATGAGGCGATTAATTTGGGATCCGGGTTATCAACTTTGTTAAAGTCCCAGTTACCCCTCGCCTACAGCTGTCATGGGCAGGGTTTGTCGGATATTCGATTGGCTAAAATCACATCACTATTGGCAGATGCGTTTGCTATGATGAAGATGGCGCAAGTTGCTGAACCCACAACCGATAGGGACGAACAAATTCATGCCTGATCCAGTTCGAGTCATCGCCGTTACCAGCGGTAAGGGCGGTGTCGGAAAGACCAACATCTCGGTCAACCTGGCCGCATCGTTATCGCTTGCGGGTCAGCGAGTCATGTTGATGGATGCAGACCTTGGGCTCGCCAATGTTGATGTGTTGCTCGGCCTTGAGCCGCATTTTGATCTGCAGCATGTCATCAGTGGCGAGAAGTCACTGGATGAGATCATTGTCCAGGGTCCACTCGGAATACATGTGGTACCGGCGAGCTCCGGGGTTGAGAAAATGGCGGAGCTGACGAGTGTCGAGCATGCGAGTTTGATTGCCGCGTTTAGTGAGCTCAAGCAGCCTATTGACGTTTTGATTGTTGATACGGCAGCGGGCATTGCCGATGGCGTCGTGTCGTTTGCCAAAGCCTGTCAGGAAGTGATTGTGGTGGTGTGTGATGAACCCACGTCCCTGACCGATGCCTACGCTTTGATTAAAGTCCTATCCATGCGGCATGGCATTAAGCAGTTTCAGATTCTGGCGAATATGGTGAAGGATGAAAGTCAGGGCCTGAATCTATATGAGAAGTTATTGAACACGACCGACCGGTTCTTAGAGGTTGGCCTTAAGTATTTAGGCGCTGTGCCATTTGATGAACAGTTAAGACAATCTGTTCGAGCGCAAAAGCCGGTGATTGAAGCCTATCCGCGCAGCCCTGCCGCCAAAGCCCTAGTGCGCATCGGTGAAAAAATTAATCGGTGGCCCTTGCCAGATCAGGCAACGGGTTACCTTCAGTTCTTTGTTGAGCGCTTGCTCGCGGCGGCGGGTTCAACCGCGAAGCCGGTCGCGGCAGATTAGTCATGAACGCAGCCTCGGTCTACGCCAGTCAGCAGAATTTGCAGCAAAATGAAAAGATTGCCGCACATTTGCCGTTGGTCAAGCGGATCGCGCTGCATCTGTTAGCAAGACTGCCGAGCAGTGTTGAGCTGGATGATTTACAACAGTCAGGTCTCTTGGGTTTGTTGAGCGCCGTTCGGAGTTTTTCACCGGACCAGGGCGCGAGTTTTGAAACCTATGCGGGGATTCGCATTAAAGGCGCCATGCTGGATGAACTTCGAAAGCTGTCTTGGGCGCCCAGGTCGGTCAATGAAAAAAGCCGAAGGCTGGCGGCAGCCGTTCGAGCGGTTGAAAGTCGAAATGGTGGTCAAGCCTCGGATCAGGAGATCGCGGTCGAGTTGTCGGTTTCTTTGGATGAGTATCATGCGCTGCTGCACGAAACAGCAAGTTGTCAGCTGGTCCTGCTGGAGGACAGCCACGAAGAAGCGCTTCAAGAGTTGGATGCAGGCCCCGAGGCGATTATGCAGGATGATCGGTTCAAGGCAGCGCTGATGGGCTGTATTGATCAATTGCCCGAGAAAGAAAAGCTCATGATGGCGTTGTATTACCAAGAAGATTTGAACCTGAAGGAGATTGGCCAAGTTTTAGACGTGAGCGAGTCTCGGGTGAGTCAAATTCACTCTCAGGCGTTAACCCGCATTCGTGCGAAGATGGTGGATTGGACNTGAAAGCCGGTACAGAGACTGTGGGCGAGAGGAATGTGAACTAATGGATCTCATGACAATATTAGGCATCATCATTGGGTTGGGTGCCGTATTTGGTGGNTATGTGGGTGAGGGCGGCGACCCGGTTTGGGTGCTATTGCATCCCTTCGCTTGGATTATTGTGTTTGGCGGCGCCCTTGGGTGCGGCCTGATTGGCCTGCCGATGGCGCATGGCAAGCATGTTTTGAAAACGACTCCGAAGTTATTTATGCCGCCCAAACTCAATCCAGGCGAGATGATCGATAAAATGGTCGACTGGGCGCAGATCGCGCGACGAGAAGGCTTGCTGGGGCTTGAAGGCGTTTC
>JGI20155J14468_10002395_pt1 | contig 13845 bp, 8 predicted proteins | sample COG_05_FD_14468 | JGI IMG/M metagenome (IMG submission 14468) | reverse complement strand
GCTGCACCGCGCGGTTGTCCCAGAAGGCAATTGCGCCCTGGGTCCATTGAAACCGGCATTGATATTCAGGGCGGCTGTGCTGTTTAAGAAGCTCAGCAACCAGCGCTAGGCTGTCTGCGGCGGCCAACGGGGTGCCGGTTTTGTGGTTAAAGAGTGCGTCCTGACGAAGGAATCCGCCATGCAGGTACAGGCTGGGTTTCTGGGTTTCTGGATGGGTTCGAACTAAGGGGTGCGCAACTCCAAAAGGAATCCTTGTTTTAACTTCTTTGATCAAATCTTCTGGCATGGCAACACCGCCACGATTTAAAAAGACTCGATAGTCATTTATGCCGGATAGGTCTTGGATTTGTTCTTGAAGATGGGTCGGCAACCCCAGATAGGCGGCGTGACTGTCCGCAAACAGGGTATCGCCGCCATAGGGTGGAGCCTGGGTGCATTGGGCAATTGAGCCGAGGGATGGGCACTCCATCCAGGTGACATCGGTGTGCCAGCTGTTCTCCGTGCCGGGGCTGTAAGCGTTGTGTAAAATTTCAAGGATGTAGGGGTTCTTGCCGGGTTTTCCGAAGGGGAAGGCATCGAGCTCGCCGAAACACCGACCAAAGGCTACCTGCTGGTCTTCGGACAGATCCTGGCCTCGAAAGAAAATCACTTTCCGTTCTAGCAGCGTTTGCCGGATCAGGGCAATGATTTCTGGGCTGAGTGACTGCTTTAAGTCAATCCCATGGATCACCGTGCCGAGGGTTGTAGCGAGGTGCTCAAACTGCACGGCGTGGTGTTCCGCAAGCGCGTCCAATGCCGCAGAAACCGCTCGATGCCCCATGGTTTCGTATTCTCGCGCCACCCCAACCGGAACCCGATTAAAGGCTGGAAAGAGCGCGTCCATCAAGGGCGGGCGCTTTTTTTGTTCGCCGTGAACGGCTTTGCGAACGGCGTTGAGCTTGTCTGCGATGTCGATCGCCGTCGTATTGTAAAGTGCTCTGGTTTCCGCCGGGTCTTTCATTGGTTCGGGCTCCTAAGAAGGCGTTTTACCTTGCGCGGCTAACGTTGTCATGATGGTAAAGCCGCTCGACTGGGTCAAAGGTTATCGCAGCGAAACGGCCTAGGTAAGATGCGGCTCAGGCTCATGACGCTAAATGAATTTCGTTTCAAAATTGATATGGTCAAGCGTAAAGACTCGTCTTTTAGACCGCAATTCTAAATCGATCGATCTGGATGTCATCCACGCCTAAATCGGTAAAGTTATCATCGACACGGCCCTTAATGTATTCGCGCCAAGTAAAGGGCCGAAAATGGGGCGGGTCTTGGGTTAAGTGGGTAATGGGTGCCAGGACAGCATCTGATTTCGGGTTGTAAAAATAGGGGGTGCTATACCGGGCAGAACGATTGCGCGGCGTCACGCGATGAATCGCCGCACGGTAGGCATCGTTACTCCAAACCTGCATGGCATCCCCAAGGTTTACAACAATAGTGCCGGCTTGAGGTGGTACATCGATCCAGTGCTGATCCTGAGTCAGGGTTTGTAACCCGCCTGTTAAGTCTTGCAGCAGCAAGGTCAGAATGCCTGGATCGGTATGATGGTGCAGCGCCATATTGCCCAGGACGCCGGCTTGCGCGCGTTCGTTGGCGGGTAAGGGGTCCTCGGTGGGATAAAAATTAAGTCGGACCGTGCTGGTTGCGGGGTCGCCCATGGGCAATGCGTCGCTTGGGGCGGCTGCCAGCGCTTGGTAAACCAGCGTCAAGGTTCGATGAGCAACACTTGAGGCGGCCTCGAAAAAATCAGACAGCGTTTGTTTGAACGCCTCGTCATCTGGCCACTGATTCAAATTTCTGCCTGTGGCGGTTGGCCGCATAAAATCAAAGACTTCTTTGAGGTCGCGTTGACGTTTGGTCATTTCTTGGTCGAAGTATCCCAAAGGACTGGATTCGGTCCGCTTAATGGCCCGCTTGCTCGCTTGGGGTTGTTTAAAAAAATCTTCCGAAGCCTGCCACATGGCCTCGATCTCGCGGTCCAAGCCATGATTTTGAAGTAAGAAAAAGCCGTGATTTCGGCACGCTTCATCTAAGGCCGCCAGGCCCTCGCCAGTCGCCTCGGCATTCGCTAAGTCAAGGGTAGGCACTAAGGTGTTGGTCGCAGTTTTAAGCATGTTGATCGTCGTCATCGATAAGGGTTGAGCGGGTTTTAGGTTTAAAGCCGTTTCTCAGCATACCAGAGCCTGCGCGTGAGTTCAGTGCAGTTGTTAGGGGTAGGGCGACGCGCTCGGCGTCGATATTCGCCGGGTTTAGGATCTTTGCGAATGGTTTGACCGCAATGGTTTGTAAGGCTTGTTTCAGCTGGGCGCCTGCGCTTATTCTGTACTGAGATCCCAATGGACATTGACATGACACTCACGATTATCGAGACCGACGGCATAAGAAGCCACCAATCTTTCAACAAGGCGCGTTATCTCAGTGCAGATACGATGGCGGCTGAATCCCGAGCCATTTGGTCCAACAGTTGGCTGATGGCCGGTCTCATTTGTGACGTTCAAAAGCCAGGGGATTTCTTCGTATTCGAAATTGGCTCCGAACAAATCTTAATCAGTCGAGATCAGCAAGGTCAGCTTCACGGCTTTTATAATGTCTGCCAACATCGAGGCAATTTGTTGGTCGGCGACGAACACGGGAATGCCGCACACTTTCGATGCCCCTATCATGCTTGGACCTATGATTTAGATGGCACGCTCAAGGGGGTCCCTTTGGTTGATAAGTTTGCCGAAGACCCGCGCTGCGCGGATCGAAACTTAAAGCCTGTGGCGCTCGACGTCTGGAACGGCTTTGTCTTCGTGCATCTGGGCGAGGAGCCTGAGCCGTTGTTGACCTTTCTGGGCCCGGTTGCGTCGATTCTTGCGCCTTACGATTTTGGGGGCATGACGCTGGTCGAAGATCAGACCGTTCATCTCGACTGTAACTGGAAAGCGGTGGTTGATAATTTTTCGGAGTTGTATCACGTTGATTACCTGCATCCGCAGCACAAACGGATGGTGGATTGCCATAATGATCTCGTGCGTTTGTTTGAAGGTGGACATACTGGGGTTGAAGTGCCGGGTGGCACGGTGAATCAGAAATTTGGTGTGCCAGAGGTGCCAACGGATATCCAATCGCAGCAGCTTACAAGCCTTGATTTGGATCCCAAAGATTTCAACGGTCGTGTGCTCGATGTGCGTGGTGCGATTCAAGCCCAAAAACGCTTGATCGGCGCTGAGCGGGGAATGCCCTACGAGCGGTTTACGTCGGATCAGTTGTCGGATGTCTGGCAGTACAATTTATTTCCCAATACGGTGTTATCTTTTACACCGGAGCATTGCTGGATTTTAAGACCCAGGCCCCACGCGACCGATCCCAATCAGTGCGAGTTTGATAAAATAAGTTTGGTTCGGTTTCCACAGGCGTCTGCCAGCGCTGGCCATAAAGCCGTGCTCGGTCCGGCAAGCCGAGAGGGCGCCTTTGATCAGCCTAGCGACCGACCGGTGCGGGATGTTTTTGGATACCTTGCCGTAATCCGGGGTGAAAAAACCATGACCGATACCATTGACCAAGATGTCGAGTTGTTGGGGCAGGTTCAGCAAGGCATGCAGTCTAAGGGGTTTAATACCGTTTTTTTAAATGAGGACGAGGTGCGCATTCAGCATTTCCATGCTGAACTGGATCGTAAGCTCATGGCATCGTCTTGATGTTTTAAATCGATATTGAACTGGGTCTGTTGTTTTAGGCTCTATGACCACAAGGACGAGGCTTAGCAAAGATGACTGATTTTATTAGAACGCCAGAATCTAACTTTGAAGACTTGGCGGATTTTCAATATCTGCCCAACTATCATCAATGGCAAGATTTAAGGCTGCACTACTTGGATGAAGGGCCACGGGACGGGCCCGTTATGTTGCTCATGCATGGCATGCCGACCTGGAGTTACCTCTACCGAGACATGATTCCGCCGCTGGTCGCCGCGGGTTATCGCTGCATTGCGCCGGATCATCTCGGCTTTGGAAAGTCCGATAAACCGACGGATATCCATTGGTACACGATTGCTCGGCATACCGAAGTTTTGAGCAGCCTCATTCGGGCGCTGGATTTGCAGCACGTTACCTTGGTTTGCCAGGATTGGGGTGGGCCGATTGGCCTTGCACAGGCGGCCATGATGCCAGCGCGGTTCGAACGACTTTGTATCATGAATACTTGGTTGCATCATGAAGGGTATGCGTATTCGGATGGCATTCGTAATTGGAACAAGGCTTGGCATCCCGGCGGGCGGTTTGATTTGCAGTGCCCGGATGTGGGTTTGCTCTTGGTACTGAGCGCGGGACTTGCGGGCCCGAATGTGATTTTCCCAGCGCTCTCGAGTGGTGAACCACCCGCTTTGTCAGGAGCAGCCGAGCGGCTCTATCAAGGTTTCTCCGCGCCTTACCGGGGTCTGCCAGATGAGGCTTTTAATGGCTATCGTCGTTTCCCGAGATCGATCCCGCTCGACAGTTTTGACAATGGTAATGCTGCCGCGCAAGCCCTTCATTATCGCACCTTGCTCGATGGGCCCTTGCCCGCGCATTTTATTTGGGGCTGTCAGGACGACGTATTTACGGAAAGCTGGGGTCGAACGTGGGCCACCCGGATGAAAGCATCTTTTGACCCGATTCAGGATGCGGGGCATTTTCTGCAAAATACCCATGGTGAAATGATCGTTGCGCGTTTGTTGGCGCGGATTCAAGGTGCTTAATCCTCGTTCTTATCGGCGGGGTCTTGGCCCTTAAGCCGCGCAGAATAGGGTTATCGCCGCGCACAGGCACCGAGGCCGATGACTGGGTAGATCTAATGAGCTTAGATTGCCGTGCTGCACGGCCCAGGATGCTCAGGGGGTCACGTTAAGTTGGGTGCTGGCACCCGAACCCAACCTTCCATCAGCGTGCGCGCACTTCGGCTCATACCGGCCTTCCGGATGGTCCATTCGCCACTTTCGGCGATCGCTTCCGCGCCCACGCGTAATGTCCCTGAGGGGTGTCCAAAGCGGACCGATGCGCGCTCGCCGCCACCGGCTGCGAGGTTGACTAAGGTGCCCGGTATTGCGGCAGCCGAGCCGATCGCGACCGCCGCAGTACCCATCATGGCGTGGTGCAGTTTTCCCATCGAGAGTGCGCGGACGACCAAATCGATTTCGGTGGCGTCAATGACTTTGCCACTGGAGGCGGTATAAGCGGTGGCGGGTCCCACGATTGCGATTTTAGGCGTGTGCTGTCGCGCCGCGGCTTCTGACGGCGCGCTAATCAGCCCCATTTTAATGGCGCCATAAGCTCGAATCGTTTCAAATTTCGTGAGTAGCGCCTCGTCGTTATTAATGTCGTCTTGTAACTCGCAGCCGGTAAACCCCAGGTCACTTGCGTTCAAGAAGATGGTCGGGATCCCTGCATTGATCATTGTTGCTTGAAACGTACCAATGCCCGGCACGTCTAACGCGTCTACCAAGGCCCCGGTTGGAAACATGGCGCCTTCGCCATCATCAGCGGGATCCATAAAATCGAGTTGAACCTCTGCTGCGGCGAAGGTGACCCCGTCGAGCTCGAAGTCTCCCAACTCAACCACTTGGCCATTGACGATGGGCACGTGGGCGATGATGGTTTTGCCAATATTGGCTTGAAAAATCCTAATCATCGCAATGCCATTTTCGGGCACTTTTTCGGAATCGACTAGGCCTTGGGTAATGGCGAAGCCGCCAACGGCGGCCGACAGATTGCCGCAGTTGCCGCTCCAATCGACAAAAGCCTGATCGATCGATACTTGGCCGAAAAGGTAGTCGACATCGTGGTCCGGTTCAGCGCTTTTTGAGACGATCACCGTTTTGCTGGTGCTTGAGGTTGCGCCCCCCATGCCGTCGGTCTGCTTACCATAGGGATCCGGACTACCAATCACGCGCAGCAGCAAGGCATCTCGGTAGGGGCCAGGCGCCCTCGCCGCATCGGGCAAATCCGTGAGACTAAAGAAAACCCCTTTGCTGGTGCCGCCGCGGATGTAGCTGGCCGGGATCTTAAGTTGTTGGGTTGGGCTCATCAGCAGGTCTCTCTTAAATTGAAGCCAATTAAACGGCAGTACTGGCTCGAGTGGCTTGCAGAAAATCTTCTGCAAAGCGTTGGAGCACACCACCAGCCTCGTAAATCGAAAGCTCTTCCGCGGTATCCAATCGGCAGGTGACGGGCATGCTCAGTGTCTCGCCATTCTTTCGGGTCATGACCACGGTCAATGGTGCACCCGGGTCTGGCGTGCCCTCAACCGTAAAGGTTTCGGAGCCGTCGATGGCGTAGGTTTCTCGATGGGTGCCAGCTTTGAATTCGAGTGGCAACACGCCCATGCCAATGAGATTGGTGCGATGAATACGTTCAAAGCCCTCGGCGACAATGACTTCAACGCCCGCGAGGCGAACGCCCTTAGCCGCCCAGTCTCGCGAGGAACCCTGTCCATAGTCTGCGCCGGCGATGATGATCAATGGTTGCGCGCGGGCCATGTAGGTTTCAATGGCTTCCCACATGCGCGTCACGGTGCCTTCAGGCTCAATGCGCGTGAGCGAGCCTTGTTGAACAGCGCCATCAACGGTTGCCATTTCATTGACGAGTTTAGGATTGGCAAAGGTTGCGCGCTGGGCTGTTAAGTGATCGCCGCGATGGGTCGCATAGGAATTAAAGTCTTCCTCTGGCAAACCCATTTTATCAAGGTATTCACCGGCCGCGCTGTCCAACATGATCGCGTTGGAGGGCGACAGGTGATCGGTTGTGATGTTGTCCCCCAGCACGGCAAGTGGGCGAAGGTCTGTCAGCGTCCGGGGTCGGGCGAGCGCGCCCTCCCAATACGGCGGCCGTCTGATATAGGTGCTGTCGGGTCGCCAATCATAAAGTGGTGGCGTCACGTCGGTTACGTCTTTGACCTTGATAAACATTGGGTCATAGACCTGGGTGAAATGCTCGGGCTTGACGCTGGTTGCAACAATGGCATCAATTTCTTCATCGCTCGGCCAGATGTCTTTCAATGTGATTGGGTTGCCGGAGGGATCATGGCCGAGGACGTCTTGCTCGATATCAAAGCGAATCGTGCCCGCAATCGCGTAAGCCACAACCAAAGGCGGTGAGGCAAGAAAAGCTTGTTTTGCGTAAGGATGAATTCGGCCATCAAAGTTGCGGTTGCCCGACAAGACTGCCGTTGCGTACAGATCGCGATCGATCACTTCTTTTTGGATGACAGGATCCAGTGCGCCGCTCATGCCGTTACAGGTCGTGCAGGCAAAGCCAACAATACCAAAGCCCAGGCGCTCTAACTCGGTCAACAGGTTGGCATCTTCAAGATAAAGTTGGACGGCCTTAGAACCTGGGGCGAGGGACGTTTTCACCCAAGGCTTGCGCGTTAACCCCAAAGCGTTTGCTTTTTTAGCAAGCAGCGCGGCACTAATGACATTCCTTGGATTGGACGTATTGGTGCACGATGTAATGGCCGCGATGATGACCGCGCCATCGGGCATCAGGCTTGGGTCATGCTCGGTTGGGCCGGTAATGCCGGCATTTGCAAGCTCGTTGGTTGCGACCCGACGATGCGGATTCGACGGACCCGCCATGTTACGGCCGACGGTTGACAGATCAAATGTTAAAACCCGCTCATAGTCGGCCTCAACCAGTTCGCTCGCCCACAAGCCGGTTTGGCGAGCATAGGTCTCAACCAACTGAACCTGCTCGGGTGCCCTTGCGGTGAGGGTTAGGTAATCAATGGTTTTTTCATCGATGTAAAACATAGCCGCGGTCGCCCCAAACTCTGGCGTCATATTCGAAATCGTTGCTCTGTCGCCCAAGGTTAGTGCGGCAGCGCCTGCCCCGAAAAACTCCAGGTAGGACGAAACGACGCGTTCTGCCCGCAGGAACTCGGTCAGGGCCAGGACAATGTCGGTGGCTGTAATGCCGGGTTGACGCGTTCCGGTGAGCTCAACGCCGATGATGTCGGGTAGGCGCATGTAGGACGCGCGGCCGAGCATGACGCTTTCTGCTTCTAGCCCGCCGACGCCAATGGCGATGACGCCGAGCGCATCAACATGAGGGGTATGGCTGTCGGTTCCAACGAGGGTATCAGGAAAGGCAATGCCGTCTTGGTTGTGGATGACCGGTGACATTCGCTCNAAATTAATTTGATGCATAATGCCGTTCCCCGGCGGAATGACATCAACATTCTCAAAAGCGGTTTTGGTCCAGTCAATAAAGTGAAAGCGGTCATCGTTGCGTCGATCTTCGATNGCGCGGTTTTTTTCAAAGGCATCGGGGTCGAAGCCAGCATGTTCAACGGCCAGGGAGTGATCAACGATTAATTGCGTTGGTACAACCGGGTTCACTTGCGCCGGATCCCCACCCCTTGCGGCGATGGCATCTCGTAGCCCAGCAAGGTCAACCAAGGCGGTTTGGCCCAGGATGTCATGACAGACCACGCGCGCCGGATACCAGGGGAAATCAAGATCGCGCTTGCGTTCGATCAGTTGCATGAGCGCGGCGTCAAGCAGGCTTGGGTCACANCGTCTGACGAGGTTCTCAGCGAGTACTTTCGAGGTGTAAGGCAGCTTGCGATAGCTGCCCGGGGCTAAGGCCTCAATCGCTTCTTCTGTATCGAAGTAGTCTAAGGTGGTTCCGGGTAACGGCTTTCTATATTGGCTATTGATCATCGTGCTTTATCCGTTGCGATTAGACCAGGTCACGGTTGCTGAGCTGGCGGCTTGAGTTTAGAGATAGGGTGCGGGTTGTTATAGGCCTTGGCGGTTTGACCGCTTGCAAGCTCCCTGTTGCGCGCGCTCATGATACCTTAACTTCATTCGTTCGTCCTGTGCAGCGTGCGCCATCTGGCGCGCGGTGAGCGGCAAAGGATTCGAATGCCAAGCTGTTTTTATTAATGATACAGTGAGGTCTAGTCACTTGGTAAACCTGTAACTGGGCCTAAAAATCCATTGGAGAAGATGATGAATACCGTGTCCCGGTCACATGAGGCCGAACTCATTAACGCGGCGAGCGTCTTGCAAGAGCAGCTTGGTCGCCGCCGGCGAGAAATCGATGAAGCCCGTCAACTCCCCCAGGATCTTGCGGATCAATTGGCGGATCACGGCTTTTATCGGTTGGTTGTGCCAGAGGATTTGGGCGGGCTTGGGGTGTCGCCAGAAACCTTCTGTCGAATTTGCGAAGTGTTAGCCGAAGCCAATGGTTCAACCGCATGGTGCGTGTTTATTGGTGCGACGTCACAATACTTATTTGGGGCGCTGCCTCAGGCGCAGCTTGAGGAGATGTTAAAAGATCCCAATGTCATTACCAGTGGGGTCTTTGCCGATAGTGGCACGGTCTGTTTTGAAAGCCGCAACGGTGCCCCGGGTTATCGAGTCAATGGCCATTGGCGCTGGGGCTCAGGGTGTCGTAATGCGGCCTGGATCTCGGGCGGTGTTCATGAGGTGAATTCGGATGGAGAACGAATCAAAAGCGACGCGCCTTTAACCCGCGTCTTTTTCAAGCCCGATGAAGTTGAGATTCAAGATAACTGGCACGTGTCCGGCTTGCGGGGTTCCGGGTCGAGCGATTACATCGCTCAAAATGTTTGGGTGCCGGCGGCCCGATTGTCTGGCAATGTTGAAGACACGCCGCATGCCTCAAGGCCGATCTATCGGTTCCCCAAATTTGCGCTGCTTGGCTGCCCCATCGGCGCGATTTGTTTGGGGATGGCCACAGCCTGTTTGCAGGAAGTCATAAAAGTGTCCAAGCAAAAGACGCCCCAGGGCAGCCGCCGGCCCTTATCACTGCGCCCGTCTTTGCACATTGAACTCGCGGCATCAGAGACGGCCCTCAGCGCTGCAAAGAGTTTATTTTATCAGCGCATTGCGCAAGCCTGGGATCACGCGCAACTGGGGCCTGCCAGTCTGGACGATCGGCGCGGCCTTCGAACCGCAACCGTTCACCTGGTGAATACCTCGATCAACGTGATCGACAAGATGTATTCCGTGATGGGCGGAACCTCGGTGTATGAAGACTCCTGCCTGCAGCAACATTTTCGAGATGTGCACGTTGCCTCCCAGCATATGATGGTGGGTGAGCCGGTTATGGAGCTGGCGGGTCGGGTGATGTTGGACTTAGATACCCAGGCCTTGGGCCTCTGATGCAACGCGCTATAACGTTCTGGCAAGGTAATGCGATATGGATTTGAAATTTGGACTGGCAACGCCCAGTCAATTGTGGTCGCTGCAATGGGCTGATCGGCAGGCGTTGCTGAACGAGATCGATGACCGTGGCTTTACGCATGTATTCTTAGCCGATCATGTCTCTTTTCGAAATGGTGCAGGGGCTGATGGGTTTGTTGAGGCCGCAGCGCTTGCTCAACTGCACCCCAATTTGGGTGTCATGATCAGCATTTATTTATTGCCTTTACGACATCCGCTGCCCGTGGCCCGGCAGTTGGCGTCGATGGCGAGAGTTGCGCCCGGACGGTTTACGTTTGGGGTTGGTATTGGCGGTGAAGATCCTCACGAGCTTGCTGTGTGCGGGGTTAACCCTCGGCAGCGTGGTGTTCGCGCCAACGAATCCTTGACGATCATTCAAGGGCTGCTTCGAGGTGAGACGGTGTCTTTCTCGGGGCAAGCCTTTGAAATCGATAGTGCGGTCATTCGGCCGACGCCTGCAATTGCGATTCCAACGCTGGTGGGCGGTCGGTCTGATGCGGCGCTTAAGCGCACTGCGCGGTTTGGCGATGGCTGGATTGGGGTGTGGTGCTCGGTCAAACGCTATGCGCAAGCGGTTGCAATGATCGAAGCGGAAGCCATCGCTCTCGGCCGAAACAACGTGGATTGGTGTCACGGTTACCAGCCTTGGGTTGGGGTGGATTGGAGCAGTACCGAGACGGCCAAGGCCGCGGTCAAATCCGGCATGGAAGCGTTTTATAAAATCCCCTTTGAACAGTTTGAGCGCTATACGCCGGCTGGGACGCCTTTAGAGGTTGCGGCGCAATTAGCGCCCTATGCCCGGGCTGGTTGCAAAATGTTCAACCTAAAAGTCTGCGCCGAGCATCCCGAGGAAGAAGTTGCCCTCGGTGCGGCAGTGATAGAACATTTGACGCAGCTACTGGCAGCGGATTAATGCATGGCGTTTGCGCGAGGACTTCGTCGAGGACTTCGTCGAGGACTTCGTCGAGTACTTTGCGGGGAAAACCCCAGGGTCGCCCATTTTATTAGGCAGGGAATCAATAGGACTAAGGTAAGTCAAGCCAAGCCAAGCGGTCTCACTTGGGGAGCAGGGGGTTGCAGAACACGGTGAGCAGCCGTCAGGCGCCAGCGGTTTTTGTCAGTTCAGTGTGGCAGAGGTGATTGGTTAGCCACTGTATCGCAACCGTTTGCGAGGGTGACGCTGGGCATGGATCCAAAGAAGAACCAAGGAGAGACGATGATCGAGGTTTATGTCGCTAAAAATATCGTCACGATGAATCCTTCGTTGCCAGAGGCGACGGCGATTGCGATTCGTGATGGCGAGATCCTTGAAGTGGGGAGTCTTGAGAGCCTTTCACCATGGCTCATCCGCGACGATTATCAAATCATTGAGACCTTTCAGGACTGCGTGATCGTGCCAGGGTTCATTGACCCGCATCTGCACCCTGCAATGGCGGCGGTGATTCTCCCGATGCACTTTATAACGGCAATGCCTTGGACGCTGCCCTGGTGTGAGGTCCCAGCATCACTCACGCCGCACGCCTTTGACCAAGAAATGCAGCGCATCAGTGCAACGGTTACCGACGAGATTCTGATCTTCTGGGGTCATCATGATCTCTGGCATGGAACGATGCACCGAGATCGCTTGGACGCAATTGATGCCGATCGGCCGATCGTTGCGTGGAACCGGTCTTTCCATGAGTTGCATATGAATGCCGCGTGCATGGCGCAGCTTGGCATCACCGAGGCGTCGATTTCAGGTCGCGCGCAGATCGATTTTGAGGCGGGTCGTTTTTTCGAAAATGGCTTGGCGTTTGCGATCCAAAAGTTAAACCCTTATATCCTTTCAGACACGCGATTCACGCTCGGTCTTGAACGATTAAAGCAAGTCGTGCACGCCGGTGGTCACACAACCATTGGCGACCTGGCCGTAGGTTTGTTCGACTTTGAGCGAGAGTTGGCCACAACGGTTAAAATTTTCGAACGCGACGACACACCCTTTCGAATCGAGCAAGTCCCGCATGGTGCCGTGATTACCCATAATCGCAGTTTTGAAGAAACCCAGGCGTTGCTGTCGGACTTGTCCGCGAACAGCAGTCATCGACTGAATTTTCGAGCCCGGGTGAAATTGTTTTCCGATGGGGCGTTTTTTTCCCAGCTCGCACAGCTATTGTCGCCAGGTTATCTGAACGGGCATGTGGGTGAGTGGCTCACCGCGCCCGAGGTGCTGCACGAGCATATTCTGAATTTTTGGCGGGCGGGTTACCAGATCCATGTTCATGTGACCGGTGATATGGGGGTTGAAGTTGCCCTAGACGGCCTGGCAAAGGCCCAGGCCGAGCATCCAAGGCTGTTGCATGGCTTTACGCTGGAGCACATGGGGTATGCAACGCCAGAGCAAATCGAGCGCGCGAAAGGACTGGGCGCATCGGTTTCGGCGAATATTTATTATCTGCATGAATTGTCAGGACGTTATGCGGAACTGTCCGTGGGGTATGAGCGGGCCTCGACAATGGGGCGCTTAAAAACCTGTTTCGACGCCGGCATTACCACGGCCCTGCATTCAGATTTTACGATGGCGCCGGCCCAGCCCTTGCTCAATATGTGGGTCGCGGTGAACCGCATCAATGCCCAAGGTGAGCAGATGGGGCCGGCAGAGTGCCTGACGCCGAATCAAGCGCTGGCGGCGGTCACGCTCAATGCGGCCAAAATTCTCGGCATTGAAACCTTCACGGGGAGCCTTCGAGCGGGTAAACGCGCCGATCTAACCGTCTTGTCCGACAGTCCCTTAACGGTTGATCCAATGCGGATCAAAGATATTCGGGTTGTCGCAACCGTGTTTGAAGGAAGCGTGGCGCCCATTGAAACCGCTTAAATCATCTAATGGTCGGCATAACGATCGTCCGCTAACTGTGATTGCCGGTTATCTTGGGGCGGGAAAAACGACCTTGATCAATCGGATGCTTGCCGAGGCAGTGCAACCGTTTGCGGTCATCGTGAATGATTTGGGTGCGCTCGCGGTGGACGAGGCCTTGATTACTGGCCAGCAAGGCACAACCCTTTCTCTAACTAATGGTTGTGCCTGTTGCCAGATCAGCGCGGACCTTGCCGGCCAGTTGGCCCGATTGCGGCAGGACGATTTTAGCGCGTTGGTGTTCGAGGCCAGTGGGGTTGCGAAAGCCAGCCGTCTTGCGACCTTGACCAGTCAAGCAGAAGGCTACGCACTGGCGAAAGTGGTCACGTTGGTGGATGGGTTCGATGCGCCTCGATTGCTCGCGGATGCTTATTTATCGCCCTTGATTAAAGAGCAGATTGCGGCGGCAGACTGGGTTCTGCAAACCAAACGATCCGAGGGGGTGCATCCATCGCTGACTCGGTTAGCAAAGGATATTGATCAATTGCCGTCATCGGGTTCGCTACCTGCGGCCCTGGCGCCCGGGTATTGCTTTGATCAAAGAGGACGTCTTGAGGCTGGCATCAAGGCGCCTTTATTTCAACATCGCGTTATTTTTCCAAAACCAGACCTTGCCCCGGACGCGCTACAAAAATTCATTGCAGATCATCCCGAAATTGAACGGGTTAAGGGTTGGCTGGTAGGGCCGACAGACGCGGTCTTAGTGCAGGCGACG
>JGI20155J14468_10002386_pt1 | contig 13884 bp, 10 predicted proteins | sample COG_05_FD_14468 | JGI IMG/M metagenome (IMG submission 14468) | reverse complement strand
AGAAGAAGAAGAAGAAGAAGAAGATAAGATACTTGGTATATGTGAATATGATTATTTTGCTATGGTATTTTTATAATAGTTGTACTTTTTACTTTGGAGCGGTGTACATCGTATCAGTCCAATCTTTAGTCTCGAGAACACCAGCGGCTCTACCGTGCGCACCCGTAGCCCACTCGTCTGAAGTCGGTTCGTCGTGCGTCAACGGCTTTCCGTGCTCTTTCTTCTCGTGTTTAGCAGCAGTAGGAGCCGTCTTTTCCTTATTATCTGAGAGACGTAATATGGTGAGCGTTCTTCTTCTCAACAACCAAAACAACAAGAACAAGAACAAGAACAAACGAACAAACCGAAAAAATTTTACGCACCGTCTCCTTTAACAGATAATTTCTTCATGTCGTCCGCGACTTGTTGACCTGTGGCGTCTGGTTTCATCATCGGAAACAACAAAACTTCCTTGATGGTGTTGTGGTCGGCGAGCATCATCGTCAATCGATCGATGCCCAATCCCCAACCGCCCGTCGGCGGCAAACCGTACTCCAAACTCGTCACAAACATTTCGTCGATAAGCATCGCCTCGTCATCACCGGACGATTTGGCTTTCGCTTGTTCCGCAAATCGGTCTCTTTGATCGATCGGGTCGTTCAACTCCGTGTACGCGTTGCACAACTCTCTCTTGTTCACGAAAAGTTCGAAGCGTTCCGTCATGCCCGGGAGAGATCTGTGGTATTTCGCCAACGGCGACATGATTTGCGGGTGATCGCAAATAAAGCCCGGGTTCACCAATTGCTCCTCCAAATAATCACCGACGAGTTTATCGAGCATGCGTGCCGTGGTATGCGGCAACGGCAAGTCCGTGATGTCCAAATCTTTCAAAGTTTTTTTCAAGAAATCTTCGCACTCTTGAGAGCCAAAGCCTTCCTCCGGGAACTTGATGTTCAAAGCTTCCTCCAAACCAGAAACCATCGAAATGCGTCTAAACGGTGGCGTAAAATCGATCGTCACCGGTTCCTCTTCCGGTCCGTTCGCGTGGTATTGAATGACATAGGATCCTGTCAAGTCCTTAACCATTCCACTAATGATTTCTTCCGTCATCCTCATCAAATCGTCGTAATCAGCGTACGCTTGGTAAAATTCGCAGGTCGTAAATTCCGGGTTGTGCGTCATGTCAATGCCTTCGTTTCTGAATTGACGACCGATTTCATACACGCGCTCCATACCACCGACGACTAATTCTTTTAAGTACAATTCCGGAGCGATGCGCATAAACAACGTCATGTTCAAATCGTTGTGGTGCGTAATAAACGGCTTCGCCGTGGCGCCGCCGGCGATCATGTTCATCATCGGCGTTTCCACTTCAACAAAATCTCTGTCGTCCAAGTACTTTCTCACGTAGCGAATGATATTAGATCGCATGATGAACGTATCGCGAACGTTGTTGTTCATGATTAAATCCAAAAAGCGCATGCGGTATCTCGTCTCTTGATCCTTCAACCCGGAACCTTCCGTTCTTGGAAGCATGTGCAAGCACGGCGTCAAAATTTGCGTAAACGACGGAAACAACGATAACTGCCCTTTTCTCGTCTTCCCTGGTTTTCCTCTCACCCCGACAATATCACCTCTTCTCGTTCTCTCGTGCGTCGCCTTAAAGTCTTCCAAACTTTCCGCCGCTTGCGCCTCCGCAGTCACTTGCACCTTCAATCCTTCCGCGCACAAATCGTAAAAGATCAACGAGTTCCCGCTCGCTCTCTTGTTCATAATTCTCCCGGCCAAACTGACTTCTTCGTCCAACTGTTCGCCATCCTTCGTGGCAGATTCGTATTTCGCGATGAAGTCTTTCAATTGCAAAGAGACGTGAAACTTGTGCGGGTACGGATGCCCGCCCGCTTTCTTCTGCGCGAGGACTTGCTTGATTCTATTCTCCGTGTATTGCGTCGGGTCTAAATCAGCCTCGGAATCTTCCGCGGATTTCGTCTTCGTCGGTTGATTCTTTTCTTTCTCCGCCTGTGTGAATAAGAGAGAGAAAAATGATGTTCATTTTATTCTAAGTCAGTACTTCTTCTTTCCAACAACAACAACCATATGGCGCAAAACAGAGAAAACAAAAGAAGTTTTTATAAATCGGTCGCAGCAAGGAGGACAAAAAAGAGGAGAGCGTTTTTTGAAAAAAAAACAAAGAAGGGCTTCAACGCTCTCATCTTTGAATTTGATGAAAGAGCTCTCAAAAGCTTCTCAGTAATCGCACCTTGGCGGCAGCTTTTGCGGCTTTTTCTTCGTCCGCTTTTTGTCTCTTGAGCATTTTTTTGTACTCGCTAAAGTTTTGTGTGTGTTTTTGTATGCGAGAGAGAAGAAGAAGGTGAGTATTCCTAAAACGGATGTGTAAAAATCCAAAGCGGTGATGATGATGATGATGATGATGATGATGATGATGACGATGATGATGACAACGACAACAAGAAACGCAATATACGTACCTCTTGGAGAGCTTTTGCCCGGGAAACTCCGGGTACTCCTTGAGTTCAGGCGCTGGTGCGGCTGCGTCAGCCATTATTACGAATTAATAATAGATAGTATTATATTAAGACAAAACGTGTGCGTGTTGTGAAGAAGAGGAAGGAACTGTTCTTTTTCTCTTTTTGCTGCGTAAAATGAGACAAAACTGATGACTGTAAGCAGTCCAACACGTACAAGCTCTTTCTCAGCGGGAGCAGCAGCAGCAGCTTTAGGGAGGAGATAAAGTAAAAGTAAGATACCTGGAAGAGGACGCTATTATTATTATTATTATTATTATTATTATTATCTCTTTAATAAAGTTACATCGGGTGGCTAGAGCACTACGGAGGAGTGCGTTATAATAATAATAATATAATCAATGAGTATCTCAACGCACGGGTTCGAAGATCTCCTTGTCCGGGATGTTGTTCTCCTTGAATGCGTCTTCGTCTTCGTCGTCTTCGTATTCTTTGAAATCGGGTTGCCCAGTACTCGTCAACATTCTGTGCCACATCCTTCCTTTCGGGTCGACCAATCGCTCTTTCTCGATAATCATCGGGATGGGAAGGTATACGCAGTGCGTGTTTACGTAACCGATGGTGATTCCGGTAAAGCCGGCAAACGCGCCGTGGACTGCGTTTTGACCCAAGACGTTACACATGATCGCATCGTGCGCGTTGGCGACGCAACCGCGAACCATGTACGTTGGATCGATATATTTTACGTCGCATTTCGTTTCTTTTTTGATTTCTTTGCACAACCACGGTCCAATATCACCAAGGAGAGGGTTTCCGCCGGCGTCCGTGCCCGAGACTTTTACGAACTCTTGCCCGGCGCCTTCCGCGATGACGAGGACGCAGTGGCCTTGCTCGTCTAAAAGATCCTTCACGTGCTCGATGACGCCGTTTTCTCCGTGGACGTCAAAGTCCACCTCTGGAATCAAACAAATATCTACATCACCGGAGGCTAAAGTGGCGTACATGGAAATAAATCCAGATTGTCTGCCCATGAGTTTCACGACGCCAACCCCTCTCAGCGCAGATTGCGCTTCAATCGTAGCCGCTTGAATAGCTTTTTGCGCCTCTTCAACCGCGGTATCGAAACCGAAGGTTTTATCCAAAAGTAAAATATCATTATCGATCGTTTTCGGGACGCCAACGACGGAGACTAAACTTCCTCTTCTCGCGCATTCGGCGGAGATGGCATTCGCGCCGGCGTGGGACCCGTTTCCGCCGATAACAAACAGCATGTTGATCCCTTGTCTTAAAATGCTGTCGACAATCTTATCGACGTCACCACCGCCTCGAGCTGATCCTAAGATACTCCCGCCTTGCTTGTGCGCTTTCCTCACCGCTTTCTTCGATAATTCTATGTTCTCAAAACCTTCCTCCCAAAACCCGCTGAACCCGTATCGAATGCCTGAAATCTTTGACACCCCGTAGCCTTCCTCTAAAGTCCCGACGATGGATCGAATGACGTCGTTAATCCCCGGACACAACCCACCGCACGTGACAATCGCCGCGTGCACTTCCTCCGGGGCAAAATACACCTTCTCTCTCGGCCCGGCCCGAACCACCCACTGCGGCGTAAACGTACAACTCGACGTGTTCTCGTACGAAGACGAAGAAGAAGACATTCCTTCGTCCGCTTCCGTCGGCAATTCGCACGTGGAATCCGGCGACAACGACGTCGCGAACGCCAACGAGTGTAAAACCACCCGATCTCCCGGGTCAACGAAGAATTTCACGTTCGATTTCTTATCGCTGCGAAAATACCTTCTCGTCGTCGTTTTATTGTGCCTCGGCAAACACGTCTTCGAATGTGGCGCGCAGAAGGAAGTTTGCAACGGTTTCAAAGGTTTCTCGCCTTTGTATATGTTCATCAGGTGAGGGATTGGAACATCGTTCGGTCCTCCCACTTCCCACTCGTACTGTTCTTCTTCTTCTGTTTCGTAGTCATCATCTTCATCTTCGTTATCTTTCGACGACTGAGCAGCGCGAACAACCACATCTTGTCCTTCTCCTCCTCGAGAGCTTCTTTGTCTTCTTCTTCTTCTTCTTCCCGAAGATGATGATGACGATGAAAATGATTTGAAAGAAGCGCTCTTGGAAAACGACTTTTGCGTCGAAGAAGAAGTCTTACCAAAAAACGATTTAGAAGAACGCAACAGAGAGGACGACGACAAGGACGACGACGAGGAGGAAACAGAGGAGGAGGAAGAACACGTCGTCGTCGTTGGTTTCATCATCATCATCGCGTTCACGAGAAGGCACACAAAGTGTTGTATGTGTACGTGTTTAGTATTGTGCGGAAATTCTGACGTGAGAATATTCAAAAACCTGCCCAATGCTCGAAAGACTCCGGACAAATTTCCCAGTGTGATGGTATTAAAAATGCAAGATGAACAACGCGAGGAGTGTTCGTGTTCGTAGTATTAATACTACGAACAGCGCACAACAACAACAACAAAAGAAAAGAGGAGGACGACGACGACACAGTTTTCGACGGCGATGTTTCTGTTCTCATCGCAGCAGAAAAGCGTGAGCAGCAATTGCTGTTGGTGTTCTTTTTCTTCTTTCGATGATAAAAAATTAACGACTTTGAACAACAGTTTTTGCCAACGAGGACGACGAGGACGACGAGGAAGAGCATCAGAGGCGACAAAAACGAGCAGAAGTAATCATCGAAGAGCGGTGACTGTTTCGTCGTCGTCGTCGGAGTCGTCATCGTACGTCACGAAAGAAGAGCTGGATGAAATCGCCCGACTTAAAGGGTTACAGTTATCCACGGAAACGGTTGGACCGTTTTTCAAGATAACCGCGAGGAGGAAAATCGAAGATAAAAGAATAGAAGTCGTCAACGCGGACGGGGAAGTTTTGGAAAAGGAGAGCGAAGACATGTCCGTCATAGCCACGCACGACGGTTTCATAGCCCCGTTTCCGTTTCGAATCTTACATTTGGATACCATGCGGGTGTATAATTCGCGAATAAACTCGCAGTGTACCGAGGAAGAGAGAAAAATGTTAAAGTCGACGTTCGGCGTGAGCATCTTGCTCGGGTGCGAAAGCTTACGGTTAGGTAGAGATGCAGGGTGCACGAAAGCTGAGTTGTTATCCATCGACGACGGGAACGAATACGCGCCAAAGTTGGTGAAATATTACGAACGCTTAGGATTTAAAATCGTTCGAAAAGTAGGCGACGGGTTAAACACGGATTTGACCGATATGCTCGTCTGGGGCGGGAAAGGCACGCGGATGAACGGCGACGTAAACGAGCTCCTGGAGAAATGGTCCAACGTTTTGCGTAAAACGTCGAAGAGAAATGAAGAGAAATGATACAACAGATAAGTAGTTATACTAATAGGAATGATTATTGCGTATAATAGCAGAGAGAACATTTTCAGTTCGAGCATTCAATCGAATCCATCACAAATTCACGCGCACGCAAAAAAGACACGATTCCGACGATGCGTTCGCGCGTCGCGGAGCATCGCCCCGTCGCCGAAGACCTCGAGTCCGCAAATTCGACTTTTGGGCCAAAAAGGGTTGACTACGAGAAAAACCCACCCGCGAAAGGGAAAGCGATGACACGCACTAAAAGAAGAGACAAAATCCTTTTCGTCGTGCTCCTCGTGCTGTGCTTCGCGTGTTACTGGAACCAACCACCACTTTCGGCCGGGATTCTTACACCGAACGAGAGTTACTTGAAACAGTTCAAACGAGACTCTGATGGGAGAATTTCAAACCTATCCGACGTTCGAGAGTTTCGAGAGAAGGAAGTTGAGAAAGAGAAGAAGATGTCCCCGAACGCAGTGCGAGTGAAATATTCAGGAGGTGAAGACGCTGACGATGCGAAGAAGACGCCGGCGAGTACGAGCACAAAAAGTCACGCGACGACGACGAGAAACTCGGGGAAATCTCACCATCACCCTCAGGAGCAACACCACGCGCACTCGTTCATACCGGTGAAGCCGCACGTCGGCGCGTGGACGAAAGATGCACATTTGAAAGCGTTCGAAGATTTCATGGTGCCGAGTCGCGTGGAAGTTTTAGTGCAATCGAATAAAGGAGGCGGTGAAGAGGAAGACGAGGAAGACGACGAGGAGAAGGAGAAGGAGGAGGAGATTGAAAGAGAAGAAGAGGAAGGAGAAGAAGAAGAGGGAGGAGTAGCAACAGCAGGAGATGCAGGAGGAGGAGAAAAAGAAGAAGAAGAAGAGCACGGCGGAGAGGAGGAAGAGCGCGCGGACGGAGGCGAAGAAAAGCGGGTCGCCGCGCACGCGTTCTGCGCGCCGACGGGAAAGTCTAAAGCAGCCGCAGAGGATATTAAATCCCAAAAGTTGGCTTTTAAAGATATAACGGATTTGAAGGATCTCATGGACGGGATACAAGTGCCAAAAAACGGACTTTGGAAAGCCGCGAGAGCGCCGCAACTCATGGTGCACACGCTTCCGTACGCGGAGAAGGCGTTTGGAAAGGATTTGGCTGAAAATTTAGAAGCGGACGGGTGCATACCGGAGATGGATTTTACGAGGCGCGGTAAAACTTGCGCTGTCGTCGGTAACGGTGGAGTCAACATGCGGGATCAAAACCAAGGCTACGGGATTGATGGTGCGGACATTGTAATTCGATTCAACGACGGGCCGACGAGTGGATTTGAGAAATACGTCGGACGCAAAACCACGTTTAGATTAATCAATAACCAATGGTCGAGACACGTGGCAGATAAAGGACCGAAAGGACCGTGGGCTGAAAGCGAAGCGTTGCTGTTGTTTGGAAGCGGCGCGAAACGCTCGTTTCGAAACGTCTGTAAAAAGTCGACGTCGCCGATTTTGTACATGGATCCGACGTTAAGTCTTCGCGCTCGAGAATTGTATCGCAGAGTGTACGCTCGATTGTCCGGTGCAAATCTTGTCAACGCAGAAGGACGAAACGCCCCACCGAGTGGTATCGAAGGATTACTCTTAGCGTTTGCTGTGTGCGATAGCGTGAGAGTATACGGATTTCATACGGATATTCCGCATCACGCGGTGCATACGGTTCCGTACCATTACCACGATAAAGTCACCGGCGCGGACGACGCGCACTCGTTCAATTATCAAGGCATGTTCTTACAGACTTTGGAGAAAATGGACGTTGGAATGACGATATGTTCGAGGTATAAACACCAAGATTCCCCGAGAGAGTGTACGAGTTAGAAATTTAGAAGATAGAGATTTAATCATTATTTAGCTTTCGCGGCTGCTCGATCTCTCGCTTTCTGATACTTCTTCCCTTGGCCACCTTTCGATTGTTTCACGTGCTTAGGTTTTTTCTTCTCCTTCATCCATAAATCGTCGCCGTTTCGGTAAAAGTCTTCTTTTCTCTGCTGTTGCTTTCCGGAAGACGAAGGATGCGCTAAAAAGTTATTCTCGTCTTTCTCGCCTTCTTTGATTCTGACTTTCCCGGCTTGGTTGGGGTTCTCGTCCCATCCGAGCTCAAATTCAAACTCCTCTTCGGAAATTTTGCCCTTCTTCCACTTTTTCAGAGCTCTGTAATCGTCGTCTAGTTCGTCTAATTCCTCTCGCGTTTCGATTTGACGACGTTTGTGCGCGGTGAGCTTCTTTTCTGGTTTATTCTCTTTTTTCCTTTCGTTATTTCCGCGACTCTCCTTCTTCCTTCGAGCGTCGTCGTCGTCTTCTTCCTCTCCTCGCGCTTCCTTCTCCTCGCGATCTTTTTCGAGCTGTATTTTGCGCTGTTTTTCTCTCTGAAGATCCAAGTACGGAATCTCTTCGATGTTGACATCGACGCACTCTTCGAATCCTTCGAGCGTATTCTTCGCCGCTTTGCGAATTTCCTTCATCTTCGGTAAACGCAAAAGTCCCATGGCGTTTGCTAATTTTGCCAAGTGTAGCTCTTTCAAGCGAAAGATAAATCGACAGTGGTGTTCTTTATACCCTCGAACGTACGATACGAAAGCTCTGACGCCTTTTTCCATCGCTTCGCGATCGCGTTTAGAGAGCGCTCGAAGCGTGTCGTACACTTCTCTCGCGCCGTTTGCGTCTTCTTCTACGACTGCATCCAAATCCTCTTCTTCTTCTTCTTCTTCGCCATCGCCGTTATCGCCATCCGCGAATCTGCAATTACCATCTCTGCGTAAATGAACGCCTCTAATTTTCAAGAATGCTACGTATGAGCTTTCCTCTTTCGTCAATAACGCCAAGGCGCTACCTTTTGCGCCCATTCGAGCGGTTCTTCCAACTCTGTGAGTAAACGCGGACGGATCTTGCGGCATATCAAACTGGACGATCCAATCGACGCCGGGAATATCTAAACCTCTCGCGGCAACGTCTGTTGTGAGCAAAATGGATGATTCAACGCCGTTTTCTTCATCGTTCTCTTTATTCTCCGCGAAATTCTCTAAAGTTTGCTCTCGCTGCGCCTGCTTCATTTTGCCGTGTAAAGCGAAAATTTCTATTCTACTGTCGTTGCCATTTTTCGTCGTTTTCTTCTTCTTATTGCTACTACTATTGTTATTATTATTATTCTTTTTACTACCACTACCGACATCTAAAAGCGCATCCAAAGCTTTCTGATAGTAATCCACGCACGCGCACGTGAGGAAATACACAATGATCTTCCTCCCTTTCTTCGCCTTTAAAAATTCCGCTAATCGGAAAATCTTGGCGTCGACGGTTTCGCAAATTCTATACGACAATTCCAACTGCATCGGCAATTTACTCCCCGCACCAGCTCCTATCGCTCCTTTCTTCTTATCTGTTTTATTTTCCTTTCCTCCACCCGCTGCTGCTGCCGCCGCTGCCGCGTTTGAATCTCTCACCGTCACCCGGACTGGATTCCGCAACCCGGCTCTCGCCAACTCCTCCAACTCCTCCGTCTGCGTCGCCGAAAACAACCCAGTTCTTCTCTGTTTCGGCAACATCCCAATAATCGAGTTCAGAGTTTTCGCGAAGCCCATACCTAAAACTCTGTCTGCCTCGTCCAACACCAATAACTCGCACCTCTTCGCGTCTAAATCTCTCGCTTTCGTCAACACGTCCAACATCCGCCCGGGCGTGCCGATTAAACACAGCGACCCTCGTTCGCTGAACCGTTTGAGATCGTCCGCGACAGTTTGTGCGCCTCCACCGACTAACAGCATTGGTTTAACGTCCGGATTAAATTTCGAGTGTTCTTTGCTTTCCTCGTCCTCTTCGTCCGCTATTGCCCTTAAACTCTCTAAAAACGGCTCCGCCACGTCTCGAATTTGCCTCGCCAGCTCTCTCGTCGGCGATACGATCACCGCCCCGATTGAGTGTTTCTTAAACTTGCTCTCCTTGTTCGCCTTCCACAATATCTCAATCATCGGTAACACGAACGCGAGCGTTTTCCCCGATCCCGTGCACGCTTCCACGCTCACGTCTTTGTTTTTCCCGAGTAAACCAATGACGGCGGCTTGCACCGGAGTGGAATTTACGAACGCGAGAGATTTGAGAATAGATAAGGTTTGTGCCCGCAGAGGAGGTTCTAATTGTTCGAACGGCGGGCCTTCGGCGACTGACCGAGAAGAAAGAGGAGGAGGCGCCATTTTTTTCGTCTAATTCCGCTTCCTCTCTTAAACGCGCGCGTTAAATAAATGAGCGTACTGTGTCTTAAATTTTGGCGTTTCGTTCGTGTCAGGGGCTGCTATAAATAAATATTTAGCGTCGTCATCTTAATCATCATCTCACTCGCTCGCTGCGGACGCCGGTGCGGCAGCGTGCGGCTTACTGGTCCTTTGCGCTGCCTGCGGAGCCCCTCCTTCGGAGACTCTCTCTCCGCGTTGTTGTTGTTGTTGCACCCGTTTGGCAATATGGTGGGAATATCGATGATGGACCCCCACGTTTCCGCTGTGATGATGACGGTGATGATGATGGTGACTACTACTGCTGCTATTTCTGCTACCGGTGGTCTTCTCCACTTCCTTCTGCTTCTCGACGCCTAAGAATTCTTTTTTCGCGTTGGCCAATCTTTGTCTTCGGTCTCTTTCTTTCTCCGCGGCGGTTAAAATCAAAGCTAAGCTCGTCGCCAAAGATTCAATAACGCACGCGTTTCGACCGCTAATTTCACCGAGTCTCCACGCGGTGAATAACGCTAAAGTTAACAACGTCGCTCGTAAAATCCACGTCGCGTGGTGCGCACCTGGAATAGACCCAACCCATCTTCGAAACGATCTCGACCGTAAACGCAAGTACGTCGCGGCGACGCCTCGGGAAAGTACATCCCCTAAAGTCAACGTTTGCGGTAATATAGACAATCCAGTAAACGCTATGAACCCCCACACGCCTCCTTTCCTCCACGCGCACACGCCCATCCACGTAATCGCGTCCATGTTCGCCGGCGCTCTCGGCCCACCTCTCGATAAAGACGAATTCACCCCGAGCATGTCGTACGTCTCCGGCGCTCGGCAAAACGCGTACGCCGCGCAGAGCAACATCGATATCGACGTAAAGTTATGAATCTCTTTTTTGATGGGCAGTTCCATCAGCACTGGACTCTTCAACGGTTTAAACGTGAGTAAAAACATATGCAACGTCACCGCAGCCATGCCGTTGTATAATAATCTTCCGTGTCGACCGAATATTGTTCGTAATCGTTTCGGCGTTAAGAGCGAGTGCGGCAAGACAAACACCAAAGCAGTGGGCACGTTTTCCTTGAAAAACTCCCAAATTTTCCCCTCTGGACAACTCCTGTTACTCGGGTACCCTTTCGCCGCAATCAGTGGTTGCAACCAGGGAACTCGGTATCCTAAGTGCGATATCCACGCGACCGTGGAGATGAGAACCCAGATGGTGTACGACGCGCACGCGTACGCAATGAAGACGTCTTTTCTTTTGACTTGTCCGGCACCCCTAACTGTCGTATCGTCTTGAGAGTGATGATGATGACTTTTACGATGACGACGACGACGTCGAGGATGATGATGCGTATCACCACGCGTTGTTCTCATCGTCGTCGTCGCCGTGGTCATGAGGATGATGCTGGTGTCTGAAAGCAAAACTATTAAAAGGAGGAGGAAGAGGAGAGAGAGAGAGAGAGGAGAGAGAGAGGAGAGAGTGAGGCAGAAATACATTACACAGAAGCTCTAAAAATAGCCGATTGAAAACCTTTTTTTTAAAGTTATTATAAACCAACTGTTTCGTCTAAGCCTAAGCTCAAGTTTAAGTTTTGCACGGCGGCTCCGCTGGCACCTTTACCCAAGTTATCCAAGCGAGCGACGAGCAAACACGTGCCTTTCTCGTCGTTAGCAAACACGGAGAGCTCGAGTTTATTCGTGTCTCGCAAACCGTCGGCGCGTAAAAACGCGCCTCGCTCTAAATCGTCCGTTTGGTTATACTCGCGAACGGAGACGAACGCGGAGTCTTTGTACCATTCTTTCAGACACTCTTGCAATTCCTTGCCGCTTTTAACGTTGGCCATGTTGTCGTAAAAAAGCGGCACGGAAACCAACATGCCTTGCGCGAACGACCCAACCGCCGGTTGGAAAATCGGTTCGTGCTCTAATCCCGCGTATTTTCGCATTTCCGGGATGTGCTTATGATTTAAGTTGAACCCGTACGCGCCGTACGGTTCTGCCTCGGGACTTTCATAAATAGCAATCAGCTGTTTCCCACCACCGGTATATCCACTGACGGCGTTCACGGTCGTTCGCAACCCTTTCGGAATGAACCCGTTTTCCACGAGCGGCTTCGTCAAACCGATAAATCCAGTCGGGTAACATCCGGGATTGGAAATTCTCTTCGCCGTTTTCACTTTCTCCCGTTGCTCTTTCGATAATTCCGGAAACCCGTACGTCCACTCGTCGTTCGTTCTGTACGCGGTGCTCGCGTCGATGATCACCGTGTTTGGATTGGTCACCAAGGCCACCGCTTCCACGGCTGCCGCATCTGGTAAACATAAAATGGCACAATCCGCTTCGTTCAACGCTTCTTCTCTCGCTTTGGCGTCTTTTCTCAAACTATCTGGAAGTTGAATGAGCTCGATATCTCCCGATGCTCGTTTTTCTAAGCGGTCTCTGACTTGTAACCCAGTCGTGCCCGCTTCGCCGTCGATGAAGATGCGTTTCTTTTTTGTCGATGATGCGAAAACGATGAAATTTCCTCCTGAATTCCTCCTTTTGCTGCTCCTTTTGCTCAAAGCTTTTCCTCCTCCTCCTCTCAAAACCTTTTTCGTCGCAGTAGTACTACTCGTCGTAGTACTACTCGTCGTCGTAGCACTCGCAGAAATGTTGTTATTCGCGCGACATGATAACAGTATTCTCATGATGATGATGATGATGATGATGATGATAGTTCTATATAACAATTTTTTTTGTCGTGTATTGCGACAAAAGGCTCTCGTCTCTCTTCTTTTCTCTCTTTCTCTCTCATGAGAGAATCTCTCTTCTTTTTTCACGCTTTTGTCTCTGTCAGGCAAAAATTTATTCCTCGTCCCCCTGTCATTAAAATCCAGCGCAACAGCGTTTTGATGAGAATTTTTTTGTTTTTTTTGCAAGCACAAAAAAGGAGCAAAAGAAGAGAAAAGGACACGAACGCACGATCTCATTCTCATCATCATCACTCATCGTCACATTTTTTCATCTCTTCTCGCGTCGTCACACCACCAACACCAACAAAAACACACCGCACTACTATTACACTACCACTCCTTTTACGCGACTTTTTGCGATTTCACACAGGGAGAGAGAGAGAAAGTGTGTGTGTGTGTAAGAGAAAGAGAGAGGAGAAGTTTGAGTGAGAGCGAAAGAAGAGTTTGCTCATTTTACGCGTGTGGATTATAAAAAGCATTTACGCGTTACGCGAGAAGAGAGGAAGTGGGTGCGCGCGTGCTGCTTTTACGAGAAAAGAAGAAGAAGAAGAAGAAGAAGAACAGGAAACGAGGAATAACGACAGAAGGTGGGAGTGAGAATTAGAGAGAGAGAAACAGGGAGTAACAACAGTAGAGAGTAATAATTAAGAATAATAAGCAAAGCAGTAGAGGGCGGCGTGAAAATAGGAAGGAAGTAGAAGAAGAAGACAAAAGTAAATAATATTAACGGGAAAGGAAAAATGGCATCATCGTCGTCGTGGCAACCGGCGCAAGAAGGCGTGCAACAGGTTGGACAACTCTTGCAAGAGTACATCCAACCGAACGCGAACCAACAGTTGATGTACCAAAGACTGCAGGAGTGCTCGAAATTCCCGGATTTCAACTCGTATTTGGCGTTGATTTTGTGTAAAGGAGACGGGACGTACGGGGACGACGTTCGGCAAACCGCCGGTCTTTTGCTGAAGAACAACTTGAAGACAACTTGGCAGTTTTCGGAGGAACCGCACGAGTCGTTCATCAGAGACGCGCTGACTGGGAGCATGACGCACCCGTCGAGAATTGTCAGACGAGTCGT
>JGI20155J14468_10002378_pt1 | contig 13922 bp, 11 predicted proteins | sample COG_05_FD_14468 | JGI IMG/M metagenome (IMG submission 14468) | reverse complement strand
AAGATCTGACATCTTTACAGATTATTTCTTCAGCAGAATAAAACAATAGTGAAGATTAATTTAAAGCAGATTGTGCTTTTTGAACAATAGTTTTAAAGGCTTCTGGGCTATCATATGCTATCTCAGCCAGAATTTTTCTATCTATTTTAATTCCACATTTATTTAATCCATTGATAAACCTAGAATATGTTAATCCTTCAGCTCTGGCTCCTGCATTTATTCTTTGAATCCACAATGATTTAAAATCTCTTTTCTTATTTCTGCGATCTCTGTAAGCATACTGCATTGCTTTTTCCATCGCTTGCTTTGCAACCCTGATCGTATTTTTTCTTCTGCCCCATTGGCCTTTTACAGCTTTTAAGACTTTTTTGTGTTTAGCTTTACTAGTTACACCTCTTTTAACTCTTGCCATTATTAACCTCTTAAACTGTAAGGCATGTACGACTTAACAATTTTTGCATCTTGTTTGGACATTGTTGTTGTGCCTCTTAATTTTCTTATTTGAGAATTTGTTCTTTTAATCATACCATGTCTTTTACCAGCTTGGGCCATCATTACTTTACCTTTGGCTGATATTTTAAATCTTTTTTTTGCTGAGCTTTTAGTTTTAAGTTTTGGCATAATTGAGCGACGTTATACAAAGAATGGTGAAAATTTACAACCTATATTAAGCCCTATAAAGGCTGAATTACCATAATCATTTGCTTGCCATCAAATTTAGGATGTAATTCTACCTTGCCTACATCCTTCATATCTTCTTTAATCTTCGTCATTAGTTCATTTCCAAGATGCGAATGTTGTAGTTCACGTCCCTTGAATCTTATGGTGAATTTTACTTTATCTCCTTTTGTAATAAATTTTTTAGCATTTTTAACTTTAAATTCATAATCATGTGTCTCAGTTACAGGTCTCATTTTTATTTCCTTAAGTGCAACAATTTTTTGTTTCTTTTTTGCAAGATTAGCTTTTTTTTGAGCGTCATATTTAAATTTACCCATATCCATTATTTTACAAACAGGAGGATTCGCATTTGCAGCTATTTCAATTAAATCAAGTCCTTGATTTTTTGCCATAGATATTGCTTCATTTGTATTGATAGTTCCTAAATTTTCACCATCACTTCCAATTACTTGAACTTCGGGAGATGATATTCTATTATTAGATTTTGGACCTCGGTCTTTAGTCCTTCTTTGAAAATAATTTTGTTTGAAATCTGCCACTTAGTTTGAGGGTGCTTTGTTTAAAGCAGAGAATGTTTTTAAGAATAAATTTAGTTCCATATTTTCTTGTTTGTTAGAGTCCAACTTTCTAATGGTTACTGAGTTACTGTCAACTTCTTTTTTACCACAAATTAGCAAAAGAGGTATTTTTGCTAATGAATGATCTCTTATTTTATAGTTTAGATTATGTTTTTTTAAATCAACGATAGAACTTATGCCAACTTTTTTTATTTGTTTAGACACTTCTATTGCATAATCATCAAACTCTTCAGAAATGGGTATCACAACTGTTTGTAATGGTGAAATCCAAAATGGAAATTTACCTGCATAATTTTCAATTAATATTCCAATAAATCTTTCTAAGGATCCAAATAAAGCTCTATGAAGCATAACAGGAACTTTTTTTGTTCCATCTTTATCAACATAAGATGCATCTAATCTTCCCGGTAAATTTAAATCTACTTGTAAGGTTCCACATTGCCAATCTCTACCTATTGCATCTCTTAAAACAAATTCAATTTTTGGTCCATAAAATGCACCTTCGCCTTTATTGATACTATATTCTAATTTTGAAGCTTTAACCGCTTCCAGCAATGAAGCTTCAGCTTTATCCCAAACTTTATCTTCCCCAACTCTTACTTCGGGTCTATCTGCATATTTAAGAATTACATTTTCAAAACCTAGGTCTTTGTATATATTTAGAATTAAGTTTGTAACATTTAAGCATTCATCTGTAATTTGTTCTTCCGAACAAAAAATATGAGCATCATCTTGTGTAAATGCTCTAACTCTTAAAAGACCATGTAGAGCTCCTGATGGTTCATATCGATGAACTTTTCCAAACTCTGTTATTCTTAAGGGTAAATCCCTATAACTTTTTAAACCTTGATTGAAAACTTGAATATGCCCTGGACAATTCATTGGCTTAATTGCGAATACCTTTTCATCAGGAGTTTGAGAAGTATACATGTTCTCTCCATATTTTTCCCAATGACCAGATTTTTCCCATAGTAACCTGTCCAAAATTTCAGGTGTATTTACTTCTTTATAACCTGCTGCATTTTGTCTGGTTCTCATATAATTAATAAGTTTTTGAAATAATGACCATCCTTTTTCATGCCAAAAAACAGAACCTGGGCTTTCTTCTCTAAAATGAAATAAATCCATTTCTTTACCAAGTTTTCTGTGATCTCTTTTTTCTGCTTCTTCAATTCTTTTTAAATAAGATCAAGGTCTTTCTGGCTTGCCCAACTTGTTCCATATATTCTTTGAAGCATTTCATTATTAGAGTCTCCTCTCCAATAGGCACCTGATACCTTTGTTAATTTAAAAAATTTTCCAATTTTTCCTGTTGAAGACAAGTGGGGTCCTCTACATAGGTCGTGCCATTCTCCATGGAAATAAATTGATACCTCTTCACCTTTTGGAATGCTTTCAATTAGTTCAGCTTTATAAATCTCACCCTTTTTTTTGAAATGTTTAATGGCTTTATCTCGATCCCAAACTTCTCTTTTAGTTTTTTCATCACGATCAACTATTTCTTTCATTTTTTCTTCGATCTTTTTCAAATCTCTTCAGTGAAAGGTTCTTTTCTTGCAAAATCATAATAAAAACCATTTTCTATAGTTGGACCAATCGTGACTTGTGTTCCAGGAAATATTTCTTGAACAGCCATTGCTAAAATGTGAGCAGTGTCATGCCTAATCGTTTCAAGGCCTTCTTCATTTTTTGAGGTAAAAATTTTTACAGAACAGTTTTTTTCAATTACAAAATCTAAATCTTTAAGCTCTCCATCTACACTTATAACCATTGCTTGTTTGGCTAATGATTTGCTGATTTTTTCAGCTACCTCTAAACCTGTAACTTTTTTTGGAAATTCTAAATTGTTTCCATCTGGTAATATAATTGTAGGCATTTAATTTAGCAGTCTTTTATACTCTGAATAAGTAGAAAAACACATTTTTTCAACATTAAATTTTTTAATTATGTTTTTTCTTCCTTCTTTACCTATTAATTCTATTAATGTTTCGTCCATTGTTATTGCTTGAATAATTTTTTTACTTAATGAATTTGCGTCTCCAGACTCAAATAAAAGGCCAGTTTTTTCATTTATAATTGTTTCATTCGATCCTCCAATGTCACTAGCAATTATCATTTTTTCCATAGATTGCGCTTCAACTGCCACTCGACCAAAGGCTTCTGGTTCTATTGATGCTGAAACAACTATATCTGAAACTTTGTATGCTAAAGCCATGTCATCACAATGTTCTATAAATTTGATTTGATTTGTTAATCGATATTGTTCTATTAAACGAATTAATTTTTTTTTATATAAATTTCTACCTTGATCACTCCCCAATATAACTACATGAAAAGCTTCATAGCCTAATTCAATTTTAGTTAAGTTGATAGCTTCAATAAAAAGTTCTTGACCTTTCCAAGATGTGAGTCTGCCTGGCATTAAAATAATTTTTTTTTCTTTGTTTATTTCCCATTTTTTGAGCAATTTTTTTTCTTCACTTTCTAATTTTGAAGAAGCATCAAAGTAATCTACATTTATACCTCTAAAAATAACAAGAAATTTTTTTTTTAATTTAAAAAATTTAGAATAATTTTCTTTTATGTGAGAAAAAATAAAATTAGACCCAGCGATTATTAAATCAGATCTAACCATAACTGAGTTATAAAATTTTTTAAATTTTCCACTAAAACTATAAGTGCCATGAAATGTAGTAACAAACTTTCTTTTAGTTAATTTTGTTGCTAACAAACACGACCAAGCTGGCGCTCTACTTCTAGCATGTACTATCGAAATATTATAAAATAAAATTATTCCTACTAGTAAAATTGCATTTAAAAATACTAATAAAGGATTTTTAGTATTAACTGGTAACCTTATTAATTTAACTTTTTTTTTATCAATAAATTTAATTAACTCGCCCCCACTAGTTACTATAAAAGATTTGCAATTATTTTCTGATAAATAATGTGCGATATCATAACAGCCTGTTTCGGCTCCTCCATAACCCAATTTTGGTATTACCTGTAAAACTTTTATATTAGACGACATTTGATAAGATTATATAATAATAGACAAAACTAATAAACTTTAATGACTAATTTCACTCAGTTAAAATTAACTAAATCTAAAAGAATAAGATACTTAAAACTTAGCCAAAAAAATACTAGCTACATTGTTTTTTTACATGGATTTATGTCAAATTTAGAGGGAAAGAAGCCTAAAACTTTTTTAGATTTTGCAAAAAAGAACAAACTTGGCTTCCTTGCACTAGAATATTCTGGTCATGGAAAATCATCTGGTAAATTCATTAATGGTAACATTTCGAAATGGACTAAAGAAACAAGTCAATTAATAAAAAAAGTTGTTAAAAAAAATAAAATCATACTAGTTGGTTCAAGTATGGGAGCATGGATTTCTTTAAATCAATTTAAATTTTTCAAAGAGCAAATCATAGGTTTTTTAGGAATTGGTTCTGCACCAGAGTTTTTAGATGGTTTGATGTGGAAAAAGTTTTCAAAAAAGATGAAAAGAGAAATAAAAAAAAATGGAATAATTAATTTAAAGCATGGAGATTATGAATACCCAATTTCTTTACAACTAATTAAGGATGGAAAAAAGAATAACGTGCTAAATAAAAAAATATACCAAAAATTAAAAGTAACCATGATTCATGGTGAAAAAGATGAGTCTGTACCCGTTAGTTATTCAAGAAAAGTTTTAAAAATTTTTAAAAAATCGAAAAAAAAATTAATAATTGTAAAAAACGGCGATCATAGCTTGTCATCAAGTAAATGGTTAAAAGTATTAAAAAAAGAATTAAAGTTAATTATTAGCTAACTTCTTGTATTTTAGATTTTAGTGTAATTGGATTTTCAAGTTTATTAATCATCTCTTTTGGGCAAACTTGAACGAAATTTTTAATTTCATCCTTAAAATTAGTAATTATATTTTTTGAAACCAAAGAACCTGTTTCTTCTGAATGCTCTAAAACCAGCCTTTTTATAAAGTTTATCCAATATTCTGTTTCAACATTTTGCCAAATAACTGACTCAGGATTTATTTTTTTTTCGAACTCATTAAGTTTATCATAAATAAAAGCCATACCGCCTGTCATACCAGCTGCAAAATTGTCTCCCACATTGCCAAGAATAACTACTGTTCCTCCAGTCATATATTCACATCCATTTGAGTCACATCCCTCAATAACTGTTGTTGCACCAGAATTTCTTACCGCAAATCTATCACCCGCTTGACCTGCAGCAAAAAGTTTGCCAGAAGTAGCTCCGTAGAGAACTGTGTTCCCAATAATTGTATTTTCATTTGAAACTAAGTTGCTTTCTTCTGAAAGTTTTATCGTAATTGTAGCCCCCGACAATCCTTTACCTACATAATCATTTGCATCACCTTTAAGATTTAACTTTAGTCCTTTTGACGAAAAAGCACCAAATGATTGGCCTGCGGAACCTTTGAAATTTAATGTAAGAAAATTTTCATCTAATTTTTCATAACCATACTTCTTATAGAGATGGTGTGAAATTCTTGTACCAACTGCTCTATTGGTATTTTTAATATTAAACTCTTTTTCAACTTTTTCTGAATTGTCTAAAGATTTTTCTATTTCTGGCCAAATTTTTTGATCTAATGTTTCGGGTACTTTGTTGATCTCGGGAGACCCACAATATCTTTTGTTAATTCCGGGATCCGCTTGAACAAATAAAGGATTTAAGTCTAGGTCATCTAAATTTGATGAAGCTTTATTTACTTGCATAAGTAAATCTGTTCTTCCAATTATATCGTTTAATGATTTAAATCCTAGTTCAGCTAAAATTTCTCTTACTTCTGAGGCTATGAATGTAAATAAATTAACAACTTTGTCTGGAGTACCAGAAAATTTTTCTCTTAATTTTTCATCTTGTGTACAAACACCTACTGGGCAAGTATTTGAATGGCATTGTCTTACCATTATACATCCCATCGCTACCAAAGCTGTTGTGGCAACACCATACTCTTCTGCTCCCATCATTGCAGCAATAACTACATCCCTACCAGTTTTAATACCACCATCAGTCCTTAAGGTAACTTTGTGTCTTAAATTGTTTAATGTCAGAACTTGATTAGCTTCTGTTAGGCCCATCTCCCAAGGTATTCCTACATATTTTACACTTGTTTGTGGAGTTGCTCCTGTTCCTCCATTGTGGCCTGAAATCAAAATAATATCTGCTTTTGCCTTAGCTACACCTGCAGCAATTGTTCCAATTCCAGATGAAGCAACTAATTTAACACCAACTCTTGCTTTTGGATTTATCTGTTTTAAATCATAAATTAGTTGTGCCAAATCCTCTATTGAATAAATATCATGATGAGGAGGTGGGGAAATTAATGTCACTCCTGGAGTGGAATGTCTTAATCTTGCTATTTCTTTTGTTACTTTAAAACCTGGTAATTGACCACCCTCTCCTGGTTTTGCACCTTGAGCCATTTTAATTTCAATTTCATTACAGTTATTTAGGTAATTTACAGTCACACCAAATCTAGCTGAAGCAATTTGTTTAACTCTAGAATTTGCGCTATCCCCACCATCCATAATCTTAAATCTAGCTGCGTCTTCACCCCCTTCACCGCTACAAGAGGCTCCTTTAATTCTGTTCATTCCGATCGCTAATGTTTCATGAGCTTCTTTAGATAAGGCTCCGTGAGACATGCTTCCACTGCCAAATCTTTTTAATATTTTTTCTATTGGCTCAACTTCAGAAATTTCTATGGTTGGACCTAGTTTCTTTTTTCTAAAATCAATTAAATCTCTTAAATTAATTGGTGGCAAATTATATATACCCTCAGCATATTTCTTATACGCCTCATATGAATTTGAGCTTACGGCACTCTGTAATAAATGAATGAGCCTTCCTTGATACTGGTGTATTTCACCATCTTTTCTGTATCTATAAATACCTCCGATTGGCAATATGGTTTCTGTACTTTCAAAAGCTTCTTTGTGGATTTCTCTTATTTTTTTTTCAATTCCAACTAAACCAATACCTGAAATTTTTGATGTAACTCCAGGAAAGTAGTCATTTACAACTGTTCTGCTTAACCCAACAGTTTCAAAGTTACATCCACCTCTATATGAACTTAAAACAGAAATTCCCATTTTAGACATTATCTTTAATAAACCTGCATTAACTGAATTTATGTACCGCTTTATACACTCATCAAAACTATATTGACCAAAAAGTTTTTTTTCATGTCTTTGATATAAACTATCAAAAGCTAAATATGGATTTACCGTGGTTGCTCCAACCCCAATTAATGTAGCAAATGAATGTGTATCTAGAGCTTCACCAGATTGAACATTAATTGAAACATACCCCCTTAATTTTTTTTTTATTAAAAATGTGTTTATGGCTCCTACACATAGCAACATCGGAATTGGCAGTCTTTCAGATGAAAGGTTTTTATCACTAAGAATTAATTGTGTAACACCTTGCCTGACAGCAATCTCAGACTCTTCTTGTATTTTGTTTATAGAATCTTCTAAATTTTCATCTTTTGAAAAAGAACAATCAATAGTTGCTGAGTTTTTGCCAAAAAGATTAATAAACTTTTTGAATTGAGAATTTGATAAAACAGGACTGTTTAAAACATAAATATTCTCTTTCGTTAAAGTGTCAAAATCAAGAATATTACCCAGATTTCCAAATCTAGTTTTTAAACTCATTACTTTATTTTCCCTCAATGAGTCAATTGGTGGATTTGTTACTTGACTAAAATTTTGTCTAAAAAAATGATAAAGTGGTCTATATTTGTCAGATAACACTGCCAAAGGAGTATCGTCCCCCATTGAACCTATTGCTTCTTTTGAATCTTCTGCCATTGGATGTAAAATAAGCTCTAAATCTTCTAAACTAATTCCAAAAGTATATTGCCTTCTCCTTAAACTTTCTCCATCGAAATTGTGTTTTTCATTGGTGATTAATAATTTTTCATCTAAGTCAACTATTTGAGAATTGAAATGTTTAAATTCTTTAGCTAGATAATCTTTAATTTGACTATTTGAAAAAACTTTACCTTTTTCAATTCTTACTCCAATTATTTCACCAGGACCTAGTCTGCCTTTGGTTAAAATTTTTTTTTCATTTAATTCTATCATTCCTGTTTCTGAGCCTGCAAAGAGCATTTTATCTTTTGTAATGGCATATCTTAGAGGTCTTAGACCATTTCTATCATTTGCAGCTATAACCCATTCGTTATCTGTTGCAGCTAAAGCAGCAGGACCATCCCATGGTTCCATTGTACTGTTTAAAAAGTTAAATAGTTGCTGATGGCTTTTTGATAATGTTTTATTTTTTTTAGACCATGCATCTGGTACTAACATTAATTTAGCCAAAGGTGCTGATTGACCTGATTTATTTAATAACTCAAATACATTATCTAATGCTGCTGAGTCAGAAACTCCTTTTTGGATTACTGGTTTTAAATTTTCCACATTATCAAAAAGTGGACTGCTCATTTCTTCCTCATGTACTTTCATCCAGTTTTTATTTCCTTTGTAGGTATTTATTTCCCCATTGTGCGCTATAGCTCTAAATGGTTGAGCTAAACTCCAGCTAGGTGCAGTGTTTGTTGAAAATCTTTGATGAAAAATTGCATATCTTGATATGAATCTAGAGTCTTTAAGATCTAAATAAAAGTCAGATATTGCTTCTGCTAAGTATAGACCTTTATAAATTATAGATTTTGAACTAAATGAGCAAATATAGAAGTTGTTCAATGATGCATCAAAAGCTTTATTTTCAATTCTCTTTCTTGTTTCATAAATTTTTCTTTCCAAATTTTTATCTAATAAATTTGGATCATTAGATTTAAATAGAACCTGGATAATTTCCGGCATGGTTTGAAGCGCTTTTTCACCCAAAACTTTTGGGTTTACTGGCACTTGTCGCCAACCATATATACTAAAATTATTTTTGGTTAATTCACTTTCAACAATTGTTTTACAATTCTCTTGTGCTGAATAGTCATTTCTTGGTAAAAAAATCATTCCTACACAGATTTCAGAGTTATCATAATCGTGCCCTGTGACTTGTATTTTTTCTATAAAAAAATCTTTCGGAATTTCAACATGAATTCCAGCTCCATCCCCTGTTTTACCATCTGCATCAACTGCTCCCCTGTGCCAAACTGCTTTTAAAGCTTCAATTCCATATTCGATAATAGCTCTAGATTTTTTTCCCTCTGTAGAAGCAATTAAACCAACTCCACAAGCATCGTGTTCCATTTCTTTTGAGTAAACATAATTCTTGGTTAATAATTCTAAATTCTTTTTATAGTTTTCCATTATGCTACTTTTGATTTTTTTAATTCAGCATTTTCCAAATAAGTTTTCATAGCTGCAGCCGCATCTCTTCCATCTTTGATAGCCCATACAACTAGTGAAGCTCCTCGAACAATGTCTCCTGCAGCGAAAACTCCATTTAAATTTGTTTCCATAGTATCAAAATCAGTCTTTACTGTTCCCCATTTTGTAACTTGTAATTCTTTTGCATCAAATAAATATGGAAGATCTTCTGGATTAAAACCAAGAGCTTTAATAACCATGTCAGCCTTAATTTTAAACTCTGATCCTTCCATAACTTGAGGTCTTCTTCTGCCTGAGTCGTCAGGTTCACCTAGTTGGATTTGTTCAACAATTAAATTTTCGACTTTATTTGTACCCTTAAATTCTTTTGGGCTCGACAGCCATACGAATTCAACACCTTCCTCCTCTGCGTTAGCTACTTCGCGAGCTGAACCTGGCATATTTTCTTTATCTCTTCTGTAAAGACATTTGACTGATTTTGCTTTTTGTCTTACTGAAGTTCTAACGCAGTCCATAGCTGTATCACCACCACCTATAACAACAATATCTTTACCTTCGGCATTTAATATACCTTTATCAAATAATTTAACTTTATCTCCTAATCCTTTTTTATTTGAGGCTGTTAAAAATTCCATAGCTGGAAAAATATTTTCCAAATCATTTCCAGGTAATTCAATTTCTCTAGGTTTATAAACTCCTGTAGCAATTAAAATTACATCATGTTTTTTTCTTAACTGTTCTAAAGTAGCATCTTTACCAACTTCAAAATTTTGAACAAATTCTATACCTCCTTCTTTTAAAAGTTTCGTTCTTCTTTCAACAACGTTTTTTTCTAATTTAAAATTTGGAATTCCATAAATTAATAACCCCCCTGCACGGTCATAACGATCATAAACTGTAATCTTATATCCATTTTTTCTTAATTGTTCGGCAGCTGCTAATCCTGCAGGTCCAGCACCAATTATGCCAACACTTTGATTTTTTTCATACTTTATATCAATCGGTTTGATCCAACCTTTTTCCCAAGCATTGTCTGTTATATATTTTTCCATTGAACCAATGGTTACTGTTCCATGACCTGATTGTTCAATAACACAATTTCCCTCACATAGACGGTCCTGCGGACATATTCTTCCACATACCTCTGGCATATTATTTGTGCTCTGAGATAACTCATAAGCCTCCTTAAGTCTGCCCTCTGCAGTTAGTTTAAGCCAATCTGGAATATTATTACTTAAAGGACAGTGAACTTGACAGAATGGCACTCCACATTGAGAACATCTGCTGGATTGTTCCTGTGCTTTTTGCTTTATAAAATCATCATAAATCTCATTAAAATCTTCCTTTCTATTAACAATGTCTCTTTTAGGTGGAGTTTGTTGACCTATTTTTGTGAATTTTAGCATTTTATCAGACATAATTTTTTATTATTGAGAAAGAATATACATTGTTTTTATTAGTAAAAGAGTTATTTAGGTCAGTAATTATTACCTAAATTTTACCAAAATTAGCATAAAATATAGAAATTTTAGTTTTTGCATATCTATTATGATTAAATGGAATTGTTTTAAAAGGATATTTTTTAAGTTACGACACTTATATGTTTCGAGATTTTATAGAAATCCTAATCTTATCTGCTGTTCAAGGAATATCAGAGTTTTTACCAATAAGTTCTTCTGCACACTTAATTATAGTTTCTAACTTATATGAATTAAAAACTAGCTCATTATTAATAGATATTAGCTTACATTTAGGCTCTTTATTAGCAATAATATTTTTTTTTAGAAAAGATTTATTTGATTTGAGAAATAATCAAAAATTATTGAGCTTAATTATAGTTGGCTCAATACCACTTATTATTTTTGGCTACATATTACACACAACTGAATTAATATATCTCTTAAGAAATATAAAGATTATAGCTTGGACAACATTATTTTTTGGAATTATTTTATATTTTGCTGATCAAAAAAAAGTTAATCAAGATTTATCTACAAACTTAAATATAAAATCAATTATATTTATCGGTCTATTTCAAATTCTTGCTTTAATACCTGGTGTAAGTAGAGCAGGAATTACAATGACTGCTGCAAGATTTTTAAATTTCAATCGAGTTGACTCTGGTAAGATTTCATTTTTACTTTCTATTCCCGCACTAGCTGGAGCAAGTTTTCTAGGTATCAAAGATGCATTTAACGAGTCAATAGAAATAAATTATATAGTTTCAATTGCAATAATATTATCTTTTTTATTTTCATATACTACAGTAAAATTTTTTTTAAATTATATAAACAAATTTTCTTTAAATATTTTTGTTATTTATAGAATAATTATATCTTTAATTTTATTTACAATAATTTATTTTTAATAGGCTTTTTTGATTAAAGGTAATAATTGTGATAATAAGACACCACATAGTATAAAGAAACAACCTAATAAATTGTCAATACCAAGAACCTGATCAAGTAAAAACCAAGCAGCGATAGTTGCAAAGACACCTTCTAAAGAAAAAATAATAGCAGCAGGTGCGGGTGATATATTTGTTTGTGCATAAATTTGTAATACAAAAGCAAAACCTCCTGACAAAATCCCTGCATATAAAATAGAGTAAATTTCTTTCAGAATATTTTCAAATATGAACTCTTCATAAATAAGTGCCACAAAAAAAGAAAGTAAAGCTACGATTAATGTTTGCACAGCCCCGAGGGTAAGTGGGAGGTTATATTTGGTGACAATTATACCTGTGAAGATAATATGTGTGCTCCAAAATAGAGCACCTAACACCACAAGAGTGTCACCAAGCCTTACTGTTGCGTCGTAAAAATTTGTTAATAAATATCCACCTATTAAACATAAAATTACAGATGGCCAAACACTCCAATGAATAGATTTTTTTCTAAATAAAAAAATAATAATTGGAACCATAGGAACATAAAAAATTGTAAAGAAAGCTGCATTAGCTACATCTGTGTATAATAAAGCAACCTGTTGTAAGGCGGACCCTAAAAAGAGAGATAAACCAATAAAAAGAGAGATAATGGCAAATGTTTTAAAATCTAATATAAACTCATATTTAAATTTCTTTACCTCAAACAAAATAGCTAAAGGTACGATTGCTAAAAATCCAACAAAAAATCTCACTGCATTGAAAGTAAAAGGGCCTATGTCATCCATACCTGTATCTTGGGCAATAAATGTGGTCCCCCAGATAAAAGTGCAAAATAAAGCACTAAATAATGATACAGTTTTTGACATAGTTTTTTAGATAGCTAATTTATAGGCAAAATTTTTACCTAAGTTTTCTTTTAGTTCATTATTAAAACGTGCTGCTTCAGCTCCATCAATTATTCTATGATCATAAGATAAAGAAAGTGGCAGCATTACTCGTCTTACAAATTTTCCATCAATATGAACTTGTTTTATTTCTGATTTACCAACTCCCAAGATAGCAACTTCAGGATAATTTATGATTGGTGTAAAAAATGACCCTCCGATCCCACCAAGACTAGTGATCGTCATTGAACCACCAAACAACTCTTTTTTATCAATTTTTAAATTTCTACATTTATCACTTAATTTTTTAAGCTCCTCTCCTATTAAAGAAATATTTTTGTTATCAGCATTTCTTAACTTTGGAACCATTAAGCCATGAGGAGTATCGACCGCAATACCAATATGATAATATTTTTTAACAGTCATTTTTCCTTCTTCGATCTCATCAATAGAACTATTAAAATTTGGAAACTTTTTTAACGATGCGGTCACAGCCTTAATAATAAAAGCTAATGGCGTAATTTTTTTCTTTTCTCCAGTATATATATCAGTTAGTGATGTTCTGAATTCTTCTAGTTCAGTGATATCTGCTTCATCATGATTAGTTACATGAGGAATAGTGCTCCAAGAGTTTATTAAATATTTTGATGATAATTTCTTAACTCTTGGTAAATCTCTTATTTCAATTTCTCCAAATTCAGAGTGTAAATATTCTTGATTTATTTTATCGTTATTTTTATTTGCATTGTTTGATGTATTTTTCGATTTTGATGCCACAAATAACTTTACATCACTCTCGACTACTCTACCTTTTCGTTCGCTGCCCTTGACTTTATTAATATCCACTCCAAGCTCTCGTGCAAATTTTCGGACTTTAGGACTTGCAGATGAAATATCCAAAACATTATTTTGAATTGTTAAAGTTTGTTGAATTTCTGGTTTTATTGCCTGAATATTTTTAAATTCTTTTTTTATTATTGGTTCTTTTTGAACCTCATCTTGTTTTTGTGATGAGTTTTCTAAAATTAATATTAAATCACCCTCTGAAACT
>JGI20155J14468_10002373_pt1 | contig 13929 bp, 12 predicted proteins | sample COG_05_FD_14468 | JGI IMG/M metagenome (IMG submission 14468) | reverse complement strand
CATAACACAGGCCTTCCATGCATAAGCTTGTGCATTATTTGCATCTGTAGATATAGCTAGATCTAAGTTTTTGATAGCCTCAGCATTAGCTTCTTTAGTAAATTTATGGTGATTGTCCTTACCCTTAAGAAGAAATTCATAAGACGTAATACTCTCCGTAGGCTTTCTGTGAGCTCTTTTTAGACTAGAAATTTCTATACCACCCAGAAGGGCGATAGTTATTTTCCTTACAATTTCGTCTTGTATATCAAATATATCCTCTTTAACTCGATCATACTTATTGCTCCAGATAACGTTACCATCTGGTGTTTCAGATAATTCAACAGAAATTCTAAGTCTATTTTCTACCGCTCTTATACTCCCCGAGACTATGTAGTCTAGCTCATATTTTTCTCTATATTCACCATGAGATAGGTTTTCATCTCTTAGATTAAAACAGGTTTGTCTTGAAACAATTTCTATTTCACTAATCATGGAAAACTCAGTTATTAAATCTTCTACAATTCCATCAACCAGGAAAGCTCCATCTTCGTCTTTGTTTAAGTTTGTGAAAGGGATCACAGCAATCTTTTGTTTATAATCCCCTGAGGCTGTTATCTGTTTATTTATTCCTTCATTAGTGTTTTCTTTCCCGTGGTTTGAAAGAAAGTAAGTAATTGAAATAGACAGTGGAAAACCTAATGCCACGGCCACAAATAACCACTGCATCAAACTTTCCTCAGCTATTCCAAATAGATTTTCTGGTGGAAAGGTTTTGAAAAATACAGGGGCCAATTGAATAAAAGCTATACCCCCAACTAAATAGGCAGCAGCTGTTTTTCCAAGCTTTTGAAGTCTAGTTTTAATCATTTACTTTTAATAGGTCTATGCGTAAATTAGGTTATTAATATTATAGGTAAATTTCAATGAATAAACTTCTTTTAAAAACTATATTTCTTTTCTTTTTATTTAGCTGCTCTCAAGATGAGAATAACNCTTTAGAAGAGTTTGTAACCGGTGCAAAAATTGCAGGAGTAAATGGAATCCATTTTGGACCAGATGGGATGCTTTATGCAGCATCTGTCATTGGTTCTGATATTTCTGTAATCAACACGGAAACAGGAGAGATTGTAAAAAGGTATGGTATAGACGATGGTGTCATAGGTCCTGATGATGTGGCTTTTAACTCAAAAGGTGAGTTTTATTGGACTTCTATATTAACTGGAGAAGTAGCAGGATTTAATGTTNAAGGTAATAAGATNATTTCTGGCAATCCCGGAATAGGCGTCAATCCAATAACTTTTTCTGATGATGATAGGCTTTTCGTGGCNCAGTGCTTCTATGACAATGGAATATTTGAATTAGACCCTTCCGGAACTATGGAACCAAGACTTATTTTAGACGGATTAGGAGATTTTTGCGGACTAAATGGAATGGATTGGGGCCCCGATGGAAGGCTTTATGGACCAAGATGGTTTAATAATGAAATTGTTAGTCTTGATGTGGATACTGGAGATCTAAGAAAAGAAGCATCAGGTTTTAATGTTCCCGCTGCTGTAAAGTTTAATTCAAAAGGAGTCTTGCATGTTCTAGATACAGGCGCAGGTAAAGTTTACAAAGTCATAGATAATATCAATATAGAAGTTGCATCGATTTCTAATGGTTTAGACAATTTAGCAATCAATACAAGTGATGAGATCTTTGTTTCCAGTTATTCTGAGGGCTCAATTCTAAAAGTAGGGGAGAATTCTATAGAAGAAATTCTACCAGGTGGAATATCACATGCTGGGGGTTTGTCTGTTTATAAAAATGATATTGTTGTAGCGGATGTGCAATCCGTTAAGGCTTACAGCACTAAGAGCGGATTAGAGTCATGGAATTACAAGAATACTTTTAGAGTTTCTCCAATTGGTGCCAACACAGCAGTTTCTACTTTTGAAGATTACGTGATCCTAACAAGTTGGGTTGATAATACTCTGAAGATCATGAAGCCAGAAAGTGGTGAAATCCTTGGGAGTTTTGAGGGTCTAAATGTTCCTGTTTCAGCAACGAAATTTAATGACTCAGTTGCTGTTGCCTTGGACGGGAACGGAACCATAACATTATTCGACTTTGAGACTAATAAATCTAAAGTACTTGCAAGTGGATTTAAGGCACCAACTCATATAATAAACTACGAAGATCGTTTGTTAGTTTCCGATAGGGAACTTGGAGAATTGATTTTAGTTGATGAAGAAGGTAATAAATCAATCCTCATAAGAGGGTTAAATTCTCCAGAAGGCTTAGCACTGCGAGGGAATTCTATTTATGTATTTGAAGGAGACACAGGTGAAATAAAGGAAATTATAAATGGCACTGTAAACACCTTGGGAACATTGAAACCTGGGAGCCCGGCTCAATCTGAATTTCAACCACCTTCAATGATTTTTAATGGTTTGGCTGTCCACAATGATTTCTTATATGTGGCGGGTGAAGTAGAAAAATCACTATTCAGGATTTTCTTAAAATAGCTTATTTAAGTAGACAGTTTGTCTAGTTTATTCAATACTGTAATTTTTTAATTAAGGAGATTTTATGAAAAAACTAAAAATTTTATTACTAGGAATGTCATTGATATTTTCTACAACTACTTTTTCTGATGTTGCAGAAGTATTCACATGGAAAGCTGAACCTGGAAAAGATGCTGAATTGATCCAAGCATTCAGAGAAGCGGCTGAACTTCATGAAAAAGAAGGAGCTGTAGTTTCAATAGAAGCCATGAATGTAGGAGATACCCAAGGTACATACCAATATGTTTTGAGATGGGATGATGTTATTTCATGGGGTGTATCTAAAGATAAAATTAATACCTCTCCTGAATGGGCTGCATTCGGTCAAAAGTATGCTCCAGGATCTCTAGGAACAATGACTGCTAGTATTACTGGACTTAACTTAGATCCATCTGTTAAAGCAAATGATTACTCTGAACCTTTTGTATATTCTGTACAAGTCTGGGAAGCTACACCAGGTATGGCTCAGGACTTATTAGCTAATTTTATGATAGCTAAATCTATAATTGAGTCGACTGGAGCTAGAGTGGAAATTTACTCCGAAGGAACAGGTGGAAATGGAAAATTTCATTATGTATTGTTGTATGACAACTGGACTGAAATGGGTAAAAGCTACGCAGCATTAACTGCAAGTGAAGAGTGGATGGCCTTTCAGGCTTCTTCTTCTAGAGGAATGACTGGAACCTTAGTAAGCTCACATTCCGGACAAGTAATAAATTAATCGCGTCATACTATTTTAAAGAATAGAAAAAAAGGCCTCTAATATAGAGGCCTTTTTTTATAAAAGTTAATATCAATATACTCTTTTAAGTTGTGCGATATTATTTGTAGGTTCTCCGTCCAGCATAACTATATTTTCAAAAGTAATAGAATCTTTCGAATTCATGATCCATTTCATGTTTGTAACAAAGCTTTCATGTTCAGCATGAAGGTCAGCTTTAGACTGATCTAGAATGATAGACATTCCTTTTGTTGATAAATTTTCTACTTTGAAGACAGGTTCGGTACCTAAACCACAGTAGTGCCTAATCACAAGCTCTCCATCATCATCACTATATGTGGTAAGCATCTGCACACCATCTTCTACCAAAGTTTCTGTAATAGTGTTGCCTCCAGAGGTCATAGCAAATTCATAAGAAACATCTATAACGGCTCCGTTTAGACCTTGGACCATAGTACCTTCCCATTTTCCAAGCTTCTTTTTCACTTGCTCAAAGGCTGCACTTTTAGCATCAGATGCCATTTCAACATCACCAATTGTAATAGTTTCATTACTAGCAACGACAGAAAGGGATAATAGTAAAGCGCTAGTAATAGATATTAATTTATATTTCATTGTCATATTTATCCTTATTAATTAATTTGAACTTATCAATTTATCTTAAATGACACCAAATGCAATATACGTTATCTTGTAAGTGCTTTTTAGATTAAAATTTGTTGCAAAAGGGGAGAGGTAACATGCAAAACGTACCTATAAAAAATGTACATCATGTGGCATTTCGTTGCAGAGATGCTGAACAAACAAGATGGTTTTATGAAGATGTTTTAGGTCTAAAGCTTGCTGCTGCAATGTCTTTTGATCATCTTTCAGGAACAGAGAAAAAAATCGAATATATGCATATATTCTTTGAGATGCTTGACGGAAATTACATCGCATTTTTTGATGATCCATATAATGCTCCAGAAGATTTTTTTAAAGATATGAATGGCTTTGATAGTCATGTTGCAGTGGAAGTTGGAAATATGGAAGATTTAAAAAAAATAGAATCTAAACTAGACAATATAGATTGGGGTTCTTTTATAATCGATCATGATTTTGTAACTTCTTTATATATATTTGATCCAAATGGTATTCAGCTTGAATTTACATGCAGGGCTGAAGATCATGATCTGATCATGAAAGAGGATGCCGCAAAAGCTCATGAGGAAATAAGAAATTGGACTAACAGAACAAGAGAAATGAAAGTGAAGAAATTTGGCGAAGAATCGCTCACCTCGAAATGAAGGAGCACCAAGCTAAATATCAGCGGATACCTCTCATCATTGCTTTCCAAGAAACTTCTCAATATAAAGACACCTATGCAGGTGAAATAGGAACAGTAGCTTTAACTGCTCATCTTTTAAAATCAAATATCTCTTCTGGTAAATCTGTAGTTGTATTCATGCATCCTACTGGTGGGGGGAGCTATCTTCCAATGCTTAATTCACTAGCCAAACAAGGTATAGATACTGTTTGGTGTGATAGTCGCTATAGAGGCACAGACTCTGCTCTGATTATGGAGAAGGTCCTTATTGATCTAGGCCAATGCATAAAACACCTAAAGGGTGTGCTTAATTATGAGAAAGTAATTCTAGGTGGTTGGAGTGGAGGAGGGTCGCTATCCTTATTTTATCAATCACAAGCGGAAAATACTTCCATTAAGGAAACTCCTGCAGGAGACCCTATTGACCTTATTTCAGAAAATTTTATACCTGCCGACGGGGTTATGTTGATTGCTGCGCATGAATCTAGGCACAGGACGTTTACCGAATGGTTAGATGGCTCTGTACTCGATGAAGACAATCCAGAAAAAAGGAATATAGAGCTAGATATTTATAATAAGAACAACCCTAATCAACCAGAATATTCAAATGACTTTATAAGTGCATATAGAGCTTCACAGATAGAAAGAAATCGTAAAATAACTTCCTGGGTTCAAGAAAAGCTTAATGACTATAAAGCTAAAGGTGAAAATAATAGAGAATTAGGATTTGTAGTGCATAGGACTATGGCCGATCCGAAGTGGTTAGATCCTTCAATCGATCCAAATGGAAGACAACCAAATTGGTGTTTTTTAGGAGATCCTGAAACCGTGAATAATAGTCCAATAGGATTGGCAAGATTTTGTTCTTTAAGGAGTTGGTTGTCTCAATGGAGTTATGACTTTGCTCAAGGTGATGGTATTAACTGTGCAAAAAAAATATCAGTACCAACACTAGTTATAGGGAATACTGATGATGATGGTATTACGCCATCACATACAAAAAATCTTTATGACGCTATTGGACATGATAATAAATCACTTAATTGGATTGAAGGAGCAAACCATTATTATTTCGGGCAACCGGACAAATCTAATGAAGCCTCGTTGGTTTGTAAATCATGGTTAGAAGAGAAAAATTTAATAGATGAATAAAATTATAATTAATGAAGTAGGGCCTAGAGACGGGTTACAAAACATTGAAACTCTATTATCGGTAAACCAAAGATATGAACTAATTAAATCTTTAGAAAAATCAGGAATTAAGTCTTTAGAAGTGGGAAGTTTTGTTAGCGAAAAAGCAGTACCGGCCATGAAAGGAACCATAGAGTTAGTCCAAAAGTTAGAAGATTTATCCTTATACTCTGTTCTTGTGCCAAATATGTATGGCTTTCAACTAGCCAAAGATAATAAAGTTGAAGAATTGTGCTTAGTATTATGTGTTACTGAATCCATGAACTTAAAGAATATTAATCAAAATATTAGCGATAGCATCAAAGATTTTAGAACAATAATCAAAGAATCAAAAAATGAAGGCATTAGAACCAAATGTTATATATCAGTTGCATTTCATTGTCCTTACGAAGGAAAAGTTGATCCAGGTCATGTAGGCGCTGTAATAGATGAAATATTAGATTATGGTATTGATGAAATTGTAATAGCAGACACTATAGGTGCTGCAAATCCATTTGAAGTCAAAGAATTACTTAAAAGGCAACTAAGAACAAACGATACAGGTAAATTCTCTATGCATTTTCATGATACTCAAGCCCTGGCATTATCTAATATATATGCGAGCCTTGAAGAAGGCATAAGTAAGTTTGACTCTTGCATAGGTGGATTAGGTGGATGTCCATTTGCACCAGGTGCTACAGGCAACCTCGCCACAGAAGATTTGGTTAGCATGCTTCACAGGATGAACTTAGATACTGGTATAGATATAGATTTATTACATCAGAGTAGAGAATTAGCTTCTGATCTAACAGGATTAAAATTGTTGGGAAGAATGCCTTACAGTGGTGCTAAGGCTTAATAATATATACGTAATCATACACTTAACCATTTTTTCTCTTTTATAACTTAAATAGACATATTACTAGATATAGTTAGATCTCTCTATAAAGTAGCTATATACGGTTATTATATGTTCGTATAATATATATTATGTTAAATTAAAGATTTATCCACAATCTTATACATAAGAGGAAGTATTCTCCCCCTTTGATAATGTACAATTCAATTATGAAACCTTTAGAGGGAGTTAAAGTAATTGATCTAACGCACATGCTTGCAGGTCCATATGCTGGCATGGTTCTAGCTGATCTCGGTGCAGAAGTTGTAAAAGTTGAGCCTCTTTTAGGCGAAATGACACGTGGTCTTCTTAAAAATGATCCTGATTATTCTTTTAAAGAATTTGGAGCTTATTTTTTGACACTAAACAGAAACAAGAAAAGTGTTTCTATAGATCTAAAGTCAAATAAGGGACTGAGTGTCTTTTATGATCTCGTGAAATCAGCGGACATTGTATTAAACAATTTTAGTGCTGGTGTAGTAACAAAACTTGGTGTTGATTACGAACAGCTATCTAAGATAAACCCACGTATCATTACTTGTTCAATTTCAGGGTTTGGAGAGACTGGACCTCATGCTAATAGNCCNGCCTATGATCAAATTGTACAAGCCTATAGTGGTGGTATGTCCATAACAGGTCCAGATGTTAATACCCCTACCCGTGCAGGTATTCCGATTGGTGACTTAGGATCAGGCTTATATAGCGTAATTGGAATCCTATCAGCCTTGTATTCAAGAGAGAAAACCAATATCGGACAGCATATTGATATCTCTCTCCTTGATGTTCAAATATCCTTACTGACATACATGGCTACAATGTTCACTTTATCTGGTAAAAATCCTGAACCAATAGGTAATGCACATTTCGTCCACGTACCCTACAACACATTCACCACTCAAGATGGATTTGTTGTTATTGCAGTTATTACAGATGTTTTCTGGCAGTCATTGCTAGATGTTGTAAANGTAGANTCTNTAAGGGACGAAAAATTTAANTTATCTGTTGATAGATTAAATAATCAAATTTTTATAGAAAAAGAGTTAAACAAGATTTTATCCACTCAAACATCAGAATATTGGGTTAAAAAATTAAATGCCGCAAAAGTGCCTTGTGGCCCAATAAATAAATTTAGCGATGCATTGAATGATGAACAGGTATTACACAGAAATATGATGGTTGATGTTGATCATCCTGACGGCGGTAAAGTAACAATGCCTGGTAATCCAGTAAAGATGTCCCACACTGATGAAGAGTCTTACTCCCCTCCTCCTCATTTAGGTAAACATACTAAGGATATACTTATAGACTGGTCCGGATATGACAAGGATCAAATCAATCAACTCTTGAATGATGATGTGATTCGATCAGTAGACTAAGATAAAACTGTCTAATATATAAGCAACAAATGCTATAAAAATAGTAACTAAAGCTAAAAATAGTAATAATGTTTTAAATTTAAATTCCTTTTCTTTCATGTTTTGCTTTAGTAATTGGTTCAACTATAAGAAAATACATTATATATGGCTAAACAAGATTTAATAGAGATGGAGGGAGAGGTAATTGAAACTCTTCCAAATACAACTTTCAGGGTAAAACTTCACAATGATCATGTAGTTACTGCACACATTTCTGGAAAGATGCGAAAACACTACATAAGAATATTAACTGGAGACAAGGTAAAAATTGAAATTACTCCATATGATCTATCTAAAGGAAGAATAATCTTTAGAGAAAGATAGACTATCTATTGATCTCCTGTAGCAGAGATATCATAAAGTTTAATCTATGTCCGCCTACATACAGATCAACATCTGCATCGTCTCTAGCGCTATGCATAGCTACAATAGTTTTTGAGACAGGGTCTATCCAAATAAACTGGCCAAAGATACCATCAGCATAAAAGGAACTATAGTCCGAACCATCAAGCCACCATTGATAACCGTAATATTCTAGATTAGGTGAAGAGGTTGTAGATTGCTTCATCCAATTATCTGGAAGTACATTAATGTTATTATCGAGACTTCCATTATTCAAAGCAAATATACCTATACGGGCATAATCTCTTAATGTCGCGTTGATACAACACCCTCCTAACTCTAAATTGTAGTCATAATCCAATACCCAATGAGCATCAAATTCCATTCCAAAAGGTTTCCATATTTTTTGTTCTAAATATTTAGACAGGTTATTTCCAACTGCAGATCTTACCAAGCCTCCGATTAGATTTGATTCAGCGGTATTGTAATTAAACTTATTTCCAGGTTCTGAAAATGCTCCCAGCTCTCTCAAATAATCATATAGTTTTGAGGAATTTAGTGCAGAGGCTATGCTGACGTCGGAATTAGGATCACTATAGTCTTCATTCCAGTTTACACCTGATGACATGTGCAGGACTTGCTCTATAGATACATCGTTATAATGGCTATCTCTTAATTGAGGCAAGTAAGTGACTATCGGATCCTTTACAGAGCTTATATGTCTGTCTTTAATCGCCGCTCCAAGAAGCATAGAAGTAACTGATTTGGTAACAGAGAATGAAACCCATCTAGATGTTTCATTGTTTCCGAAGTTATAACTTTCATATAGTATTTTTCCATCGCGTATTACGATTAACCCAGCCACTTTGAAAGTTTGGATATAGTCATCAATAGTATATTTTTTGCCCTTGTAATTGTAAGTAAGATTATCTAGGTCCCTTAATTCATAAGTTAGAGGATAAGGAGAGTCACTTTTTTCTATTAAACGTGTAGGGAGAATTTTCTCCATATTCTTAAAACCATACAACTTTTCCTCCGTGCTCCAGAAAAGAATAGTTTTAGGAGAAAGGATATTACTAGGGTTTTGATTACCTGTATTTGATTCGAAACTAGAAATATATGTTGAAAGGAAAAAGAAAAGGATCGGAAGCCACTTCATCTTCAAACTTTTTCTTTTTTCTTAGAATTTTCTTTAAATTTCACTTGGATTTTATTATCTAACAGAGAAATGTAAGCAATCCCTCCTGATTTAGATAGTTTACCGAAAAGTATCTCCTCGGCTAAAACGGTCTTAATGCTGTCCTGAATGAGCCTCTGCATAGGCCTAGCGCCCATATTTTTATCATAACCATTTTCTAATAGCCATTCTCTTACTTCATCAGATACTTCCAACTGAACCTTTTGAACTTCTAATTGGACTTGTAATTCAACTAAGAATTTATCTACTACAGTTCTTATGACTTCAGTAGGCAACGGATTGAAATTAATAATGCCATCTAACCTATTTCTAAATTCAGGAGAGAATGTTTTTTTGATCATTTCAGTGGCGTCACTTGAGTGATCTTGAGATTGGAAACCCATACTTGCCCTACTCATGTCCTGTGCACCGGTATTGGTAGTCATAATAACGATAGTATTTCTAAAATCTGCTTTTCTTCCGTTATTGTCAGTCAATGTACCGTGATCCATGACTTGAAGAAGTATATTAAACACCTCGGGGTGGGCCTTTTCTATTTCATCTAGAAGAATTACAGAATGGGGATGTTTGTTTACAGACTCCGTTAACAAGCCTCCTTGATCATACCCAACATAACCTGGAGGAGCTCCTATTAGCCTTGATACAGTATGTCTTTCCATATATTCAGACATATCAAATCTTACAAACTCTATGCCCATAATTGAAGCTAATTGCTTGCTGACTTCAGTTTTACCAACTCCGGTCGGACCTGAGAATAAAAAGGACCCTACAGGCTTCTCTTCAACTCTAAGCCCTGCTCTTGAAAGCTTAATAGCTGCAGATAAAGTCTCTACAGCTTCATTTTGACCAAATATTACACGTTTTAGATTTTCTTCTAATTTTTCTAATGACTCTTGTCAGAGGTAGAAACTGTTTTTTCAGGTATTCTGGCTATGGATGCTACAATTTTTTCTATATCTAATTCGTTGATAGTTTTCTTTCTTTTACTAGATGATACAAGTTTTTGTCTAGCTCCAGCTTCGTCTACAACATCAATCGCCTTATCTGGAAGAAACCTATCATTTATGTGTTTAGAGGCTAAGTTAGCAGCAGCCCTTAAAGATCCATCTGTATATTTAATCTCATGATGTTCTTCGAATTTCTCTTTCAGTCCTTTTAGAATGTTATAGGTTTCATCAACAGAAGGTTCCATGACTTCCACCTTTTGAAATCTCCTAGATAGAGCTCTATCTTTTTCAAAAATACCTCTAAATTCTTTATAAGTTGTTGAACCTACAAATTGCAGGCCTCTCTTTGCAAGGGCCGGTTTGAGTAAATTAGATGCATCCATGACACCACCAGAAGTTGCCCCCGCCCCTATGATTGTATGAATTTCATCTATGAAAAGAATTGCTGATTCATCTTCTTCTAGTTCTTTAAGAACAGATTTCAATCTTTCCTCAAAGTCTCCCCTATATTTAGTTCCAGCCAGCAAGGCTCCCATATCCAAGGAATAAATAACGCTATCTTTTATCAGATCCGGTACTTTATTTTCTGTTATTAATTTTGCTAGACCTTCTGCTATAGCTGTTTTACCTACTCCAGACTCACCTACAAGTAGGGGGTTATTTTTACTTCTTCTTGCCAAAATCTGAACAACTCTTTCGATTTCAGAACTTCTTCCTATTAAAGGGTCTATTCTGCCCTCTAGGGCCTCTTGATTTAAGTTTGATGCAAATTGCTCTAAAGCAGTATTAGAATCAGGTTCATTAGACTCACCCTCTTCGGTATACTCAGACTCACTTGAATCACTCTTGCCATGACTTAAATATGAAACTGCATCTAATCTAGTCAGTCCAAGTTGTTCTAACAAATATACACTTTGAGATTCTTTTTCACTGAAGATAGCTACAAGAACATTACTTCCTTTTACTTCATTCTTTCCAGAAGATTGAACATGAAAAACTGCTCTTTGAATAACTCTTTGGAAACCCAAAGTGGGTTGTATTTCAATATCATTTTCTTTCGCTATCTTTGGAGTGGTTGAGCCGATGAATTCTTCTAATTCTGATTTCAATTGATTGATATCAATATTATTTGAAGAGAATAAATTTTGGGCGTCTGAGTTTTCAACTAGAGCTAACAGTAAGTGTTCTACTGTTACAAATTCATGCTTTTGATCTTGTGCAATCTTAAATGCACTATTTAGATTTTGTTCTAATTCTTGATTAATCATCTTCTCCGACTTCCTCAATGTCGCTAAGAAGTGGATGTCCATTTTCCTTAGCGAAGTTATTTATTTGAGCGCTTTTTGTTTCAGCCACTTCCCTGGTAAAGATACCACAAACTCCCTTTCCATGTGTATGAACAGCCAACATAATTTGTTGAGCTTTATCCCCATCGAATCCAAAAAAAACTTGTAGGACATAAACAACAAACTCCATGGGAGTATAGTCATCGTTTAACAGAACGATTCTATATAGAGGAGGTTTCTTTGTTTTAGGTTTCTCTAGAGTAGCAACTGTAGAGGAATCTCTATTGCTATCTTGGTCGTCGTTATTCTTATTTACGAATAAATGCATTAATCCATATTAGAGATAATAGCCTCTCCAAATTCTGAGCACTTAAGTAGAGTTGCACCATTCATTAATCTTTCAAAGTCATATGTGACTGTTTTTTGACTAATAGTCTTAGCGAGACCTTCAATAATCAAATCTGCAGCTTCCATCCAACCCATATGTCTAAGCATCATTTCTGCTGAAAGAATTAAAGAACCAGGATTGACTTTATCTAAGCCCGCATACTTAGGTGCAGTTCCGTGAGTAGCTTCAAATAATGCTATTTTATCTCCTAAATTAGCTCCTGGTGCTATACCGATGCCTCCAACTTCTGCAGCCAAAGCATCAGATATGTAGTCACCATTTAAATTTAATGTAGCTATCACGCTGTATTCATCTGGCCTTGTTAAGATTTGTTGAAGAAATGCATCGGCTATAACATCTTTTATAATTATTTCCTTTCCAGTATTAGGGTTCGTTAAAGAGTGCCATGGGCCTCCATCAAGCTCTATTGCTCCATATTTTGATGCGGCAAATTGATAGCCCCAATCTTTAAACGATCCTTCAGTAAATTTCATAATATTACCCTTATGAACAAAGGTTACTGAATCACGATTATTTGCAATAGCATACTGTATAGCCTGGTCTACAAGTCTTTCTGTTCCTTGTTTAGATACAGGCTTAACACCTATTCCACAATTTTCCATAAATCTAATTTTAGTAACTCCCATCTCTTCAGTAAGAAATTTTATTACCTTATCAGCATCTTCCGATCCAGCTTCCCACTCTATACCTGCATAAATATCTTCTGAATTCTCTCTAAAGATAACCATATCAGTTTTTTCTGGAGCTACCACTGGACTTGGTACGCCTTCAAAATATCTCACTGGTCTCTGACAGACGTATAAATCTAGTTCTTGTCTTAAAGCTACATTTAAAGATCTAATTCCTCCACCTACTGGAGTAGTTAATGGCCCTTTTATTCCAACAACATATTCTTCTAAAGCTTTTAATGTTTCAGAAGGTAACCACTTATCTTCACCGTAAACTACTGTTGATTTCTCACCGCAGTATATTTCCATCCATTCTATTTTTTTAGTTCCACCATAGGACTTCTCAACTGCACTATCGACAACTTTGATCATGGCAGGTGTGATATCTGAACCTATTCCATCTCCTTCTATAAAAGGAATTATTGGATTATCAGGGACAACTAATTGCCCTGAGGAGTCGATAGATATTTTTGAACCTGTAGCAGGTTCTTTTATGTGCTCAAACTTCATGATTGCTCTGTATAATTAAATGTGAGCGCATTATATATTATTTAACTAATAAGGTTAATTGACCTAAATGACAAAAGAAAAGGTACTAGTAGGTTTATCTGGTGGAGTGGATTCATCGGTTTCTGCACTGTTGCTTAAAGAGCAAGGCTATGAGGTGCATGGATTGTTCATGAAGAATTGGGATGATGATGACGGGTCTCCCTATTGCAGCATCAAAGAAGATTTCATGGATGCAGCTTTTGTTGCCGATCAAATAGATATCCCGCTTATACAAATTAGTTTTTCTCAAGAATACAAAGAAAAAGTTTTTTCTTATTTTCTATCTGAACTAGAAGCAGGCAGGACGCCTAATCCTGATATTCTTTGTAATAAAGAAATTAAATTTAAAGAGTTTTATAACTATGCTAGATCCAATGATTATCATTACATTGCTACTGGTCATTATGCTCGAACAGATAATGTGAGTCTTTTTAAAGGCAAAGACAATTCAAAAGATCAATCATATTTCCTCCATGCCATAGATAAAGAAGT
>JGI20155J14468_10002370_pt1 | contig 13934 bp, 10 predicted proteins | sample COG_05_FD_14468 | JGI IMG/M metagenome (IMG submission 14468) | reverse complement strand
ACCCTTGTGGACGGGCAACGGAAGAAATTCAGCATTAGCCCAGATGGTAAAAATTCCTACAAAATCTTTTTCTAATCTATTTTTAAATCTATGAAAACATTTTCTATTCTCTTTCTTTTGTTCAGTTTCTCAATTTTATCAGCACAAATACCTGATGGATATAAAATTCAATCTATTTCCCTGCCCCGTGGTTCAGTTTCCGTTCTTGGATTATGTCACAAACCTGATGGTACACTTGCGATTTGCACATGGGAAGGTGAAGTGTGGGAACGGAAGGGAGAGGTGTGGACAAAGTTTGCCGAAAACTTGATGGAACCAAATGGAATCTATTTCGACGAAAAAGAAGATGCTTACTATGTAGGACAAAAACCTGAGTTAACCAGACTGATTGATCTCGATAAAGACGGGGTTTGCGATCGTTACGAGTGTATAACCGATGCATTTGGAATATCCGGAGAATACCATGAATATCATTTCGGCCCGGTTGTTGATTCATTAGGCAGAAAATATGCATCGCTTAATCTGGCGGCCCGAGGCGAGTTTACTGTACCGGATGGCAAACCATTTGGGAAAGGTGGAGGGAATATGTCCTACAACGCACCCTGGCGAGGCTGGGTTTACCGCTCCGACCGGAAAGGCCATTTCCAACCTCTTGCCGGTGGATTTCGCTCGCCGTGTGGAATCGGAATGAGCCCCGAGGATGAACTTTTTATTACTGATAACCAGGGTGACTGGGTTGCTGATTGTGTCCTCTATCATGTACGGGAAGGTAATTTTTATGGTCACCCTGCATCCCTGCCAGCTCGTCCTGATTTCACCAAAGAAAAAGTCCTCTCCATGAAAGCTGAGGATTTTGAGAAGATTCGTACCCCTCCTGCAGTTTGGTTAGTACGCGAGGAAATTGCCAATTCTCCCGGCAGTCCAATCTGGGATACTACGAATGGTAAATTTGGACCCTTCAAGGGACAAATGTTTATAGGTGACCAAAGGCAATCCAATTATTTTCGAAGCGGTGTTGAGAAAATTAACGGAGAATACCAAGGCTGGTGCATCGATTTTCTCCGTGGCTTGGAAAGTGGCCCAGTCAAAATGTCCTTCGATTCACAAGGTCGTCTTTGGTCTGCCCAAGTGGGCAGAGGCTGGTTTAGTAAGGGAGGTAAGCGTACCGCAATTCAATATGTGGAGTGGGACAAGAAAACCACACCTTTTGCCATTCATTCAGCAAGCCTCACCAAGACTGGATTCTCTGTTCGCTTCACCGAACGGATTGGAAAGAAGGTGACTCCAAAAGTTTCCAGTTGGGGATATCATTACTATAGTACCTATGGATCTCCCCCAGTTGACCAACAGGAGTTAAAAGTGAGTAATTATCAACTTTCTAAGGACCGTAAAACGGTCACATTTGATGTTCCTTTAAGCAAAAAGAAAATCTACGCTATTACTTTTACCGAGCAAAGAAACACAGAAGCCGAAATGCTGGATTTTGATACCATCTACTACACCTTAAATCAATTACGCCCAGTCCGTGAACCCAAATCCGGAAGAAATGTGGGTTGGTCTCTTGCTGGATCGAGCTGGAATCGAAACGATAAAAACCGTCCACTCCCCCCTGTGGTTGCTCCGCTATCTGCTGATAAATGTGCTATTCCCGCACCCAAAGAAGCTACCCAATTGGACTCCACTCAATGGACAAACCCGAACTGGGTATTAGATAAAAATGGGGTTATGCCCCGAGGGAAAGGGAATAACTCCACAGTAAAGGCTTACGGAGATGCACGAATCCATTTGGAATTTCGGTTTGATCAATCGGATAACCCAGACTGGAAAGGACAACTTTATGGAAATTCGGGAATCTTTCTCATGTCAGGCTATGAAATGCAGGTGGTCAACAGCTTTCAAAATCCAACCTTTGCAGACGGAACATGCGGTTCCATTTATGGACAGCACCCTCCCCGCGTAAACTCTTCCCGTAAGCCTGGAGAGTGGCAATCCTATGATATTCTCATGAAAGCTCCCGTTTTTTCCGAAAAGGGAAATGTGGATCAGCCGCTCCGTGTCACCGCATTTCATAATGGAATTTTAATCCATAATGACACATGGGTGTATGGAGAAGTGGGAGGACCCTACAAGAAACATGGTAAAAGACCTCTTATGATACAGGACCATAAGGGAACCGGCGTATCATTTCGCAATCTTTGGATTATCGAAGATTTCCCCTACGATCTAAACTTGCCCGCTTTTCGGAATACCTTTCCAAGGTCCTCGGCTTCTTCCATCTAAGGAAGCCTAAACGCTTCCTTTGGATTGCCTTCTATGGGTAATCTTGTTGATCTGTTTGTATGAATTCTCTCATTCGTGCCCTCTCCTTTATTACTAAATATTCAAGTTCACTTGTGGTGATAGTGCTATGTTGCACCCTACCCACTCAGGCCAAAGATCATCCTCAAAAGGATACAAAAAATATTCTCTTTATAGCCGGGGACACCAAGCACCGTCATGGATTTCATGAATACAAGGCGGGTTCCATTTTACTTGCTGACGCACTTAATAAAAGTGGACTCCCTGTTCAGACTAAAGTCCACTGGTACGGATGGCCGGAAGATGAAACTATCTTTAATGATATCGATGCCTGCATTATCTATGCAGACGGCGGAGGAGAGTTTGGCCAAAAGTATGCATTCTTAGACAGGAAAGTAAAAGCCGGTATGGGGATTATGTTTATGCACTATGGTGTTCATCCCACTAAAGAAGTGGCGGAGAAATATTATCGTGATTGGATCGGAGGATACTTTGATGATGATTTTTCCGTCAATCCATCCTGGGTAGCGAAAATCCAACCCCAAAAAGGTCACCCTGTTGGCCGAGGGGTGGGCTCACTTACCGCATACGATGAATTTTACTGGAATTTAAATTTTCCTGACCCCGAAAAATGTAAGCACTGCTATCCCCTTGCCACTGCAGTCCCGACTGAAAAAAATATGATTCGTTATGGCAGTTCTAAGTTTTGGAACAAACAGGCAGAAGAAAAGCTGGGCACTCCCCAAGCATTACTCTGGTGTTCAGATCCTGAAAAAGGAGCAAGAGGAGCCGGATTCGTTGGTGGGCATTATCATCGAAACTGGGCACTCGATAACTATCGGAAACTCATTCTTAATACCATTGCCTGGGTTGCCCGTATGGATGTGCCACAAGGTGGAGTTCCCTCACAAAAAGTTACCAAGGCCATGCTCAATCAAAATTTAAACCGTCCAGACTTTCCGGAGGAAATTGAATTGCCCACTCCCGATTTGTTAACGCAGGAACCAGGAAAAAAACCGATTCTTGGACCGGATGGAAGAATGCCCCCGCGGGCTCCCAAAAAACCTAAGAAAAAATAAATCCCTGCTCCACTTCCGAATGAAACATTTTATCCCCTTCCTTTTGCTTACTGGTTTGAGTGCAGGTATTGCTTTTTCAGCACCTCCTAAAAAGTCAGCCATGGCATGGCCCCCATCAAGTAAATCAAATCATGTTAGCGTTGATAAATTTACTGTGGACCCAACATTAAAGGTAACCATGTGGGCAAAAAGCCCAATGTTGTATAATCCAACGAATATGGACATCGACCCATACGGTAGAATTTGGATAACCGAGGGGGTAAACTATCGGGAAAAACTAGGCATTCGCCGAAACGCGGGTGACCGGATAGTAGTCTTGATAGATTCTGACAACGACGGCATAGCCGACCAGTCCAAAGTCTTTCTTCAAGACCCATATTTGGAGTCGCCTCTGGGTATTTCTGTTTTTGATAACCAAATAGTTATTTCTCAACCGCCTGACATTGTCGTTTATACCGATATCAATCGGGATCTGAAGTTTGACCCAAAGGTCGACAAAAAAGAAGTTCTACTCACCGGTTTTAACGGACGCCAACATGATCATTCTCTCCATTCAGTTACCTCAGGACCAGATGGAAAATGGTATTTTAACAGCGGGAATTGTGGAGCGATATTTACCGATAATTCAGGCAAGACCTTTCGAATGAACACCAACTATCGGGGCGGAGCCAGCGAGAAATATTTTTATACCCCAACCCATGAGCTCAAAGGTGCAAAGAGTGATGATGGATATGTGTGGACTTCCGGTTTCAGTGTTCGCATGAACCCAAATGGCACCCAGGCGGAAATTATTGGACATGGCTATCGAAACAGCTACGAACAGGTGGTCAATTCTTTGGGTGATATGTACCAAAGCGATAACGATGATTATTCAAGTTGTCGAAATTCTTATGTTTTAGAATTCGGGTCTGCCGGTTATTATTCTCTGGACGGACAACACAAGTGGCAGGCTGACAAACGACCTGGCCAAGCAATTCCGCGTGCTCATTGGCGACAGGACGACCCCGGAACATTTGATGCCGGTGATGTGTATGGATCTGGTGGACCAACTGGAGTAACTTTTTATGAAAATGGATCTTTGGGAGATAAATGGATCGGCACCTACCTCTCCGGTGAGGCTTCCCGGAACACAGTTTTTGGGTATAAACCCAAACCTGAAGGTGCAACTTATTCAATGAATCGCTTCAACTTTGTAAGTACCCGCTCCACTTCACCTTCCGTTAGTGATGAGGATCGGGATGAACGGGTTCACTTTAGACCATCCGATGTAGCGATTGGACCGGACGGTGCGGTCTATGTTGCGGATTGGTACGACCCGGGATCTGGTGGACACGCCACCCGGGATGAATCTTCTTCAGGGGCCATCTACCGAATTGCCCCTAAGAACTTTGCTCCCTCAATTCCTGAATTGAACTTGGGCTCCATAGATGGTCAAATCAAAGCCTTACTCAGCCCCACCCCCAATGTTAGGCACCTGGGTTTTCTCGCTTTGCAAAAACAGGGAGCGAAAGCATACAAGAAAGTATCCGTTCTGCTTAATCATAAAAATCCCTATATTGCGGCACGAGCCATCTGGTTACTTCCCTACCTGGGTAATCAAGGATTAAAAGAAGTCCATAAGCTTTTGGATTCAAAAAAATCTGTGTATCGACTCGTGGCTTACAGAAGTCTTCGTAGGTCAGAGCAAAAGCTTTTTCCTTATGCTGAAAAAATGGCCAAGGACTCATCTGCTGGAGTCCGTCGGGATGTGGCACTCTCCATGAGAGCCTTCTCTGCAGAACAGGCAAACCCAGTCTTGTTGGAAGTAGCTAAAAGGTATGACGGTCAGGATAAAAATTATGTCGAATCCATTGGATTGGGTGCTGGCGGAAAAGAAAGTGCCCTCTGGATTTACCTGCGAGATAATCTTGGTTTTCAAAACTCCACAAAATGGGATGAAGCTTTTGCCCGAATCACTTGGCGTCTTGGCACCAAAGAAGCACTGACAGACTTAACATCCAGAGTTCAGAATCAGAAGCTCGCGATGGAAGAGAGGCTTTTTGCGATTGAATCGATCGCTTTCATCAATCACCCCCTGGCTCCCGATGCTCTATTTACTCTGGGTAAAAGTGAAAAAGATACCAGAATTAAAAATGCGATTACTCAATGGATTTTAAAACGAAGTATTACCGCGTGGAACCAATATGACTTGAATAAAAGACTCAAAAGTTCCGGAATTTACGACCCGGACAATATTCAACTTGTTCCCATGAGCACTCCAGAGCCCCCTCAAAAATCAAGTCTTAAGGTGGAAAATATCGCAAAGCTCAGGGGAGATCCAGTAAAAGGAAAGACCAGTATCATGCGATGCACGATGTGCCACGAAGTGAACGGCATAGGTGCAAATTACGGACCACGCCTTGAAGGGTGGGCCGCCAAGCAATCCACNNCCGCAATCATCCACGCGATTGTTAATCCTTCTCAGGGAATTGCCCACGGATTTCAAGGGACAGAATACATACTCAAGGATGGAACTACCCTTCATGGAATAACTGAGTCTCGGGGTGATCCCGCTATTGTTCTTTCTCAAGGCGGGCTTACTCAAATGGTTCCCCAGTCGAAGGTTAAAAGCTCTAAACGAATGAAACGATCTCTGATGCTCTCTGCCGAACAACTAGCTCTTTCGGCCCAAGATGTGGCTGATATTGTTGCTTTTATGAAAGGCTGGGAATAGCAATCTAAAATTTCTCGGCAAAAGTTTATTCTGATGGAGTGTTTTAATTAGAATGAACCCCCAAGAAAAAGAGAAGCACGATCAATTCCTGCGTCTTTATGTTGAAACAGAAAGTTCATTACGAGGTTTTGTACGCTCTCTTGTTCCCACTTTAGAAGACGCCAAAGAAGTAATGCAAGGAACGGCTGCAGTGCTTTGGCGAAAATTTGATCAATTGGATTCTCCCAAAAATTTCAGGCGCTGGGCATTTGGAGTTGCCCGGTTTGAAGCTCTCTCCTACAGGAGGGATAAGGCACGGGATCGCCATGTTTTTAGTGAAGAACTGGTCATAAAATTGGCAAAGGATGCTGAAGATGAATCAGACCATTTTGATTTGGAAGAGAAAGCATTGGAAAAATGCATTTCCAAATTACCCGGAAAACAAAGAATTCTCATTCAAGAAGCTTATTCCCAAGGAACAAGGATCGATAAGATGGCGGAGAGAATTGGTAGAACTCCAATGTCACTATACAAAGCGTTACATCGCATTCGTATTGCTTTGGCTGATTGTATCAAAGCAGACTTAAAAAAACAGGAGGGGTTAGTATGAAGTCTTCGAGTGAAGAATTAGAGTTGATAAGGCTCTATCTTGATTCCCAGGCAACTACTGAGCAGATTCAATTACTCGAGCAAAAGATGCTTAATGACAATCAACTTAGAAAGGATTTTTTAGCCTACGCTCGAGTCGATGCTGCCCTTCCCTACACCCTAAATAATAAACAAAATGAAAATTTGGAGATAAATCAAAAGAGTATTTTCTTTCATTGGTCTTCATGGGTATCAATCGCGGCTGTGCTTGTATTTCTTTTCACTGTCAACACTGGGCTTTTCAATTCTACTTCCACTTCTAAAAAACCAAATCTGCAAACCATTGCACAATTTGGAAAATTGGAAAACTGCAGATGGATGGACCCCAATCAACACGTTTCAACCGGAGGAACTCTCCAGGCAAATGACCGAATTGAATTATCATCTGGTAGCGCAGACATACACTTTAAAACCGGAGCCATAATCCAATTAAATGGACCTGCAATCATTGAGCTCAACACAGCCAATTCAGCCTTTCTCACCTTAGGAAGAGCAGCAGTTATCGCAGACACTGAAGATTCTCAAGGATTTTCCCTAAAAACACCAAGCTCGACCTTTGTGGATTTGGGTACGGCGTTTACTGCTGCTGTTGCCCCAGATGGGCTAAGTCGGCTTGATGTAACTCAAGGGGAAGTGAACCTAATCGCAGAACATGGACATACCCCCCGACTTATAAAAGCGGGAGAAACTATGTTTGTCGAACCAGGCAAACAGAAGATTTTAACTCGAATGGAATCGGGGGATGAATCAAAATCGTTTATTTTCCCCACGATTCAACCGCCAAGTCATAATGATTACGCCGATGCATCCCGTGGTAATGCAAAAGTAATCGTGGGGAAAGGAATACTCCGCAAACAGTCAAACTGGGAAGTCAATCCTCTGTCCCTGCTCGATGGTAAAGGTCAGAGCGAACCGGATTCGCCCCAAGAGTCTGTTTTTTTAGAAAAAGACAATAAAGGCAAATTTGGGAATTTACTTATAGACCTAGGTAAGGCCATTAACATCGATAAAATCAATTCCTACTCTTGGCATCAGCATCAATTAATTAAAAAAGCAAATAACAGAGCCACACAAAAATTCACGATTTATGGACTCGGCAACGAAGAATTACCTGATCTCAGCATACCCTTAAGCAATACCGGGTGGAAAAGAATAGCCCGGGTAAACAGCGACAGTTTTTTTGATGTAAAGGATTATATTGATCGACCCGCACAACAAGCTTGTTCCATTTTTGCTTCGAAAGGAAAAATCGGATATTTTCGCTATCTATTGATTGAAGTCCACGGTCCTACCTTTTTTGGGGAAATTGATGTTTTTGGAGATCAATAGATAACCATTGACCTATCTGATCTCAAACCCCGCTCCACAGGCATTCCTGCCGTACCTGCGAGTTGGCAAGGAATCACCGATCTGCAAATTGTTGCAGGACTGCACCGCTTGCCCGCCGAACCGAAAACCATCCTCAACGGAGGCACCTGGCCAGGTAAACGGAAGCTGCGTAACCTGTGCTGGACGGGTGGAGCCTACACGGCTCCCCTACTTTACCCAGGTGGCAAATTGTCGGTCGAAGAGTTTCAGAAAATCTTTCAGGCAGACATCGATAAATCAATCGACTTGGAAAAACGGTTGCCATAAAGTATGCGTTGTCACGCCATTTGGTTAAAATATGTTGAGCCTCCAACCAGAATTACTTTCGATATAATTACCGGCTAATTATTAAATATATACGATGAAAAATAAATTTACTGTAAGTTGCTGCTTTCTTCTTTTCTCTCTCATCTGTTCTGGAGAACGGGTATCCTTATGGTCGGAAGGCAACATTCCAAATTTCCAACCCCAGCAAATTGCTGCCACCACCAAGGAGGTAAAAAAGGAAGGTTTTAAGCGCGAGGACCATTCTATGCCCTACATCGAATGGTTCGATGCGCCGACCGAAAAAAATGGTGCCTGTATGTTACTCATTTCAGGTGGCGGTTACCAGAACTGCTGTGACTGGCGGTGGATTGATCGCGTCGCAAAAAAGTTTACCGATCTTGGGTATGTGTGCGTCAGCCTGACCTACCGCACTCCAAGGCCCCATGGATTACCTATTTATCAAAGTGGCTGGCAGGATGGACAACGGGCGGTACGTTTGGTTCGCCAGTCTGCCAAGCAGCGTGGTTTCGAACCCGAAAAAATTGGTGTGCTTGGTTTCTCCGCTGGTGGACACCTGACGGTATTACTTGGCACCAGTGCCCTCACCCCTGCCTACGAAGCTGTCGATGCCACAGACGAGGTACCCTGCCATGTCAACTTGGCAGTTCCGATCTATGTCGCGTATGCTCTCACGGACGGCCTTACCGGGCCCAATACGCGTGGTGGCAATACGATCGACGCCAAGCTTTCCGATGTATTTAAGTTTGACTCAAAGACCTGCCCTATGGCCCTTTTTCACGGCGGCACCGATCCTTATTCCCCCATTGGTTCCACCAAGATCTATCGACAACTCCGAAGAATGAAAATACCAGCCGAGGTCCACCTCTTTGCCGATCGAGGACACGGCTTTATGGGGGATCCAAACAAGGAAGAGAGTGGTACAGCATACGATCATTGGCTCGATCGGGTCTGCGAATTCATGCGACAGATGAATTTTGACGGGTGTCTCGGTAAGGAGGTCGATTTGATGTCTCGCTATTCAAGTGACAAGGCGCGGGGTGATTACCGCAAAGAGCCGATTTGGCCAAATGGTAGAATGCCAGATGTACAGACAAACCAATGCCAACCCTACCTCGAATGGCATTTCCCCAAGGATCCCAAAACCAAAGCCATTCAGATCATTTATTCGGGCGGAGGCTATGGTGGCAATAACCCGGACGGATTTGAAGTGACCCCGGCACGGCGTTATTTGAACGAAAAAGGAATGACGGTGGTGACGATGAAATACCGCACACCGCGACCACAGGGAGACTTAGCCAAACACACAACCGCCTGGCAAGACTTACAACGGGCCATCCGTATGGTTCGGAACCAGGCGAAGAAAGAGAATCTCGACCCCGATCGGATTGGTATTATGGGATCATCAGCCGGTGGACACTTAACCCTTATGGGGGCGACTAGCTCAAAACAGAAAGTATCCTGGGCAATCGATGATCTCCATAAAATCTCCTGCAAAGTGCAATGGGCTGTGGCGATCTACCCAGCCTATGCTCTTACAGACGGGGTCAATGGAACCAACTCCCAAGGTGGCAATCCGGACGACGCCCGGATCGTTCCCGAATTTGCATTCGATCTGGATACCTGCCCCATGCTGTTTATTCACGGAGATGCCGATGGGTATTCTCCAATGAATTCAGTAAAATGCTGGGAACAGCTTAGGCGAATGGGAATACAATCGGACCTGCACACACTGGCCAAAAGAGGTCACTGCTTCCAACGCAAAGCAGCTCCGGGAACCGGTAGTTTCACTTGGATGAATCGAATCTGGGAATTTATGAATCATAAAGGTTTTAATAAATAGAATTCATTATGAAACTATGAAATTCTTTGATTTAAGTTCATTTGATTTATTACTCACACAACAAATGAAATCGAAAAAATTGATGNTTGAAGGTTGAAAAATTTTAATCCATTGCACCATACTTATCATTTTTAATTAACTACTATATGAAATTATATAAAATTCTATTTTCTCTTTTTATAATCGGGAATATTCATGCAGCAAAGCTGGAAAAAATGCATGATCTCTTCGAGAAAGATGACTTTTCGCAATGGACAAATGTTAAAGGAAAGCCAGTGGGGAAAGGTTGGGAAATAAATAATGGCGTGATTCACCGAAAAAGTATGAGTGGGGACATCATAACCAAAGAAAAATTTAAGGATTTTGAATTAACCTTCGAATGGAAAATTTCCGAGGCGGGGAACAGTGGAATCAAATACCGGACCCGGGGAAGTCTTGGTTTGGAGTACCAAGTATTGGATGACCAAAAACATCGGGATAATAAAAACCCCACCCATCGGGCAGGATCTCTCTATGAACTAGTAGCATCACCTGACTCGAAGTCTCTCAAACCTGTTGGAGAATGGAACAAGGGCCGTATAGTAGCCAAAGGAAATCTAATTCAGCACTGGCTAAACGGTGAAAAAGTCGTCGAGATCGTTTGGGGTACTGACGACTGGAAGAAGAGATTNCAGAAAAGTAAGTATCGTAAGAATGAGGGATTTGGCAGTTGGGAAGGTCCTATTCTCTTACAGGATCACAATGATCCGGTTTGGTTTCAAAATCTGAAAATCCGAAAACTTTAAATCTTAGTTTTAAGAAATTAAAGGAAACTTTGACTCAAAACAACTTCTCGAATTAAAGATTTTAAGCGGTAATCGTAAGGTTTTGCCAAAGCCACGATCCGTTCGACCTCTAAGGTATCCCTCGGGGTCAGTTCTCTGGAGGTAAGGAACCGAAGAAGATGGCTAACAAAAGCTTTGGCATAGCGGTCCTTCTCCTTGAGAAGGGAATCATCCTAATTATCTTAGATTAAAAATAATCTTAAGAGGAAGTAATATTAAGCCATTCTTGACTTTTTTCTTCATCCCCACAGCATGCTCAATCCTTATGGAAACGATTAAATTCAACCAAGCCACAGTAACTGCAAAAGCAAATGTCTATTTTGACGGAAAAGTGGTCAGTCATTCCGTGGTACTTTCAGACGGTGCNNAAAAAACACTTGGATTAATTTATCCGGGTAGCTACCACTTTAATACGGATCAAGCAGAACAAATGGAAATCATTGCCGGGACCTGTAATGTGAAATTAGTCGGCTCAGAGGAATCAAATTCCTACGGCGAGAATCAATCATTTCATGTGACGGCAAACAGTGGCTTTACCATCGAGGTGAACGACGGTATCTGCGAATACATCTGTTCATTTATTGATTAAAGCCCATAAAACCTGATCGCATTCTCTCGAAAAAGTTTCTTAGTGATAAGTTCTTCTCTGGTGCTATCCTTTAGCCGCATGCCTCGAGAACTAAAATAGCCTCGAATAATACCTAATTGCTCAGCATAACTCCCGCCCCGATCCGTTACGGGCCAGTTACTTCCATAAACAATCCGCTCTTCCCCAAAGGCGTCGAAAACAACCTTAAAAACGGGTGAGTAAAAAGATCGATTCTTGGGTGTAGGATTTACCCCAGCTCGCTGGAAAATACCGCTTATTTTACAGTACACATTTTCATGAAGTGCTGCTTTCTCCATTGCTGTCTTCCATTTTTCATCAAAGGGATCATTGGTAATATTCAAGCCACCCAAGTGATTAATCATGATCTTCAAATCAGGTAGTCGCTTGGCAACCTCAGTGACCTCGTCGATGGAAAAATTATTGATAAGGACATCAAGGGACAGACCTTTTTCTTCCAGGATAGCCAAGTCTCGCCAAACCGCATCGGTGAAGAAGGCATCTCCACCAGGGCGATCCCTCATCCGGAGCCCGACAAAGCGGGAATCTTTGGAGAACCGGTCAATCAAGCCGGCGAACTCATCCGTACCAATGGGCAGGTTGCCCACCAATGCCAAGTAACGATCCGGGTTTTCCTTAACCAAATCAAGCATCCATTGGTTGTCCTCCACGCGACTGCTCGCTTCCACAATTACAGTGGATGCAATACCTTCCCGATCTGCTACTTTATCGAAGTCTTCGGTAAGAACTGGACGATACAAAACCTTGTCCGTCACCGGAGGCCAATCCACCCCTTGTGAGCGGTTGGTATCGTAGAGGTGGATGTGAGTGTCGATGATTTGCAACCGATCACTTGAGTCTTCATTAGGAAATTGGGGAGCTGGTGTGCAACAACTCGAAAATATAAGTGTACCGGTAAGTGAAAGCAGGGCACATACAATAGTGAATGGTATTTTCATAAAATGAATAATCAGACAAGTTTCCAACCCTTGCGGTAAGTTCTCCCCAAATACTTTTCAGCTTCGGGGGCATTGGGAATCTTCATGTTCTTGGCATCCCAATCGAGCTTACTTTGAGCCCGATAGGCAACATTGCCTAAATGATTGGCTTCGGTGAGCGGCCCGGCATAAGCAAAGTTGCACAAAGCTTCAGGACCTTCACCCTTGCAGGCACGGATCCATTCAGCCATTTGTCCAGGAGAAGGTTCAATCCATCGCTCAGGCCGTTCGAAATTTTTGAACTTTTCCTCGGGGAGAAGTGTGTGCTTTCCGTATTCGGACAGAACCATTCCTTGATCACCAATGAAAAGGGTTCCATTACTCCACTGAGGAATCTTTTTCTCATGCCAAATCTTGGGCTTCTCGGTTCCCTGATACCAAGTATGTTCCACCGCTGGGTATCCATCACCGCGAGCGGCAAAGGTATACTTCACACTCATAGATGCAGGTGCAATATCATGATGTGGCTTCGGACCAGTAAGAGGCTCAATGGTGAGAGGTGCGTCTAACTTTAGTGCCCACCAAGGAAGGTCGTTACGATGACTGCCCAAGTCTGACATGGTCCCGTTTCCAAAGTCCCACCATCGGTACCATTTGGGGCCAGGGAAATAGACATTGTTAAAGGGACGAAAAGGAGCAGGACCGATCCACAAATCCCAGTCTAAAAATTCAGGAATTGGATGGGCTTCCTTGGGGGTATCATCGGCCGAACTCTTCCAACCCCATGCCCGGCTAACCCAGGTATGAGCCTCCCGTACTTCCCCAATCGCTCCCGATTGAATCAGTTCCACCACCCGACGGAAATTCTCCCCGGCATGAATCTGTGTGCCCATTTGAGTCTGCACACCTGCCTTGGCTGCAGCCTCGGTGATAATTCTACACTCATGAACATCGCGGGTAAGGGGTTTCTCACAATAAACATGCTTTTTTGCCTGCAAGGCAGGAAGCGTGGCAAAGGCATGAGTGTGTTCTGTGGTCGAAACCACCACTGCATCGAGATCATCAATCTTTTCGTAAAAGTTACGAAAGTCGGAGGTTGTGCGGGCATCCTTGCACCAAGGAAAACGAGCGGCACCATCGAGATTTTTCTTATTCACATCGCAAAGAGATACTACCTGTTCATTTCGACAACCCGCAACATGTCCGCGACCTCGCCCCCCTACCCCGATCAATCCAATCGCAAGTTTCCCATTGGGAGATTTGGAATGAGTGATGGCGGGAAATCCAGCCACTGCCGATGTTACGGCAGCTGCTCTGACAAAGGATCTTCGACTTAAGGGGGGAGAAACGGG
>JGI20155J14468_10002366_pt1 | contig 13941 bp, 14 predicted proteins | sample COG_05_FD_14468 | JGI IMG/M metagenome (IMG submission 14468) | reverse complement strand
CGATACGTCGAACTGTTAAATCTTAAATAGGATTGGCGCCAAATCAGGCACTCGGCGCTGGTAAAGTTGCTTGACCCCAAATTGGGTGTCGACCGGCCCAAACCGGGGTGCGAGGACAAGCGGTAAGGAACGAACAAGAAGAAACGAGGAAGAATAAATGAAGATCATGGCCCACTGGATGAACTCAGTCCTTCGCATGTTGTTTATGAGCTTCTGTTTTTGGGCTGTGCCCAGTGTTGCTTTGGCGGCGCAGGACCCGCTGCAGCAGGAGGTGGCAGCCTTGTATGATCAATCCCTTGATCAGCTGTTTAAACACTTTCACGCCAACCCGGAACTGTCTTTCGTTGAGGTTAAGACGGCGGCAAGGATGGCTCAGGAACTCAGCGCGTTGGGTTATGAGGTGCATTCTGGCATTGCCAGGACGGGGGTTGTTGCGCTGCTTCGCAATGGCGCTGGACCCTTGGTCATGATGCGGGCGGATATGGACGCCTTGCCCGTCAAAGAGCGCAGCGGTTTACCCTATGCGTCGCAAGTTGTGCAGGAAAATTTAGAGGGTCAGCGTTTCCCGGTCATGCATGCCTGCGGACACGATGTTCATATCACCTCCTTGATCGGTACAGCGCAGATAATGGCGGCGCACAAAGAGACCTGGTCCGGCACGTTAATGTTGATCGCGCAACCGGCGGAGGAGTGGAAGGATTCTGGTGCTGCAGCCATGCGCGCCGCGGGCATTTGGCAGCGCTTTGGAACGCCAGACTTTGCGCTGGGGTTTCATGTTGCCGCGGACATTGAGGCCGGGAAGTTGTTTGCATCCCGAGGCGCCGCTTATTCGGCGGTCGATTCTTTGGACATCGTTGTCCCGGGGATTGGGGCTCATGGTGCGAGCCCGCATCGCGGTCGTGATCCGATCGTCATCGGCGCGCAGATCGTGTTGGCGCTGCAAACCATTGTCGCGCGGGAGGTCTCGCCACGAGAGCCGGCAGTTGTGACCGTTGGGGTTTTTCGCGCCGGCAACAAACGCAATGTCATCGGAGAAGAGGCGCGGTTAGAGTTAACCGTTCGGTCAGATTCCGGGCAAACCAGAACCCTATTGCTCGCAGCGATTGAACGCATCGCGGTGAATATCGGGCGCGCGGGTGGATTGCCAGAAAGTCAGTTGCCTTATCTTGAAATGAAAGGGGGCGTGCCGGTTACTGAAAATAATGCCGATTTGGCGAGTCAGGTACTCAAGGCTTGGGCGGACGAGCTGGGTGAGGACATCATTGCTGTCTATGAGCGAGAGGGTATGGGCGGCGAAGATTTCCCGTTTTTCACCCAGGATCCTGTTATACCCAGTGTTTATTTCTCGGTAGGCGGCACATCCCAAGCGCGTTTTGCAGCTTTTGAAGCAAAGGGCCTGTCTCTGCCATCGCATCATTCGCCGCTTTTTCAGATCGAACCTCGGCCAGCCGTCATTTCGGGCGTACTCGGAACGGTTATTGCCTTGCGGTCGCTCATGCAAAATCGTGCGGTTGAGAATGATTAAGGCCGGAACAAGCCCTGTTCTCGATTGCGTTGGCGCTGGCGCCGGTTTTCGTCACCGAGGGATAAGAGCTGTTCTCTATTAAAGGCTGTGATGGCCATAAAATTGTCTCGCCAGTCCTCGGACGCTGACCACTGGTTCGGCAATTGTTGAACGACGCCAGGATTTTGAGCCTGATAAAGCAGTTCGAGGGCGGCCTCGAGAGTTTGATTTTGCATTGCTCGATCAAACGGTTTGCCAACAGGGTTCCCCAAAGGTAAGTCGTTAAAGACGATGCGGGGCGTCCCAGCCTGTTGCAAAATATCTAACGCGGAGCCAATCACAACGGTTGCAATCCCCGCGGACTCTAGTGCTCTGGCCGCCAAACTGACGGTTTGATGGCAAACCGGTCACAACGGAATCAGGATCGCGAGATCAACGGCATCCTCGAGGCAGTGCTGGGCAATCAGCGGGGCATCCTGATCGCGGGTATGACGCTGGCTATATTCGGTCGGGATAAAATGAAATCTTGGCGCGAGGGAGCCGATGTCGCCCGCGGCAACCCGTTTGTTGAGCGCGTGTAGCGGAAAGTAGGATTCTCGGTCGTTGGTATGGGTTGTGATCTTGTCCCAGGACACTTCAGTGGTGTCGAAATGCGCAGGCACGTCAGAAAATCGATAGCTTTTAGCGGCCCGGATCGGTTTAGGAATGCTGGGCTCAACGACAGCGGTGGTCACAAGCGTGATCCGTGCTGATTTGAGTGGCCTCGCGGGTTTGCTGAACGGCGTCTGCGTATTCGTGGCCCATTGGTAGTCCTGGTCAAACCCTTGCGCCCGATAATAGGCTTTGGTTCGCTCGATATACCGAATCATGACGTGTGTAGCCGGATAAGACCTTCTTGTGCACACGACGCCACTAAAATGCCATCTGTGTCGTAAAAGGTGCCGCGACTAAAGCCTCGGGCGCCGCCAGAGTAGGGACTGTCTTGATGATACAAAAGCCATTCATCCGTTTTAAACGGGCGATGAAACCACATAGCATGATCCAAGCTGGCGACCTGAAAATTATCTTGACGCCAATTGATCGCATGGGGCCGGTAACTGGTATCGATCAAGGTCATGTCTGAGGCGTAAGCAAGCAGGCACTGATTCAAGCGAACATCATCGGGCATCGTATCGATGGTTTTGATCCAGACACTTTGCTCCGGGGCCAGAGGTTGCGGGTTGGCATCATTCATTGGGTCCGCAAAGCGCATCTCGATCGGACGGGGGCGTTTAACAAAGGTTGAGTCAGCCTCTGGCACGTCGCGAAGGTATTCATCCATCAGCATCTCTTCGCTTTTGCAGTCTTCAGGCGGCGGCGCACTGGGCGCGGTCATTTGGTGCTCTAGGCCTGCCTCCATAACCTGAAACGAAACCGACATGCTAAAGATCGCCTGGCCTTTCTGAATGGCTTTGACGCGTCGGGTGGTAAAACTTCGGCCATCACGGATGCGATCGACCTGATACAGAATCGGACAAGTTGTATCGCCCGGTCTTAAAAAATAACCATGTAAAGAGTGTGCGGATCGACTTGGATCGTCCACGGTTCGGGATGCCGCGACCAATGCTTGACCAATAACTTGACCGCCATAAACGCGTTGCCAACCTTCATCGGGGCTGACGCCGCGAAAGAGATTGGTTTCAATTTGTTCGAGGTCTAAAAGCGTGAGTAGATCTGAGAGCGCTTGTTTCATGGAAAAAGGTGCCTGAAGTCGAAACACTATTGTCTCCGACTTCAGACGCCGAGTCCAAACCCAACGCGGGTTGGGTTTACAGGTTCTTAGTACTTGTATTCTTCAGATTTAAAAGGACCTTCTCCAGGCACGTTAATGTAATCAGCTTGCTTTTGAGTCAGTCGAGTAATCGTCCCGCCAAAACCTTCCACCATGTATTGCGCAACCTCTTCATCGAGCGCTTTGGGCAAAACCTCAACCGTGATCGGTTGCCGCTGCATCGGATCATGACTCGCCCACGCACGTTCGAACAGATACATTTGTGCTAAAACTTGGTTCGCGAAAGAGCCGTCCATGATGCGTGACGGGTGACCGGTCGCGTTGCCAAGGTTGACCAAGCGGCCCTCTGACAGTAGCAAAATGTAGTCGGTTGGATCGTCGCTGCGGAAAATTTTATGAACCTGCGGTTTAACTTCTTGCCAGCGCCAGTTGTCGCGCATGAACTGTGTATCGATCTCAGTGTCGAAGTGTCCGATGTTACAAACGACCGCGTTGCTCGCAACCGTTGCCAACAAATTCTCATCGCACACATTGACGTTGCCGGTGCAGGTCACAATCATATCGGTGCCTTGCATCAATCGTAGATCGATATCTTCTTTTTTACCGGTGTTAATGCCATTGATATAGGGAGACACGACTTCGTAGCCGTCCATGCAGGCTTGCATGGCGCAAATAGGGTCGATTTCTGTGACGCGGACAATCATGCCTTCCTGGCGAAGACTTTGAGCCGAGCCTTTACCAACATCGCCATAACCAATGACCAAGGCCTTTTTACCCGCCATGAGCATGTCGGTTGCACGCTTGACTGCGTCGTTCAGGCTGTGTCGACAACCATACTTGTTATCGTTTTTGGATTTGGTAACAGAGTCGTTGACATTAATGGCGGGCACTTTAAGTTCGCCGGCTTTAAGCATTTCTTGGAGTCTGTGGACCCCGGTCGTGGTTTCTTCTGTAATACCGTGTATCGCCGCTAATAGATCTGGGTATTTGCTATGCACCATTTCAGTCAGGTCGCCGCCGTCATCTAAGATCATATTGGCATCCCAAGGCTTGCCATCTTTTAAGATGGTTTGCTCAATACACCAGAGAAATTCTTCTTCGGTCTGACCTTTCCATGCGAAAACACCAATACCGCTGGCAGCGATTGCCGCGGCAGCATGATCTTGGGTTGAAAAAATGTTGCAAGACGACCAGCGCACTTCTGCACCCAAATCAACCAAGGTCTCAATGAGAACGGCGGTCTGGATTGTCATGTGGATACAACCCAAAACTTTGGCGCCTTTTAAGGGTTGTTCGGTTTGGTATTTGGCTCGCAGCTTCATCAGCGCTGGCATTTCTGCTTCAGCCAGTTCAATTTCTGCTCGGCCAAAATCGGCGAGGCTAATATCGGCTACTTTATAATCGGTCATGATGACTCCTAAGGTTGGGTGTTAAAGTGAATGTGCTGTGAAAATTTTCAGCTGTAGTTGAAAACCATTTTTCAAACCAAGGAACGCGCCCTGCCCGCGCTGAAAGCCAGATGCGCTCGCCCAAAGATCGAGATCGTCAGGTTCGAATCCAAGCCAAAGGTCCCCGCAAATGTCCCGGGTCCAGTCTTGTTGGTGCGGGCAAAGGTCAATTAACAGCAGCTTGCCCTTTGGCTTGATGAGTCCAGCTGCTTTTTGAAAAAAGGCGGCNGGCGCCGGTAAGTGATGGAGNACCATGTTGCAGACCAATAGGTCCGCCGGGAAATCTAGGGTCAGGGNGTCGTAATCTTGCAGCATGAAGTGAACGTTCTTAAGCTGTTCTTGTTGTACCCTTGCTTTGGTCTTCTTGAGCATTTCGGCCGAGTTATCAACAACCAGGACGGACTTAAAAGTGCTTGAAAGGCTTGTGAGTAACGGGCTTTCGCCGGCGCCGATTTCAATAACCCGGGTTTCTCTTGGGAGGTTTTCGTTGCCGATTAAGTCTCCCACACACCCCGAGTAGTGCTCGAAGGATGCGACAAGATCCTGATTTTCCTTCAGCTGTGCCGCGCAGCGCTTAAAAAAGTCAGCCGATTGTTGACTACGGTCATCGTAGATTTCCTGACGGGTTTTGAGCAACTCAGGTGATAAGGCTGTTTGGTCAAGGGTTTCTAAGAAGGTCTTTGTCAGATCGCTCAAGAAACCGTTCTGCGGTAACATCGCGCGACGATAAAATATGGAGGTGCCTTCGCGCTTTGTTTCAAGCAGGCCGCAGCCGGTGAGAATTTTTAAGTGATGGCTCATGCCCGATTGGGGCGTCGTGGTAATGTGACAAAGCTCCATTACGCCGAACGAGTTGTTTTGGAGCAGTCGCAAGACGTCCAGGCGTAAGGGATCTGCAAAAGCTTTTGACAGCGCAAGAATGGCTGCGGGGGCGGTTGGGGTTGGTAAAGGTTGGGCGATCATTGAGCTATATCAAAATTTTTCGATATAGTACTCAAAACAACGCAGAGTGCAATTAAATATCAAAATAAATTGATAAAAGAAGGAGCCGATTGATTATGGCCTCGATTCGGCAAATACAAGCAAAATACGATGCCGAGGAAGATCGGTTGTTGCTACGTGTGGGCACAGATGAAGCGCAAGCCCACGGCATCTTACTCACGCGGCGGTATTTACAGCTATTGTTGAAGGCGCTCGGGCAATACGCCGCTGCGGATCCTGATGTGGGAACCCTTGCGTCTGCCTCGGATCGGCAGGATGTTCAGGATTATAAAGAGCGTCAAGCCTTGGATCGGGCAAATTTTGAGACGCCCTTTGCCGCTGCCAGTGACCCTGAAGTCAGTACGCCGCAAGCATACCAACTTGCCTACAAACTGACCTACCGAATCAAAGAAGATCAGCTTCACGTATCGCTATTGCCGAAGGCGGGTGAGGGCCTTAATTTAACCTTCAATCATGAAATCGCGGTATCGATTACGGCAATCTTGCATTCGGCAGCGTCGAAAGCCGATTGGCGAATTCAAGCGCCAGTTGACCCGCTCGTGCAACAAAATCTTAAAATCGTGAATTAAAGCGCCAAGGTTTGGTTTGCAGGCGGCGCAGCTCTCGGGAGGGTGACGCCAACGCGAACCCCAGAGGGGTCCGCTAGATTGTTGATGTGGACAGAACCCTGATGGTGGTCGGCGATGACCCGGACAACATAAAGGCCAATCCCGAAATGCAGGCGGTTGTCAGGATTGTTTGCTCTGGCGGTTACCATTGAATCAAAAATACTGGTGAGCAAATTCTCTGGAATACCCGGGCCGACATTCGTGATGTCGAGGTTTAGGTCCGTGCCGACGGCCTTTAGATCGACGCAGATAGTGCTACCGACCTCCGAAAAGTCGACTGCGTTGTCGATGAGTTTGTCGAGGAGCTGCTCAATTCGATAATCACATATCCAAGCAAACAGGGGCTCATCTGGCGCGTTGAGGGTGAATGCCCGGCCAGGTTGCGTCATCTTGCAGTTGCTCACATAGGATTGCAGCAGCAGTTTGAGGTCAATGCATTCAAGGTCATCGCCAATGAGTGCTTCTTCAAGGTTTGCGGCATCGGCAAGATTCTGAACGATTAACCCAATGCGATTGAGGCCGCGTCGTGCGCTGTCTAGGTACTTTTGCCGACCCTCGGGTGTTTGTTCAGTCGCTAAGTTATCAAGCGATGTTGACAGCGTGTTGAGTGGGTTGTTGATTTCATGGCGAAGCGTTCGTGGCATGTTTTCGAGAAATTGATTGTGCTGATGGAGCCTTGTGAGCATGTTTGAGATCCCGCGGGCCAAATCACCGAGCTCGTCGCCAGAGTTGGTCTCCGAGGTTAATCGGGGCGAGGTCAGTCGACCGTGTCGGTCGATCACGCCGGTGGCTTCGTTACCCAATCTGCGAATTCTGCGCGCTAACCGGGCTGAAAAAAGCAGGATGATCCCGGCGAAAATGATCACCGAGATGACGGAAAAATTCACGATCCGCTTGAGCGCATCCCGGCGGAGATTGAGAATCCGATCGGTGGTTTGTTTTAATACAACCACGCCTAATATTGCGCCCTCGTCAATAATGGGGTGCGCCGCGACGATTATTTCACCGTCCATGGGCGAAATAAAATAAGCAACGGTTGGCTCGCCGGCGAGGGCCGCTGTAACGATATTGTCCTCTTGGCCAATGCGGGTTGTACTCAGCGTCCGTTCGACCAAAGTGTAAAATGGGTCTAATAGCCAGGCGCTGATCGCGGTGAGCCCAAAGCCTGCGCTGCTCGACGCGTCGGCGGGCACTGCGTCATCAGAGTGATAGCTGCCGACCTCGGCTCGAATGCGGCTTTGGGAATCGATCACTTGAATGTTGGCGCCTGAGTATCCGAGGCCCTCAATAATTCTTAAGACCTCTGGCGTCTTGAGCAAAACCAGTCCGAAGGCCTCGCGCTCGCCTGATGGTAAGGTGCCGGTGATGGACTCGATCGCACGGGTTGAGTCGTTGTCGACATCAACGACCGCAAGGCCAAAGTTGCGCGTTGGTCCGAGCAGCTCAAGCGGAATCCGGAACTCTAAAGCATAGCCATTTTCGGTCTTCAGCAAGGACGCCCGGGACCCGATTATCGGCCTCGCCATCAAGGGCATAGCGCCAGTTTCGGTCGACTCGATAGGCGGTTGTGATGCCTTCTTCGGTTGCCGTGATCACCAGTTGCTGTGTTTGGCCGGCCTGATCGGTGTAGGTCACTCGGATATGGTCAGATAAATCGAGTCTTAGAATATCGTTGTCACGATAAATCATTTGATCGTCTAGGACTTGTACTAAGGCATAAACCTGTCCTTTGTGTTCGCCCAACACGAGGTAAAACTGGTTTAAGGCTTCTGGGTCATTGGCGTTAAGCGATGGCGCTTGTCCAAAGCCAACATTAAAATCCAGGACATCCTCCCAGTCTGAATTCTTGCCATCGATTCGAATCGGTTTCTCGAGGGGGTGCGCATAGAGTTTTTCGTAGCCATCCGGACTGATCGGTAGCTCGTCAAAAAGATCGGATCGACCATTTAAAAGCGTTGAAATCCCCTCTGCCGTGAGTAGTTGGGCATTGGCTTGGCTATCAATCAGGATCTCTTCCATTTCGCTTAGGTAGAGATAGCTGAACCAGGGGATGACCACCAAAATAAAACTGGTCAGAATAAAAAGCTTGGTTCCCAGCTTTGGGCCCTTATAGGTCAAGGTGCCCATGTGTTATTGCGTCGACCACCGGTATCCAAAGCCATACTCACTCTTGATGCACTTAAAATCGGGATCGATGGTTTCGAATTTCTTACGAATATTACGCATGTGGGTATTGATCGTATTGTTGGTCACCAAGGACTGCATGGTCGCATTCATTAGGGTGTCGTAAGAGACCGCATGACCGGGTACGCGAACGAGTTTTGCCAGCATTCTAAACTCGGTTCCGGATAAATTAATGGGATGATTTTTCCATGAGACCAGTAAAGCGTCTTGGTCGATCGACATGTCGCCGACTATTTTGGCTTCCGCGGTGCCTTGAGCTGCAAGGTTTCGGACTTCATGAATCCGGAGCAGGGAGCTAATTTTTTCTGAAAGGTAATCCAATGAAATTGGTTTGGGTAAATAATCCCAGGCGCCCAAGCGCAGACCGCTAATTTTATCGATTTCTGCAATACGTTCGGTTAGGAAGATGACCGGTAGGTTCGGAGACCGGGCCAAAAGATCTCGACAGATCTCGAATCCGGCATCAACTTCATCGCCAAGAATGATATCTAAAATGACAAGATCGGGGAGTTCGCTGTCGAAGCCGAGCAGTGCTTCAGCCCGACTTGAAAAGCCGCGAACTTGATATCCCTTCTTGCTGATCGCATCGATATAGTTATTTCTTTGGTCGATGTCGTCCTCGACGATCACGATCTTTTTTGCCATATCAGTCGTCCTCACGCTAGGTGTTGATAAAGTTAAAGCATTCATTCGCTCGCGGGTAGTGTGGAAGGGCTACTTTCCGCATCAGAGGCCGATTTTATAGCAGGCTCCATCGGTTCTACAGGGTTTTACCTCGAATATTCATCATTCCTTCCTGCTGACTCCGATGAGTTTGGTTTAAATAAAGGCAACTGTGAGAGGAAGTCATTATGAAAGTGTTCTTACCAATGCCTGACGAGCCAGAGTTCGCGCAATTCGTGACCCAGGGTTCCTGCGTTCCCTTTGATGCTGGCTTTCTGCATGCGAGCACGATTCGAGCGACCGCACTGCCACCAAAAAATTGGCCAGCAGAAGCGGTTGACGCGGCGCTGGGTTGGACAAGGGCTGAGGCTTAAATAAGGCCGTTTTGTCCGAGCCCCGATTGCGGGCCTTGTCTTGGTTATTTAATCCGCGTCCGTTTGTCCGCACGTGGTTAGAACGTGTTCAGGACACGGTCACGGTTTCATCTGAATCTGATCGGAGCAGGCGGCTGTAGGGTGGGGTGCCGAGTCCGGTCGATGCTGGAAATTCTGAGTTTAAAATCTTCTTATCTTCTTATCTTCTTTTGTTATCTTCACAATATTCTTTTCTGTTTTTGCAGGCTTTAGGGTTAAATCGCGCTGACCGGTTGGAGAGGTCCAGCGCAATTAAAGCCCGTGAGTTGGGGAACCAATGCGGGGTATCGGCGTAAGCCCCGAGTGGCCGTGTTCATGGCATCCCATGATTAAAAGGTCTACCGGTACAAACACCAATCCTTTCGGGGTCTCTAGGACGCGCGCGTCGCCAGGAATTGATTGACGTCGTGTAATGTCGGAATTGAGGTTGCGGCGCCCGGTTGGGTCACCGAAAGTGCCGCCGCGGCGGCAGCCGTCTGCAGCGCCAGCTCGACCTGCTTTGTCTTCATCAAGGTTGCGAGAAAATATCCGGTGAAGGTGTCACCCGCGCCAGTGGTGTCAACGGTCTCAACCGGATAGGCAGGTTGCGACAGATTGCGTTCAGCGGTTCGGAACAGAACGCCCGCTGGACCTAAGGTGAGGACCACCGCGCTATGGGGATATTGGTCCAAGACAGCATCGCAAATTTCGCTTGGTTCGGTTTTACCCGTTAAAGCCTCGCCTTCGGTCTCGTTAATAATAAAGTAATCGATCAGCGCCAAGGGCAGGGCCCGGGCGTTTGCGTTCATCGGCGCCATGTTGAAAGCAACTTGCAAGCCTTTTGCTTTGGCCTGACGAATAGCAGCTTCGTTGCCGCTGGTTTCGTTTTGAATGAGTAAGATCTCATCGCCAGTTGCGTCGTTAAGCGCCGCATCAATGAGGTGCTCGTGTGCCGCTAGATTGGCACCACCCAAGATGATGATGGCATTTTCTCCGCTCGGATCGATTTGTAAAATCGCCTGACCTGTTGGGGTATCGGTAATGCCGAGGTGGGTGATGTTCACGCCGCGTGCGGTCATAAGCTCNGCNAGCCACCGTCCGTCCTCACCGACTGCGCCAACATGGGTGACCGCGCAACCGGCTTCGGCAACTGCGATGGATTGATTGAGACCTTTCCCGCCCGGGAAAATGGCGTAACCCGTACTGCTGAGGGTTTCGCCTGCGCGAACAAAATGCGGAATTTGAAAAACGTGATCAATGCAGCAGGATCCGTAGTTGATAATTTGACTCATGTTGGGTTTCTAATTGCTCAAAAATTCTGTTTAAGTTATCCGAACGGAATCTTTTGCACAATCAAAGCAGGTGTCCGGGCGCGAATCGCGCTCTGGGGTTGCAAGCGCCAGCGCCGGTTTGGTGAAGGTCTGCGTCCTTGAAATTCTTCGTTTGCTTTACTCGGCGTGGAAGCATTGTAAAAATGCGCGTCATCGCGTCAACCAGGATCTGTCTATGAAGGTTTTACTGCTGTTTGTTTTGTTTGCCGTCAGTTTGGCCGCGTTAAGCGAAGATGCGGCGCTATCGCCACCGACCACTTCGAAGGTGGTGCTGCATGTTTTGGGGGTCGCGCAAGATGCCGGTTATCCGCAGGTGAATTGTTATGAGCCGCGGTGCTTGCCGGTCTGGGCACAGCCCGAGTTAGGCTCCGGCGCAAGTATGCTGGCGCTGGTAATTGATGGCCGGCGATTTCACCTTTTTGATGCGGCGCCGACCCTGCCGCGCCAGTTGTATCAGTTCTGGACAGAGACCGGTTTAACCTTGGGCGACCTGGACGGCGTCTGGTTAACCCATGCCCATATGGGTCACTACGCAGGACTGCTGCATTTTGGTAAAGAGGCTGCCAACACCCGCGCGGTGCCAGTGCATGCCATGCCGAGGATGATGGCGTTCCTTGCGCGAAACGGACCTTGGCGCCAATTGGTATCGACGCAAAATATTGTGGTGCGTCCGTTAACCGCCAATACGCCTGTTGTGATTGGGGCCGCGAAGATAACGCCTTGGTTAGTGCCTCATCGAGATGAGTTTAGTGAAACCGTCGGTTATTTGATTGAAGGGCCCAATAAGCGGGCAGTGTACTTGCCAGATATCGATAAGTGGCAAAAGTGGGATCAAGACTTGGCCACGGTTCTTAAAACGGTTGATGTCGCATTGCTCGATGCCACGTTTTTCAGCGGGGATGAGTTACCTGGTCGCGATATTGCCTTGATCCCTCACCCAACGGTTCTGGAATCGATAGCGCTGTTAAAGCAACTGCCCAGGCCTGTGCGCTCAAGGGTTGTATTCACGCATATGAACCATACAAACCCGTTGCTCGACCCGGGTTCGAAAGCAACGCAATCGGTACTTGCCTTGGGGTTTAAGATCGCCCGAATCGGTGACCGGTTTGATCTTTAATTGGGTTGCGCGGTCATTATCCGGATTCAGGTTTTTGAGAATAATCTCCGCTCATCTTCGAGCCGAGCAGCTGAACCAGGATTAAACCGAATCCTGCGGTTGCAAGGTAGATCAGGATGATCCAGATAACGGGAATGCTGGGTAGGATCGGCGCCATAATGGCCAGGATATGAAAGCTCAGGAACAAAATTGCAATGTTGAAGAAGGCCAATTCTTTCGCGACAGAGCTCGCAAGGTTGGGATCCAGAATACGAAGTAATAAAATGCCGCTGCCGGTTGAGCCGCAACAGCAGCCGAAAATCGTGAGGCCGCGCTCGGCGCCCAATGTTTTGAGGCGCAGTCCTGCGGTAAAGCACAGTGCAGCGGTCACCAAGGTTACGAGGCTCGCGACCAGTAAGATGGGTTGCCAAAACTGGGTCAACAGCGCGAAGTTGATGCTCAAAAGGCTTGCGGTAACCATGAGGTCCACCGAGGACCCGGTGATCCGTTTTTGGGTTTCGTCATCTACAAATTGGCCGAGATTGAAGCGGTCCAAGAGCGCACGTAACCCCACGCAGATCATCAGCCCGTGGAAAAAGAAAAGATTATAGCTAAAGATATTCTCAAAATGGGTTCCGGCCACGAAAGGGTGAACGAGCTTCAAGTATTGATCGGTGATGAGGTAGGCGCACCCGAGCAAACCGATGTGAAATGCGAATGAATCAACATTCGCGGAATGGGTGATGAGCTTGCCTGAAGCTGGGGCCGCGTCCCCGCTGTAGAGTCCGCGTTCGAAATCCTGATCAAGCGACCCGCCCCTTCCGCTGTGCAAGTTTTTTTTGAGAATCCAACGCGCCATTGGGACGCCCACCGCAAAAGCCGCAACAAAGCCAAGGCTTGCGTAGATGAGTCCGAAGTCCACCGCATGCTGAATGTTATAGGCGGTAGTCCATAAATCCCCCAGGGCTAAAGCTTGGCCGGGGCCTTGTGTGAAGCCGTGTGTGGCAATTAAACCGAGAAAGCCGGAAAGGGGCTCTGACGCAATGGTGTTGTAGGCGCCGATGGCTGCGAGCCCGACAAGGGCCTGTAACACGAGGCAAATCACCCAGATGAGCGATAGCCACAAACCGCCGAGCGCGACAGGCTGTTGCCCTGCAATGGGCTGAGCGCGGCTGGTCAGCACAAGAGACATAAAGCTGAGGGTAAAAAAATGAAACGCAAAAGCGGTAAAGTCGGCTGCTTTGAACCCCATAGCCCAATCAAGGGCGATCAGGCCGAAGCCGAGGGTGCCGCCAATTAGGCTCGCTGGGACCAAGTTGGTTTGGAAGAACCGAACATTGGCCCGGATCAGGGTTCCAAAGACGAGCAATGCCGCCAAAAACGCAAAGGATAAGATGCCTGGAAAGGTTTGCGCCATGATTAATATCGTCCTTAAGCGGTGCGAGAGGTTGAAAGCTAAAGGGTGCGTTCGTTGAAAGCAACCGTTCAACGCGCGGTTATCTTCGAAAGTGTCTGGCGGCGGTGTTAGGCGGACTAACTGATTTGATAATCGCTTGGTTGCAGTTGGGAATCCGAGTCGATTGTATTAATTTAGGGATAATTAACAGCTAATATGAATAATTTTGCATTAATTAAGGGTTTCAACTTTTTTAATAGTCATTAAATTGATAATTTAATGACTATTAATCTATTTTAAAATTTATTTTTAATAAATTCTCTTATAAATCATAATTTAAAATATATCCCCAATATATTAATTAATTATGTTATTAAATAGGGTAATTACCCAATAATTTGCTATTGCCGCGCGTAGAAATCCTGATCTAGTCATTTCAAGAGGCGATTGACGGCGCTGTTTGTGTTGTGTTGTGTTGTGTTGACGCGTGTCGTGCTGATCAAATCAAGTGCTCGATCGGTGTTGAACATTCCGTTTGAAAATCAA
>JGI20155J14468_10002365_pt1 | contig 13950 bp, 13 predicted proteins | sample COG_05_FD_14468 | JGI IMG/M metagenome (IMG submission 14468) | reverse complement strand
TTGAAGATAAATTTGAAAACATGGGTGCTCAAATGGTTAAAGAAGTTGCTAGCAAAACCAATGAAGAAGCTGGTGATGGTACAACAACAGCAACTATTTTAGCTCAAGCAATTGTTAAAGAAGGTATTAAATATGTTACTGCTGGCATGAATCCTATGGATGTAAAAAGAGGAATTGATGCAGCTGTAGAAAACGTAAAAGAAAACTTAATCTCTTCTGCAAAAAAAGTTAAAGATAGTGATGAGATTGCTCAAGTCGGAACAATTTCTGCAAATGGTGATAAAGAAATCGGCACTATGATTGCCAAAGCAATGCAAAAAGTTGGCAATGAAGGCGTTATCACAGTTGAAGAAGCAAAAGGTATCGAAACTGAACTTGATGTTGTAGAGGGAATGCAATTTGATAGAGGTTATCTGTCACCATATTTCATCACCAATAGCGATAAAATGACTACTGAATTAGAAAATCCTTTTATTCTATTACATGAAAGTAAATTAACTAACTTGCAGCCAATGGTTCCTTTATTAGAAGCTGTTGTACAAGCTGGTAGACCTTTAATGATTATCTCCGAAGATGTTGAGGGAGAAGCATTAGCTACATTAGTTGTTAACAAACTTAGAGGTGGTTTAAAAGTTGTTGCTGTAAAAGCACCAGGGTTTGGTGACAGAAGAAAAGCAATGCTTGAAGATATAGCTATACTAACTGGTGGTCAGGTAATTTCTCAAGATTTAGGAATTAAGCTTGAAAATGTTAAACTTGAAGATCTTGGATCTTGTAAAAAGATTAAGGTTGATAAAGATAACAGTACTATCGTAAGTGGAAATGGTAAAAAATCTGATATCGCAGCTAGGTGCGACTCAATTAAAAAACAAGTTGATGAAACTACGTCTGATTATGACAAAGAAAAACTTCAAGAAAGACTTGCAAAATTAGCAGGTGGTGTTGCTGTCATTAAAGTTGGTGGAGCAACCGAAGTAGAAGTTAAAGAAAGAAAAGATAGAGTTGAAGATGCTTTAAATGCAACTAGAGCCGCTGTTGAAGAGGGTATTGTAACAGGTGGAGGATGTGCATTGTTATATGCTGCTCAAGATCTTGATAAAGTAAAAGCTAAAGGAGAAGATCAAAAAGCAGGTGTTGACCTTGTTAGAAGAGCATTAGAGGCACCAATAAGACAAATTACAAAAAATGCTGGAGTAGATGGTTCAGTTGTTGTTGGTAAGTTGTTGGAACAAAACAAAAAAGGACATGGATACGATGCTCAAAATGAAGAGTATTGTGATATGTTTGCAAAAGGCATTATTGATCCTGTAAAAGTTGTAAGAACAGCACTACAAGATGCTGCTTCAATCTCAGGATTGTTAGTTACTACAGAAGCCATGATTGCTGATAAACCAGAAGAAAAAGATGCTGGTGCACCAGGTGGAATGCCAGGTGGAATGGGCGGTATGGGCGGTATGGGAGGAATGGGTGGCATGGGAATGTAACCCCTCCTTGTAAATAAAAATTTAAAGGCCATCTTTTGATGGCCTTTTTTTTTATATCTTATAAAATTATTTAATGTCTAAAAGATATAGTGGTAAGTCCTTCAAAGACTCAAGTGTAAGCAAAAAACCAAAATTAAGCTTAAAAGAAAAACGCAAACTTAAGAGAGAAAAGACAAAAAAAACAAATTAAAAAACACTTTTTTCACTAAATATTAATATTTATTAAGTTTTTTAAAGTTTCCAAAAAAAAAAATTGATGTATAAGAGCCACAAATTATGAGTAATAACATCAGAAACATCACCATCATTGCACACGTTGACCATGGTAAAACAACCATGATTGATAATCTTATGAAACAAAGTGGCTCATTTAGAGAAAATGAAGTTGTTGATGAAAGACTAATGGATTCTGGTGAGCTTGAAAAAGAAAGAGGAATTACAATTTTAGCCAAACCTGCTTCAATAGACTGGCAAGGTTCTAGGGTAAACATTATAGACACACCTGGTCACAGAGATTTTGCAGCAGAGGTAGAACGAGTTTTGAGTATGGCTGATGGAGCATTGTTGCTAATCGACTCTGCTGAGGGTGTAATGCCTCAAACAAAATTTGTATTAGCTAAAGCCTTAAAACAAGGATTAAAACCAATTGTTGTAATAAATAAATTAGATAAAGCTGACCAAAGAGCAAACGAAGTTTTAGATGAAACATTTGATTTATTTGTAAGTTTAGATGCAAATGAAGAACAATTAGATTTTCCAGTTTTGTATGCAAGTGGAAGATCGGGATGGGCAGATAAAGAGGTTGATGGTCCAAGAAAAAATCTTCACCCTTTATTAGATTTAATTATGGAGCATGTTAAACCAGCAGAACTTGATAAAACAAAACCTTTTGCCATGCTGTCTACTTTGCTGTACGCAGATAGTTTTTTGGGAAGAAGTTTAGTTGGTAGAATATCTCAAGGTACAGCTAAAGCCAATCAGCCTATTAAAGCAATAAATCTTAAGGGTGAAAAAGTAGACGAAGGTAAGTTAACCAAAATTTTTAGATACGAAGGAACAAAAAAAGTTCCAATTGAAGTTGGAGAAGCAGGTGACATCGTGGTAATAGCTGGATTAGAAAAAGCTAACGTGGCAGACACAATTTGTGATCCTGAAGTAAATGATCCAATTCCCGCAACACCTATAGATCCACCAACTATGTCTATCACCATAAGTGTTAACAGTTCACCTCTTGCAGGAACTGAAGGTAAGAAATTAACTAGCACTCAAATAAGAGATAGATTGGTCACAGAAGCACAAAACAATGTCGGAATTACTTTTTCTCAGAACGCTAATGTAGATTCCTTTATTATTAGTGGACGAGGTGAATTGATGCTTGAAATTTTACTTACACAAATGAGAAGAGAAGGTTTTGAGATGACTGTAAGTCCCCCAAAAGTCTTATATAAGAAAGACGAAAATGGAAATAAACTTGAACCAATAGAAGAAATTACAGTCGATTTAGATGAAGAATTTTCTTCTAAAATTATTGACTCTATGAATAGAAGAAAAGGTAAGTTACTTGATCTCAAAGATACTGGAAAAGATAAAAAGAGATTAATCTTCCATGCGCCTACGAGAGGCTTAATGGGATACACAAGTAGATTTTTGACTTTAACAAAAGGAACTGGGGTTATTAATAGACTTTTTCATGGTTATGGAAAATTTGAAGGTGAAATGGATGGAAGAAAAAATGGTGCATTAATATCAATGGCCACTGGTAAAGCTGTAGCTTTTGCAATATTTAACCTTCAGGCGAGAGGAGAGATGTTTGTAACACACAACGACCCAGTTTATGAAGGAATGATTGTCGGGTTAGCTCCTAAACCTGGTGATATGATCATAAATGTTATGAAGGGCAAACAATTAACAAACATGAGAACCCAAGGTACTGATGAAAACGTAGTGCTTACTCCAGTAAGGCAAATGTCGATAGCTGAACAACTAAGTATGTTAAATACGGATGAGGCTTTGGAAATAACGCCTAAATCTCTTCGATTAAGAAAAGCTATTCTTAATCCTAACGATAGAAAAAAAAATGAGAAATCCTCAACTCCCCTTTAATTAAAAGTTTTTCCGACAATATATAAACTTAAAGCCACTGCTGGCCCAATTCCAAAAGCAAATAATAGAGTTCCCACACCTACTGTTCCCCCTAAATACCAACCGATTGACATCACAGTAATTTCAAGAGTTGCCCTAACAGCTGCAATTGGTAAATTTGTTTTTTTTTGTAATCCTATCATTAGTCCGTCTCTTGGGCCCGCCCCTAAGTTCGCAACCAAATAAATTCCTCCCCCTAATCCAACTATAAGCACAGCTAATAAAGCTAACATTAGTTGGGAAACATAATTTTCTGGGGTTGGTACAAACGTAATACAAACGTCTATCATTAAACCAATTATTAAGGCATTTAAAATTGTACCAATTCCAGGCTTTTGACTTAATGGAATCCATAAAATCAAAACTATTATACTTATAACTATGGTTACTATTCCTATAGAATAGCCGACATTCAAAAAAATACCTTGTGCAAGAACAGACCATGGTGAAGCTCCTGCTGCCGAAACAATTAATAATCCCTCACCTAAACCAAATAGGGCTAATCCACAGCACAAAAAAAAGAATGTTGAAATTTTTGGTTTTAAATTTAATGGTTTATTTGAGCTCCATAAAACTTTAGGAACATTTTTAATAGACAAAAACATACCTTAATTAATTATACACTTTCACAAAAAAAGAAAGTCTATTATTCTAACTTTAATATGAAAAAATTTTTTATCTTGATTATTGTTTTATTCTCTTCAAATGTTCTGGCACATATGGAGCACTATAATAAATATAATAAGATTGAGATGGATATATTTAGAAATGGAGAATTAATTGGATATAATTATTATTTTTTTACAAAAAAAGGTAATGAAACAACAGTAACTAATCAAATAAATTTTTCTGTAAAAGTTTTTGGAGCAACTATTTTTCAAGTTGAAGGTTATGGTGAGGAGAAATATCTAAAAGATCAATTAATTTCTTATGATTCTAAAACCTTACAAAATGATAAAGAAAAATTTGTTAATTTAGTTTTTGATAAAGATAAAAATAAATTCAATATAAAGGGTTCTTCTTATTCAGGAGAAGCATCCATTAATAATATTATTGGAAATTGGTGGAGCCATAAAATTTTGCAGACGGATAGTCAAATAAGTCCAATTTCAGGAAGTATAAAAGAACAAGTTGTCACTTTTGTTGGCAAAGAAAAAATTCAACAATATGGTAAAACTTACGAAGTTGATCATTTTAAATTAAATTCTAAAGACATGTCACTACCTAAAGATAAACGTTTGGATTTCGATATTTGGTTTGATAAAAAAAATTCTATGATTATTAAAGTTTCATATTCTAGAATGGGAAATTGGGAATATCGTCTTAAGAATTTTAAATAATCATTATTATTTACCTGCAACAACCATGCCTTCGATCATCATAGTTGGTGAATTTGTAGAATATTCAAATTCTAAATCATTTGCCAAAGTTATATTTTGAAACATATCTTTGAAGTTTCCAGCTATTGTAATTTCATTAACAGGATATTTGAATTCTCCATTTTCAACCAAAAACCCAGTTGCTCCTACAGAATAATCTCCTGTTATAATGTTGCTACCATGACCAATGGTTTCTGTTATGTAAAGGCATTTTGAGTTGGAACTTAAAAGGTCCTTATAAGATACATTTCCATTGTCAAAATAAAGATTACTTGTTCCTCCACACCTTCCATTTGACTTAAGATTTAATTTCTTTCCATTATATGTATCTAATAAATAATCTTTTAAGATGCCTTGCTCAACTAACTTTAACGTTTCTGTTTTAACCCCTTCAGAGTCAAAACTCTGTGAGCCTAATCCTTTTAAAATATCAGGTTTATCAAAAATGCTAATTGAATTCGAAAATATCTTTTGACCGATCTTATCTTTTAAAAATGAAGTGCCTCTTGAAATAGCGGAAGACGTTATTGCACTAGCGAAGGTACTCAATATTCCTTTTGCAATTCTTTTATCAAAAATTATAGCAATCTTTTTGCTACCAATTTTTCTTGGACTTAGTTTTCTTATAGTTTGTTCAGCGGCTACTTTTCCTAATTCTTCCGCACTTTTAATGTCTTTTAGGTGGCATTTAAGAGTGTATTCGTAATCTCTCTCCATGCTTTTATCATCTTTGGCGACGGCTACACTTGAAGCTACAAATGATGATGTCTTAAAACCTTTACGAAAACCATCAGTATTAGCTAAGATGAAATTTGATTTATCTTCAGTAAAACTAGATTCAGTATTTATTATTTTTTTATTTTTTGAAGCAGAAGCTTCTAGTTTTGATAAATATTCTATTTTATCATTATTCTCAATATGAGTATCGTCATATAAATTTAGCTCTTTAACTTCTTTAGCAAGTAAATCCTTGTCTGGAAGTGCATTAAATTCATCCTCCGGAGTATTTTTTGTAGTTTCAATACATTTTTCAATTAGCACGTTTAAGTTTTCTTTTAATAAATTTGATGATGATATTGATGATTTTTTCTTTCCTATAAAAGTTGTAATATCTATCCCTAGGTTATCTGATCTATTTGACTCATCTAACTTTTTATTCCTAAAATTGACAGTCTCAGAAATAGAGCTTCCTACATTTACACTTGCATCAGTAGCTCCTAGTTTTTTTGCTAGTTCTAGACAATAAGAGGCTTTTGATCTAAATATTCTTGATCTTTAACCATTTATATTTTTGTACCACCAACTGTCATTTTATTTATCAGTATTGAAGGTTGAGCAACTCCAACTGGAACACCTTGACCAGCTTTACCACAAGTTCCAATACCTGGATCCATCATCATATCATTACCTACCATTGAGACCTCCTTAAGAATTGAAGGACCATCACCGATAAGAGTTGCACCTTTGATAGGTGATCCAATTTTACCATTTATAATTTCATAAGCTTCTGTACAATTAAATACAAATTTTCCTGAAGTAATATCAACTTGCCCTCCACCAAAACTTACTGCAAAAATACCCTTGTCGACAGATTTAATCATTTCATCTTGGGTTTGTTTACCATTTAACATCATGGTATTTCTCATTCTCGGCAAAACAATATGTCTAAAATTTTCTCTCCTACCACTGCCTGTTGATCTTGTTTTCATTAATCGTGCATTCAATCTATCTTGCATAAAATTTTTTAATATTCCATTTTCAATTAATACAGTCTTCTCTGTAGGAGTGCCCTCATCATCTATTGTTAGACTTCCCCTTCTATTATCAATAGTACCATCATCAACAATTGTAACACCTTCACTCGCAACTTTTTGGCCCATTAGATTATGAAATGCCGAAGTTTTTTTTCTATTGAAATCACCTTCCAGGCCATGTCCAATAGCTTCATGAATTAAAATTGCAGGCCAACCTGGACCTAACACGACCTTCATTTCTCCTGCTGGAGCTGGTTTGCTTTCTAAGTTAACAGAAGCTATTCTTAAAGCTTCATCGCATACATTTTTCCAATTATCCTCTTTCAAATACGAATCGTATGATTGCCTCCCACCAATTCCGTATACGCCTGTTTCTTTTCTTCCATTTTTCTCAAGCATCACAGATACGTTGAACCTGATCAAGGGGCGTATATCTGTTATAGTTTCACCACCCGATCTAATTATCTCAATGGACTTTTGCTCTCCATTAAAATTTGCTGTAACTTGTCTTGTATTGTCATTTTTTGATCTAAGATATTCATTAACTTTATTTAGAATTTCTATTTTTGAATTGAGTGTTTTTTGTTCTATTGGATTTATACTCTCATAGTATTTCTTATTAGACTTGGGGATGGACCGATTATAAGTACCTTTGGCCGATTTTAATGTTGATTTTAGATTCTCTGAGGATTGTTTTAATGAATTTTTAGATATTTCATTAGAGTGAGAATAAGCAACAACTTCATCTGATACAGCTCTAAAACCAAAGCCCAAATCAGAACTGTAGCTTGAATTTTTTATTTTATTATCATCTAATAAAATATTCTCTGATTTAGAGTTTTCTAAATATAATTCACCATCATCACATTTTTTTAGTGTATCTGAAATTATATTTTCAGCATCTTTTCTGGACAGGTCTGATTTATCAAAGAAATTACTCATAACAATGTACATATGTTGTTTAAAATAATTTTCAACTGGAGTATTTTACGCATGTACACAACTTGAGTTAATTAGTAATAATTGGTTTGTTGTGAAAGTTTATTTTAATAATTCATGTAAAATATGTAAGGCAGAAATAGATTTATACAAAAAAGAAAAGATTCAGGAAATCGATTGGATAGATATAACAAATAATGATTTGGCTGAAAAAGAGACATCTAGAAATGGTAAAGAACTATTAAGAAGACTTCATGTGAAAGATGGTGAAAAAGTTATACAAGGAGCTCGAGCGTTTCTTCTGCTATGGAAAAAAATGCCAAAGTACAAATTTCTTTATAAATTTTTTAAATTACCAATAATTTACAATTTATTTTCTTTTGGATATGAAATAATTGCCTTTTTTCTATATTTAAAAAATAAGAAACAACTAAAAAATTAGTTAAAAAAAAATAATAAAAATTGGCTTAATAATGAAATGGAGGCCATAAACATAATTAATATAATTGAATACATTAATAAAATAACTTTATTTCTTTTTCTTCTAAGTCTCACGAAAGCTTTATCATCTAAATCTGAAATATCTCTTTCACCTATTACTGGATAATCATAACTAAATCGCCAAGTACTATCTCCCAGTCTATGGTCTAAATTATTGTAATAAGTGATCCATGCAAGAATGTATCTTAAGATTAAATAAAGAAATATCAAAAAAACTGTACCATAGAACATTTTAGATAATACATAATAAAAGATAAAAATTTAATTATTATTTTGAGCTCTTTTTCTTGCAATAAGTTGTGTTAAGGAATCAACCATTGTGTCGGATGCTTTGAATATGTCTATACTTTTGAATTCATGTGAAATATTTTTTTCTGGATTTGTTTTATCTTCAATAACAATACCTTCATCTGGTGAGTTATTTTTAATATAAATTAACAATAGCCAATCTTCATCTTCAGATTCATCCCACTTGATGAAAATCTCACCGGTTTCAAACCTTCTATCAATACATCGAAAAATAGACATGTTTCTAGTAACGTGCCTTTTGTTTAATTGAAATACCAAGCTACTTGCGCTTCTATAAAAGCTTTCTAATGCAAATTCTATTTTTTGTCTTGCTAAAGTATATTCTTTCTCTTTTAGTAATAAAGTTTCTCTATCTTCATCACCCTGAAGTTTTACCCCGAGAGATTCTACTCTTTCCCTAATTTTTTGATCTCTGATAATTCGATATTTTTCTTTAAGTTTATCGATTCTATCTTGTAACCCAGCATAGTCTTCTCTTTTTTCTCTTAAAGAAATCTTTTCGAGTCTATCTAGTTCTTTAACTTCTCTAATTCTAAATTTTTCTATTTGCCTATCTAGTTTTAGTTGTTTTAAAAAATGTCTCTGCTTTTCTGCTTGTTCAATCCGTAATAGCGCTTGTTCTTTTCTTAAAAATAATTTTATATCTTTTGTTCTTTGTTTTTCTAATCTTGCTTCGTCTTTTAAAGCTTGTTCTTTTAATTTTACTTTTAATATTTCTTGTTCTTTTTTTTCTTTTTCGATTGCAATTTTAGCTTTTCTTTCGTTTTCAATTTTTTCTAATCTTATTCTTCTTTTTTCATCATTTTTTAAGATTTTATAATTTGAAATTGTTTCAGAAATTTTGTCAAAGAATCTCTGTATGTGCCTTTCTAAACTAAAATTAATCTTAAAGTTAAATTGAGGTTTCAACGAAAGTTGCAGTTTGACCAGTTTAAGAGTCAAACTTTCATTTCGGGTTTTATTTAACTTTGGATATACAATTTTTTTCCTTGTACTTTTAAGTTTTATCCTTCTTGTTGATCTTGGTTTTTTTTTAAGAACTTTTTTCTTTTTAAAGATTTTTTTTAATTTTTTTGGGTGCTTTGATTTTATTATTTTTTTTCTAAATTTTTTAACCTTTTTGCCCTTTTTAGATTTTTTAGATTTTTTTTTCATTTTATAAGAAATTCAATTCTATCAATAATTTATTGATAAATATAGTCTCTAGTCACAGGAGTTGAAGAATAATCTTTTGTAAGTTGAAATTGATATACAACTTGATCGCCCCACTTAAATGCCATTTCACATCCAGCTAGATAAAACTCCCACATTCTAAAAAATTTTTCGTCAAACATTTCGATAATTTTTTGTTTATTTTTAATACAATTTTCTTTCCAATGTCTAAGTGTATGTGAATAATGAAGTCTTAAAACCTCTATATCAGTAACAATTAGGCCTGCTTTTTCTATCGGATTTGTTACTTCACTTAAGCTTGGTGTATAACCACCTGGAAAGATATATTTTGTAATCCATGGATGTGGATCTCTAGGTGGATTAACTGATCCTATGGTGTGTATTAAAGAAATACCACTGTCATTTAATAAATTTTCAATTTGATTAAAAAATTTATTATAAAATTTTCTACCCACATGTTCAAACATACCAACGCTTACTATCCGATCAAATTTTTCATTAAGCTCTCTATAATCTATTAATCTAAATTTAACCTGATTTTCTAAATTCAGTTGTTTTACTTTTTGTTTACAATAACTAAATTGTTTTTCTGACAATGTAATTCCTGTAACCTCACAACGTACACTTTTAGCAATATCAATTGCTAACGAACCCCAGCCACAACCTATATCTAAAACTTTTTGATTTGGTTGAATATTTAGTTTTTTGATAATGTGCTGAATTTTGTTATTTTGCGCAGATTCTAAACTTTCATTTTCATTTTTGAAATATGCACAAGAATATTGTCTTTTTGGATCTAAAAATAAATCATATAGATCATCTGAGATATCATAATGATGGGAAACATTCATCTTAGATTTTTTGATAAAATTGAAAGTTAGTTAAATATCTATATGACCCTCTAAGTCTATTAATTAAATAACTAAAAAAATTTAAATGACCTCTTCCAAAATTCATTAATGCTAAATCTAAAAAATCTGTAAGAGTTCCATTTTCAATAATTATTTCACCATTTGTATAAGCTTCACCAAAGTACAAATCTGGATGTATTAGAAGTTTATAATGAAGATTTTTGTTCAAAATTTTTAATTTAATAGGATTGTTTCCTGGATTGCCTATAATGTAGTCTTTTGAATTTGCGTCTGTTAAAATAAAACCATTCTTTTTAAAAACACTATTAAGAAATCTTGCAAGTTGCATACTAGGCCGCCAAAGATGGTTTGTTTGTAAAATTTAAATCTTTTAATGCATTGATTAGATTTTTTTCATCAGTTTTACTTAAAAGACTTAAGGGTGGTAAAATATTTCTATAAATTTCATTTTGTTGAGAACAATATGAATGTAGTCCAGAGATTAAATTATATTTATCAAAAATACTTCTTACATCACATAATTTTTGATTAACTGATTGCACATTGCCTGAGTAAAAATCATCGTAAACTTTTCTAGACATTTGAGCAGTCACATTACATGTGGCAGTTATTATTCCTGAACATCCTAATTCAAGGCCTTTCAATAATTTTAATTCAGACCCAGGAAAAATTGAAAAATTTTTTAACTTTAAATTTTCAAATAAATTATATGAGCTGTCTTTTACACCAGTTATTTGGTCAGGAAATTTTTTAAAAAGTTCTTTAACGCATTCTATACTAAATTTATAACCACAAAGTTTTTCAAAGTTATAAAGAATAATCTTACACTCAGGAATAGAATTTATTATCCTTGTATAAAATTCAATTACTTCTGCGTCGCCATACTTATAATAAGCCGGGGGCATTATTAAAAATTTTTTAAAATTCAATGAACTTGCTACTTTCATAAAATTTATAGTTTCACTTAAAGAATTTAAGCCTGTGCCAATTAAATGTTTATCTTTATGTTTGCTTCTTGAAAGTTTATTCAATAATTCAATTTTTTCAGAAATAGATATTAGTTGGGATTGACCAGTGCTCCCAAATATCGCTGTTCCATGGCAACCTTGATCAATTAACATTTCTGCATGATCTATGGTTTTATCAACATTTAAGCTCAAATCAGTATTGAGAACTGACATTGATGCTGCAAAAATTCCNCTTATTTTCGTCATAATAAAAATTTATATAAAAAATATACTCAGTAAAGTTTATAAATACCATATGAAAATATTAGCAGTGCAAAATAGGATGGGCATTGGGGATACTATAATTTTTTTGCCTTATATAAAGGCTTTGTCTAAAAAATTTAATTCACGTATAAGTTTACTTGTTAAAGAAAGTTCAAAAGCTGATCAATATTTATATCAAACTAATTATATTGATAAGATTATCCTTTTAGAAAGAGATAAAAAAAATAATAACAGGCATGGTGGTTTTTTAGGAAGTCTCAATTTAATCAAAGATATTAAAAAATATAATTTTGATAAAATAATTATTTTAAATTCATCTCTTAGATTTTATTTAATTGCTAAATTTTCTGGTATCCCTGAGGTTTATCAGTACCCATTATTTAAAAAAATTAATCAGCACATCATAGATGCTCCTAAAAAATTCATTAAAGATAAATTAAATTTAGATGTTAATGATGATCCTGAAATTCAAATTGAAGATAAATCAATTTCTCAATCAGTTGATAAATTTCAAATAAATAAAAATGATACAAATATACTTTTAGGCATAGGGGGCTCTGGACCTACAAAAAGAATTCCAGCTGCAACATTTATAAGAGTAATTGAAAAAATCTCTGAAATTAAAAAATGTAAATTTTTTCTCGCTACTGGAAGAAATTCTGAAGAACAGGCCTTATTAAATGAAATATTGGTTTCTAAGTATAACAATCTTTGTGTGCCGTTAGATAAATTTTCAATTAGAGAAACCTTGCCAATTATAAAAAGTTGTGATTTATCTATTTGTAATGACTCTAGCTTTAGTCATTTATCTTCAGCCCTAGGTATTAAAACTATAACACTAATGGCGGATACTCCATTAATTTATGGAAGCTATAGCTCTAAAATGTTTCCGATAATTCCTGATGGTGAAGAAACTGTTACTCATAATACATTAGGAAAAGAAAAAATTAGTCCTCAAAAAATATTTGACAAAATTCTTGAAATTATTAATTAAGAAATATCATTTAAAACTAAATCTTTAGCTTCATTCACAATTGAAGATAATCGCGATGTTTCAGGGGAGACATCTGGGTGAATTTTTTTTTGAATTTTAATATAGGCTTTATTTACATCATCTTTTGTTATTTTTTTGTTAGCATCTAAGTTCAAAATTTTATAGGCCTCTGAAATAGAAATAGAGGATATATTATTTGGATTTGGTTGATTGAAAGAAAATCTGCCTGATCTTCTTAGAGTTTGAATTAGCCTAAAAAGAGACACCAATTGAAAAATGGACAAACCTTTTAATTTTAATAAACCAAGACTCACTAAAGTAAGAGGTAGTGTTAATAAAAATTTACCACCTATAGCAAATAAAGTAGCCAAAATAATTAGACCTACTATTATTAAAATTCTTAAACTTTTTGATATCTTTTTTGACGAAATATTACTAATAAACTTCAGTAACAAATAAAAAATAGTCAATATAACCAATGTATAAATTATTATATTCATATACTTGTTTTAATTTATGAAAGTACCACAACTTAGAAAAAAACCAGAAAAGAAATCTTGTCACAACACAACATGGGAGGATGACTATAGCTGGATACATCAAAAAAATATTTTAGATGTCTTAAAAGATAAAGATAAATTAGACCCTAAGGTCAGAGAATATTTGGTCCAAGAAAATAATTATACTGAATATCACTTAAAAGATACTAAAGATTTACAAAAAAATTTATTTGATGAAATTAAAGGAAGAATTAAGCTTGATGATGAATCGCTTCCTTACAGAGATCATACATATGAATATTGGACCAAAACAACTGTTGAGGGGAATTATTCCATAAAATTAAGAAGAAAAATAAATACAAATGAAATTGAAGAAATTTGGAATGGAGACAAAGAGAAAAAAAAACTAGGTGTAGAATATTTTGGTGTTGGTGATTTGGAGGTCAGTCATAACGATAAATATCTTGCATATTCTTTAGATATTAAAGGATCTGAATATTACACAATTTTCATAAGAGACATTAATACTAATAAAATTATCACAAAAGAAATCATAGACACATCTGGTGACATCACATTTAGTTTAGATGACAAATATATTTTTTACTCAAAATTAGATGAAAATCATAGGGCAAGAAAGATTTATAGACATGAAATTGGAAATCTTAAAG
>JGI20155J14468_10002359_pt1 | contig 13968 bp, 13 predicted proteins | sample COG_05_FD_14468 | JGI IMG/M metagenome (IMG submission 14468) | reverse complement strand
ACAACTTATTCATCCGATGCTTTTCTTTTTAGTTTGCCTTTAATGGCAGGTGAGGGTACTCATCCTCCGGCTGATGCGTGTGATTTTGCAAGATACTGCTCAGCTTTAGATTTTTGGTCTAATACAGATCATGCTGAAGATCTTACACCTCAAGATTGGCAAGAAATCAAAGATACTGTAAGGCAATGCAACGCAGTTAGCGGAGAAGGTCAGCAAGATACCATTGCTTTTTTAGGATGGGAGTGGACGCAAGTAGGTGGATTTGGTGAACAGCACTATGGCCATAAAAATATCATCTTAAAGGATTTGGAAGATGACAAGATACCGGCCAGACCTATAGCAGCACCCCAATCAGGTTTTGCCAATATGCCTTTACCAGCAAAGCTTGGTTTGTCTTCTTTGAGAGCTTTTGACGGAAGAGTTCAAGATTTAATGACATATGCACGAGACGGAGCAACTATTCCTTGTGAATCTGAGGTTTCAGTTCGTGATCTACCTGATGACTGTAGGGAATATGCAGATAATCCAGGAGTGCTATTTGATAAATTGAATGAGTGGGGGCATGAAGCAGTAGTCATTCCTCACGGGACTGCATGGGGTGCCTACACACCACCAGAAAGTGATTGGAAAAAACAATTAACTGAAGAATTTCATGATCCATATTATCAAACATTAATCGAAGTTTATTCGGGTCATGGTAATTCTGAGCTTCATCGTAAATGGAGAAGTACTCTTTACGATGAAAATGGCCTAGCGATTTGTCCCAGTCCTTCTGAAAACTATCTTCCAGCCTGTTGGCAGGCAGGTGTCATCATAGAGGAAAGATGCTTAAAAGAGGGTGAGTCTAAAAGAGAGTGTGATAAGAGAGCTATAGAGGCAAGACAAAATTATGCTGATGCAGGAAATGCAGGACAGGCCACTGTTTATAATGAAGAACCAACAGAATGGTTAGATGCAAACCAATGTCAAGATTGCTTCCTCCCAACTTTCAATATGAAACCTAAAGGATCGGCGCAATACATCTTGGCATTGAGGAATTTCGATCCCAAAGATACAGTCGAGAGATTTAAGTTTGGTTTCATAGGTTCTAGTGATACTCATTCAGCACGAGCAGGTAATGGTTACAAGGATATAAAGAGGATGGATTATACTGACGCTGCTGGTCCTACTGAATCTGCTGGTTTTATATTTGGTTTTAATGAAGGAGAGGGCACCTATGCTAAATCTACTCCTAAAACTTATACCAGTGAAACGATATCGGGCGGTCCTGTTGAAATTGACAGGATAATGTCTTATTTCTATACAGGTGGATTAATCGCCACTCACTCTGACGAAAAGAGCAGAGACTCTATTTGGCGTTCTATAAAAAATAAAGAAGTCTATGCAACAAGCGGTCCCAGGATCTTGTTGTGGTTTGATCTTATCAATAGTGATGAAGGATTATTGCCCATGGGATCAGAAACAGAACTGAACAAAAATCCAAGATTTATAGCAAGAGCTATGGGTTCTTTAGAGCAAAAACCAGGTTGTCCTGATTATGCGGTTAATTCACTCGGCAAAGAGAGAATACAGCATCTTTGTAAAAATGAATGTTACAACCCCTCTGATACAAGAAGAGAGATTGATAGAATAGAAATTATAAAAATCATTCCTCAACAATACGAAGGCGAGAAATTGGATGATCTTATTCTAGATCCATGGAAAAGCTTTCAATGCTCTGGCTCAGAGGAATGTTTTATAACATTTTCAGATACTGATTTTGAAGCACAGCAAAGGGATGCTTTATATTACGCCAGAGCTATAGAGAAAGAATCTAAGATAGTCAATGCAGGTAACTTAAGATGTGAATTGGATGCTTTTGGACAGTGTAAAGAAGTAAATATTTGTTACGGCAGTCCCTTACAAAATCCTAGAGAAGAAGATTGTTTAGAAAATGGAGAGGAGAGAGCATGGTCCTCACCAATATTCGTTGATTACAAAAAATACTGATGAGGAATAAGTTTATTTACCTTTCCAGTTAGGAGCCCTTTTTTCTGAAAAAGCCACTGGTCCTTCAATAAAGTCCTCACTTGTAAATAAGTCATTTACTGCTGTGTATTGACCACTCATTGATGCTTCTAAACTAGCTTCATTCAAACTCTCATAAGCTACTTGTTTTGTAGCCCTTATAGACATTGGTGAGCATGCCTCAATTTGTCTAGCCCAATCTCTTGCTCGATCCATCAAATCAGATTGTGATTCCACAACCTCATTAACAATACCAAGCTCTTTAGCTTCAGCCGCTTCTACATGCCTTCCAGTCAGCATCATGCCCATGGCATTTTTCATACCTATTTGCCTTGGTAGTCTTTGCATTCCACCCGCTAAAGCAGCAAGTCCCACTTTCGGTTCAGGGAGGGCAAATTTAGCATTCGAAGAAGCAATAATCAGATCACATGCTAAAGCAATCTCCATGCCACCACCCATGGCCACGCCATTTACGGCGGCTATTATTGGTTTATTTAGATTAAACCTACTGGTTAAACCTGCAAATCCAGTTTCAGGCATACCTGATCTATCGCCTCCTGAGGCTTGATATTTTAAATCATTGCCTGCTGAGAATGCTCTTTCTCCAGCCCCTGTAATGATTCCAACCCACAGATCTTCATTATTAGTAAATTCACTCCAGACTTCATCAAACTCTCTGTGTGAAGGTGGGTGCAATGCGTTCATCACATCTGGTCGGTTGATTGTAATCTCTAAGATATGTCCATTTACTTCTGTGGTTAGAAATTCATAATCAGTTTTCATTTAAATCTCCTATATTTTTTTATAAAGAATATCAGGCATTGAATGATCAGTCATGTTTTATAAGTTAAGATTACTGTAATGAGTAAATTAACCATTGGTATTTTATTAACTGATCATGTTCTTGAAGATCTTCAAATCCAACATGGCGACCAGGATGATTTTTATTACAAATTATTTAAAGAAGTAGATACCGATATAAAATTGAAAATCTATGATGTAACTGTTGCTGATTACCCTGAAAGTATCAATGAATGCGACGGTTATTTAATAACTGGAAGTAAGCTAAGTGTTTACGATGATGTCCAATGGATAAGAGATCTAGAAACTTATATTCATCTATTACATTCAAAAAAGAAGGCACTTCTGGGTGTTTGTTTTGGTCATCAGTTAATTGCTAAGGCATTAGGAGGAGAAGTAAGAAAAGCAGATAAAGGATGGGTGCTAGGACTTCAGGATTATCAATTTCATAAATCTTTTCCTTGGCTTAATAAAATGAATACAAGGGTAAGACTAATACACTCCCATCAAGATCAAGTTATTTCTCTTCCTGACAAAGCTGAACTGGTTGCTTCTAATCACCTAGTACCATATGCCATGTATTTCATTGGCAATCATATTATGTCTATACAAGGGCATCCTGAATTTACTAATGATTATGCATACGACGTTGTGTGTAAAAGAAGAGATGTTCTAGGAGAAGAACGTTACAGCTTGGCTGCAGAAAGCCTTCTGAACGAAAAATCTGATTATCTTGAAGTGACTAATTGGTGGGTAGACTTTTTCAAGGCCCAACCTAAGACTCTATAGTTATTCTTTCCATTCTTCTAAGTTGTGGCCAATAGTCATTAACAGGTTTATGCAATACTGATCGATTGTCCCAAAATGCTATTGAATTTTTTTCCCAAGAAAATCTACATTGATATTTCTCCTTGTGTATATGGTCTAAGAGGAAATTCATAATCGAGTTTGAACTATCATCTCCTTCAATATGTGAGGTAAAGAGTCGATTGATGTAGATAATCTTTCTTGCTGTTAGCGGATGCGTTTTTATAACCGGGTGTGAGACAGGTGGATTTTCTTTAAGCGCTGAAGATAATCTTTCTCTTCCTCCTTTCTCTTCAAGGCTTTCTTTGAATCCAAACTCAAAACTATGAATAGCATCAAGATTAGTTAATTTATTTTTCCATTGATCAGAAAGATCATCATAGGCTTTAGACAAACTTGAAAATAGTGTATCTCCACCAATTTCTGGGATAATTTTCCCAATTAAAATACTTCCAAGAGGCGGATTTTTTTTGAAAGTCATATCTGAATGCCACTCTTCAATTTTAGAAGGATTTTCTTTATCATTTTCCAATATAGTAATTTCAGGGAAACCCTCTACTGTCGGGTATGCTGGATGTGTTTGCAGATCTCCAAATAAAGAGGCAACTCTTTTATGATCCATATGACTAATGTGTTGGTCTCTAAAGAAAAGTACTTCATTTTCAGCTAATGCTTTTAAAAGTAGTTCAAATTCTAAATCGCTAATTTTTTTTGTTAGGTCCAGGCCATGAACAAATGCCCCTAATGCGTATTTAGTTTTTTTAATTTCAAGCATTCTGATCCTTAATCTTTAAATAAATATTCAAATATTCAACTAATCAAATTATCATATATAGATTACTTAAACTTTAAAATATGAAAAAAGGTATTACTTTCGGTGCATTTGATCTCTTTCATGCTGGACATGTTCTTATGTTACAAGAAGCGCGAACGGTATGTGATTATTTAATAGTTTGTATACAGACTGACCCCAGTATCGACCGAGAATCAAAAAACTCTCCAATACAAAGTCTTATTGAGAGAGAGATACAAATAACTGCTTGCAAATATGTTGATGAGATTATGGTATACACAACAGAAGCAGATTTAATTGAAATATTAGATACAGTAGATTGGGATGTAAGAGTTCTTGGCGATGAGTACCAAGATAAGGACTTTACTGGCAGAGATAAGTATTTAAATAAATGTTATTTCAATAAAAGGCCACATACATTTTCTAGTTCAGAGCTTAGACAAAGGGTCGCTGACAAGGAAATTAATAAGAATTCTTAACTAATAAGCCTTCTTGAATTTACTTTTTTGTCACAAAGTGACAATATAATTACCTCATGGCTAAACGAATTCTTATTGTAGAGGATGAACTAGACCTAAGGTCAACTTTAGAGTTTAAATTCAAATCAGAAGGCTATTCTGTAGATGCTGTTTCAAAGGGTAAAGAGGCTATAGAGGCCATCGCTAGAAAAAAACCCGATCTTGTTTTGCTAGATCTTATGCTTCCAGATATGTCAGGCTTGGATGTATGTAAAACCATAAGGAATAGTACAGATTCTTTCGATACATCCATCATAATGCTTACCGCAAAAGGAGAAGAGGTCGATAGAGTGTTAGGCTTTGAGTTAGGTGCTGATGATTACGTGGTAAAACCTTTTAGCGTTCGTGAGCTTGCTCTTAGAGTCTCTACGGTTCTTAAAAGGAGAGATAAACAAGAAGAGACAGATAACATATCTTTAGGTGATATTGAAATTAATCTATCTTCTTATCGAGTTTTTATAAGTCAAACAGAAATACAATTAACTGCTAAGGAGTTCCTTTTATTCAAACATTTAGTTCAAAAGAATGGGCGTATACAAACAAGAGAAGTTTTACTTGAAGAAGTTTGGGGATACAACTCTTTCGTCACCACCAGGACAGTTGATACGCACGTCAAGAGATTGCGCAGTAAAATAGGTGATATAGGCTCAAAAATAGAAACTGTGCGCGGTATTGGTTATAGATTTAATTATGTTGTCTAAAATTTTACGTTTCTTTGCGCAAGATCAAGAAGCAGTTGTCAAAGAAGCTGTTCAACACACAACTTCATCCTTACAAGAGACGCCCCAATTATTAGATAAGGCAAATATTGGTCTTATTATCTTGGATAGTGACGACTGTATTCTTCACATAAATTCAGTATCTTCTCTAGACCTTAATATACCTAAAAATTACCTTGGCACAAAGTTTGTTGAAGTCTTTAATAATGGTGAAATTATTAATTTGATAAAAAATGCGAAAGTAGATTCATCGGCAGAAGAAGAAATCTTTGGTGTCGAACCAGGTAATAAAAGTTTCTTAGTAAATGCTACCTATGACAATGAATCATTCGAAACAACACTTGTCTTTATCGATATCACCCGAATAAAGAAGTTAGAGAATATTAGAAAAGATTTTATTGCTAATTTATCTCATGAATTAAGAACTCCCGTTGCTGTTATAAGAGCTAATTCAGAATCCCTAGTTGATGGTGCTTTAGATGATAAAGAGATTGCACAAAAGTTCTCAAAGGCAATCTTAAAAAACTCAGAAAAGTTATCATATCTTTTGGCAGATATCTTGAATCTATCAACTATAGAATCAGGTGAATACAATCTTGAGCTTGCAGAAAATGGCGTTTCAGATATTTTTGAAACTTCGATTAACTCAGTGTTATCAAATAATCCTGATGTAAAGATTATTAATAATATCTCTTTAGATACTGAAGTAATTTGTGACATTAAAGCATTATCTCAAGTTATTGATAATCTTATAGAAAATGCAATTAAATATGGTATTACTGTAGATAGTAATCAGATCTTCATTAACATGAAAGACCAAGGCTCCAAAGTAAGATTTGAAATTGAAGATCATGGGCAAGGCATACCTGCTGATCAAAGAGAAAGAGTATTTGAAAGGTTCTTGAGAATTCAAAATAACAATAGTTCTTTAAAAGAGGGGACTGGATTAGGTTTATCTATAGTGAAGAATTTAGTAAATCTTATGGGTGGTTCTGTGGGTAATGAAAAAGCCTATCCNGAGGGTACAATTTTTTGGTTCACACTGAANAAAAAAAACTAATTTTTTTCCCAAACCTGTTCCTGTTACGAAACAAAAACGTAACATTTCATATTTAAAGTACACACAATAAATATTGGAGAAAAAATATGAAACTTAAAATTCTTTCTATGCTCTTACTTGTTCCTGTTCTTTATTTACAATCTGAGGAACCAACTGTGTACGGAAAACTTTGGATATCAGTTGAATCTCAAGATACAGCTTCTGGTACCGAAGTGGATATGGTAAGCAACGCTTCTAGATTGGGTATAAAAGGAAGTATGGATTTTGGAGAAGGAATAGAAGCTATTTATCAAGCTGAATACGAAGTTGATCCTGTAGATGGAACTGCAGACGAATCAAAAGATAGAACTTTTAAACAAAGAAATAGTTTTGTGGGTTTAAAAGGATCTATGGGTACTATTTTCCTTGGTAAGCACGACACAGCCACAAAAAAATCACAGAAGAAAATAGATCTTTTTAATGACCTTGCAGGTGATATTAAAAATATATTGCAAGGTGAGAACAGGATGAGCGACCTGGTAGGATATACAACTCCAAAGATTAACGGCTTTTCTGCAACATTTAATGCAATAAAAGGCACAGAAGGGCTTGGTGATGACAGCATAGGTGACTCAACTTCAACCTCTATCAGTTACGACTCAGAAAATTTTTATATTGCCTTGGCCTTTGATTCGGAACTTAAGGGCTACGACTCAACAAGATTAACACTTCAAATTCCATTCAACCGCAGTCAATTAGGAATTATGTTTCAAGATAGTAAAAAATTATCTACAGGAGTAGAAGAAGACGGTTATGTTATTAGTTTTTCCCAGAAGGTAGGTGATAAGGGAACACTTAAATTTCAACAGGCAGAGTCCGATATGAAATTAGATTCAGGAAAGCAATTTTCTTTTGGCTATGACTATAAGTTAAGCAGTAAAGCTAAAGCTTTCTTCTTCTTCACGGATTTAAGTGGAGACAATAGATCTAAAGAAAAAGAAATAACAGGAATAGGATTTGAATATAAATTTTAAAGAGTGACCTCAATTAACAAATCATTCTTTAATTTGTAACAAAAATGCCACAAAAGAATTTCAATATACCAGGAAATAAAATGAAAAAAATTACTACAACTTTAATAACTTTAATTTTAACTATAGGGATCTCAAAAAGCGTATTAGCAGAAGGTCGCGACACAATTAAAATTGTTGGCTCTTCAACAGTTTATCCTTTTGCAACGGTAGTCGCTGAGAGATTTGGTAGAAGCACAAGCTTCAAAACACCAGTTATAGAGTCAACAGGATCTGGAGGCGGTTTGAAGTTATTTTGTTTAGGAATAGGTGTTCAACATCCAGACATAACAAATGCCTCAAGAAGAATAAAGCAATCTGAAATAGATAACTGTGCATCTAACGGAATTGACGAAATTATTGAAATTAAAATAGGTTACGACGGTATCGTCATGGCAAATTCAAAAAAAGGTGAAACTTTTAAACTTACAAGACAGCAAATCTTTTTGGCTTTAGCTCCAATGGTTCCTAATCCCAACGGAACACAAGAACTCATCGATAACCCCTATGTCTTTTGGAGTGATATTGATAAGTCTTTGCCTAATTCTAAAATTGAAGTGCTTGGTCCACCTCCAACTTCAGGTACCAGAGATGCATTTGCAGAATTAGCTTTAGAAGGAGGTTGTAAAACATTCGCTTGGTTAAAAGCAATAAAATCTCAAGATAAAAACAAATATAAAGCTATTTGTCGATCTGTGAGAGAAGATGGTGTTTATATTGAGGCTGGCGAGAATGACAATCTCATCGTACAAAAGCTAAATGCCAACCCAAAAGCTTTGGGTGTATTTGGGTATAGCTTCTTAGATCAAAATTCCGATTCCATTCAAGGGTCTATGATAGATGGTGTTCTTCCTGAATTTGAAAAAATAGCCCAAGGTGATTATCCCGTTTCTAGGCCTCTTTTCTTTTATGTCAAAAATGCTCATGTAAGTTTTATACCGGGTATAAAAGAATATTTAAGAGAATTTTCAAGCAAAAGAGCAGTTGGTGATAATGGTTATTTAACTGATAAAGGCTTGATACCTCTGCAAAATGAAGAATATAAAAGCATGTTTTCTGCAGCAAATAATTTAGAGCCTATGAGAGGTTTGAATTAAGTTTCATTTCAATAAACAACAGGGCCTTTTAAGTGAAGAGGCCCTGTTTTTTTGTATTGGGGTATTAAAAAAATGATGAGTATCATTGCTCTATCTTTTTTACTAATCACCTTTCTAAATTTTAGAGCAGGAAGAAGTAAGGCCCTAAAGATAAGAGAAAATACCACAATTCATTCTTTGCCTGAATATTATGGATACTACACTGCTTTTTGGTTCCTTATTCCTGTTACTTTAATTGGAATTAGTTGGCTTTTCTTTTCTGAATCATTAATCACATCTTTTGTCTTAAGTAATCTTCAGAAAGAAATAGTTAATTTTAATGAAATACAAACATTAAATTTTATAAATGGTTTCAAGAACCTCAGCGAAGGAAGAAACATAACCGGTGAAATTTCACTTTTATTAAAAGAGGCTGCATCTCTTTACTCCTACTTCTCAACTGTCTCAAACACTTTATTAATCTTCGCGTGCTTATCCATTGGTTTGTTTGGATTTTACATTTCTATAAATAAGGTTTCTTCAGTGTTTCAAGCCCGTAACGCTATTGAAAAATATATTAATTATTTTTTCTTAGCATCAACCTGTATTGCAATTTTAGCTACTGCAGGAATACTATTTTCTGTTGTATTTGAAGCTATTAGATTTTTTGGCTTAGTAGATTTAGATGATTTCTTGTTCGGACTCAAATGGAGCCCCCAAATGGCAATTAGAGAGGACCAAGTCGGTTCTTCTGGAGCTTTTGGCGCTATACCTCTTTTTGTAGGTACTATTTTAATATCTATCATAGCTTTACTGGTTGCAGTTCCAATAGGCCTAATGAATGCTATATATCTTTCTGAATATTCTCCTTCAAATGTTCGCGCCTATGCTAAACCAATGCTTGAGATTTTAGCTGGAATCCCAACAGTCGTTTATGGGTTCTTTGCAGCTATAACTGTTGCGCCCTTTCTCAGAGGTCTCGGAGAATTTGTAGGCTTATCCATATCATCAGAAAGCGCTTTAGGTGTTGGTCTTGTAATGGGAATTATGATAATTCCTTTAGTTTCTTCTTTATCAGATGATGTTATTTCTGCAGTTCCTCAGTCTATGCGAGATGGCTCCTTGGGTCTTGGTGCAACTAAATCCGAAACAATAAAAAAAGTTATCCTACCTGCTGCACTTCCAGGGATCGTTGGTGGAGTATTGTTAGCAGCGTCAAGAGCTATTGGAGAGACAATGATTGTTGTTATGGCGGCTGGACTTTCAGCAAAACTGACCATCAATCCATTAGATGCAGTAACAACAGTTACAGTTCAAATTGTAACTCTTCTTGTTGGAGACCAAGAATTTGATAGTCCGAAAACTTTAGCTGCTTTTGCCTTAGGACTTACATTGTTTGTGTTTACATTAGTGCTTAATTATTTCGCATTAAGAATAGTAAAAAAATATCGTGAGCAATATGAATAACATTAATAGTTCTGACTTAAGCGTCACTAAACTGATTGAAAAGAGTTTAGAAAAAAGAAATCAAAAAGAGAGATATTTCAGGATTTATGGACTCTCTTCGTTAGTTATAGCAGTGGTTTTTTTGCTGACCTTCTTTGCTTCAATAATTTCAACCGGTTATCAGGCTTTTATCAAAACAGATATTGAGCTAGAAGTATTTCTTGATTCTGAGGTTATTTATCCTAATGGAACAAAAACTGCAGAGGATTTATTTTTTGTTGATTATGATTCCTTAATTTTTACATCATTAAAGGAGCAATTACCTGAGCTGAAAAATAGAAATGAGAGAAGGCAAGCTAGGTTAATTTTAAGTTCTGGAGCGTCCTATCATATTCAAAATAAAATTATTAAAGATAAATCTTTGGTAGGTCAAACTGTCTCTTTTATCCTCCCCTTAGATGATGAAGTTGATATGTATCTTAAAGGTTATGTTGATACTGAATCCTCCGAAAACTCTAGAAAAATTACTGACTTTCAAATTGCTTTAGTTGAAAACTTAAATAAGAAGGGTCTTATTCATAAGAACTTTAATACCACCCTTTTTGTATCAGGTGATTCAAGAGAACCGGAATTAGCAGGCATACTGGGAGCATTAGTGGGTTCATTTATGATGCTGTCCATAACCTTTATTATTTCATTCCCTCTTGCTGTATCGGCTGCTATTTATCTAGAGGAATTTGCTAAAAAGAATATGTGGACAGATTTCTTAGAAGTAAATATTAATAATTTGGCTGCAGTGCCTTCAATAATTTATGGTCTTTTAGGTCTGGCCATTTTTATAAACTTTTTTGGATTTCCTAGATCTGCTCCAATAGTAGGCGGATTAGTTCTTTCACTTATGACTTTTCCTGTCGTTATAATTGCATCAAGAGCAGCTCTGAAATCTGTTCCTCCAAGTATCCGAGATGCTGCTTTAGGTTTAGGAGCGTCAAAAATACAAACAACACTTCATCATGTAGTTCCTCTGGCTCTTCCGGGAATGTTGACAGGATCAATAGTGGGAATGGCGCGCGCCTTAGGAGAATCAGCCCCATTAATTATGATAGGGATGGTAGCTTTTGTTGTTGATATTCCTACTTCTATAACCGAACCTTCTGCAGCTCTTCCTGTTCAGGTATTTTTATGGTCTGATGCACCTGAAAGAGGATTTGCTGAAAAAACGTCTGCAGCAATATTGGTATTATTGGTGTTCTTGGTGTTAATGAATTCTTTGGCTATATGGCTAAGAAATAAGTTTCAAATTAAGTGGTAACCTAAAAATGGAAGAAGAACTAGATTCGAATTTTATAACTGTTGGTAATATCAAGACTGAAAAGTCTGTAATTATGAATGTAGAGGACTGCAATGTTTACTATGGTGATGTCCATGCATTGAAAAACGTTAACATGGAGATTGGTAAATCTGAAGTACTGGCCCTAATAGGACCGTCTGGATGTGGTAAATCAACTTTTATTAGGTGTTTGAACAGATTAAATGACACTATAGATATAGCAAGAGTTACTGGAAAAATCTCTCTTGATGGACAAGATATTTACAGCGACTATATAAATTCTTCAGGAAATATGGATGTTGTTCTTCTTAGAGCAAGAGTCGGAATGGTATTTCAGAAACCCAATCCTTTTCCAAAATCAATCTTTGAGAATGTTGCATATGGACCCAAAATTCATGGTCTAACCAAAGATAAACAAGATTTAAATGATTTAGTTGAATCGTGTCTGGTGAAAGTAGGATTGTGGGATGAAGTAAAAGATAGATTAGAAGACTCTGGTACTTCCTTGTCTGGTGGACAACAACAAAGACTGTGTATTGCAAGGGCCATAGCTGTGCAGCCTGAAGTAATTTTAATGGATGAACCATGTTCAGCATTAGATCCAATAGCAACAGAAAGAATTGAAGATCTGATTTCTGAACTAAAACAAAACTATGCTCTGGTCGTTGTTACTCACTCAATGCAACAGGCTTCAAGAATATCGCAAAGAGCTGCATATTTTCACATGGGAAATTTAGTTGAAGTAGATAGCTCAGAAAAAATATTTAATGACCCAAGTCATGCCTTGACCACTAATTATATTAGTGGACGCATAGGTTAAATCTTTTTGTTTTAATACTAATCTAGAGTTAGAATCAAATTTTCTCTACTAGGACAATTTATGAAATCTACTGGCTACAATGACATTATTAGAAAGTCACCCTTCGGCCCAATAAAAGCACATATGCAAGTTTCTACAAATTCTGTTGAGGAATTGGTTAGATTTATTGAATGCGTAGTAGTCTCAGACTGGAGTGGTGCTACTCAATCCAGAAAATTAATTTCTGATCTTGAGAATCACGCTGATGAATTAAAGGCAGAAACTAGAAGCTTATTACCTAAAAGTATCTTTTTTGCTGTCCCTAGGGAAGACATATTAGATTTAATAAAATTGGCAGATGATATTCCAAATACTGTAAAGACATTTCTGGGTTGATGATAGGTAGAAATATGGAAGTTCCACCAGCCATACATAAATCTTTTCAAAATTTTATAGAGGAGGCTAGAGAAATTACTTACGCTGCTGCCGATGCTGTCGATCACATAGATGAACTATTTCAATTTTCTTTTGGCGGAAAGGCCGCTGAAAAAATGCAGACTTTGATAGAGAAATTGAACTCACTAGAAAATAGCAATGATCAAACTGAGGTTACTTTAAGAGGCGAACTTTTTAAAATAGAAAAAGATCTACCGCCTATTGATGTCATGTTTTTGTACGACGTAATTAATAAAATTGGAGAATTATCTGATAGGGCTGAACAAGTTGGTCACAGAATCTCCTTAATCGCATCTAGATAGGAAACTCATATGGAAACTATTATTTTATACGGACCTTACTTACTTATTTCAGGTTGTGTTTTTGGTTTCTTCATGGCCTGGGGGATTGGAGCTAATGATGTAGCTAACGCCATGGGCACTTCAGTTGGCGCTAGGGCTCTTACTTTAGCTCAAGCAATTTTAGTAGCTTGTATTTTTGAATTTGCGGGGGCTTATCTAGCCGGTGGTGAAGTAACTTCCACTATACGTAAGGGAATAATAGATCCTAACTTACTTCAAGATTCACCTGATTTATTGGTATTCGGAATGATGTCAGCTCTTTTGGCTGCGGGAACATGGTTGTTAATAGCCTCATCAAGAGGTTGGCCCGTTTCTACAACTCACTCTATAGTCGGCGCTATTGTTGGATTTGCAGCTGTTGGTATAAGCGTTGATGCTGTTAGCTGGTCCAAAGTAGGATCCATTGTCTCTAGCTGGGTAGTTTCTCCTTTAATGTCAGGCACCATTGCATTTGTAATTTTCCTTTCAGTACAAAAACTAATATTGAATACGGATACACCTTTTGAAAATGCAAAAAAATATGTTCCTGGGTATATGTTCTTAGTGGGTTTTGTGATTGCAATGGTTACGCTATTAAAAGGCCTTAAACACATAGGCCTGTCTTTGTCATTTGGTGAAAGCTTAACCTATTCGATTGTTATCGGTTTGGTCATAGCTATGGTCGGTACCTTCTTTCTTAGGAAAATCGAAAATACAACTCAACAGCGCGGGGATGTTACGTTTGATGGAGTTGAAAAAGTTTTTGCGGTTCTGATGGTTTTCACAG
>JGI20155J14468_10002351_pt1 | contig 13995 bp, 6 predicted proteins | sample COG_05_FD_14468 | JGI IMG/M metagenome (IMG submission 14468) | reverse complement strand
GGACATGAAAGGAAACGTGAAATTTTCGAGGAAAGCATTACTTCCGGGGGGAAGGCCGGGACTCAGTCGCGGAAGCTCGGCAAGCGGTAACAGACGAATTGTTCCGAATTCGAGAAGGTAGAAAAATTGCCGGCATATTTCTTATATAGATGTGTTTACGAAAGATGTTTCTTATTTGCGTGTTGTGAATTAAAAAACAGTTTAATCTCGTGTGTTTATTCCCCAGTATGTCTCTCTTTCTCTCTTTTCCTTCTCTTTTTCTTGCTCGCGCGCGTTGCTTAGATGCTCGCTCGTTATTATTTTTACTCTTTTCCGCTTTCTCGTAAATAATGCATATCAAATTATCTTCACAATATATCATACACAGAAGTACTTTATACTTGAGTAGCTTCCCTTGTACGCTCCTCGTAAATTTCGGAGTCTATTGAATCTTTTACAATAAATCTCCAGGTGTTCACCTCGCGCGACTGACCATAACGTCTAATGCGTCCAATCGCTTGCGTCTCACTGGCGACGTATTCGTAATTCGTCGCAGTCAGGAGCGGATGCACAAAGATTGCGTGATTCGCTGTGGTCAAGTTCGCACCCGATGCAGATTCATCGCGTCCCAACAGAAGAAGAACGCGCGCACTTCCTTTCTTCATGTCTTCCTGTTGAAATTCATCGAGCGCGCCAGTTTGTTGGTGCACCGAGCCTTTCAATTTCAGCGTTTTGATTCCAGCCTCATTTAAAACATTCGCGACTTGCGCCATCAAGTCCGTAAATTGGACGAATACCAATATGCGCTCTTCTTTTGGAATGTTGTTGATGTGATTGACAAGATCGATGAGTTTGGAGCCGTGCTTACCAATCACAGATACGCTGCCCTTCCCTTTCTTTCCTTGCATGGAAAGTTCAGTACCGAGAGAATCTGCCGAAACGACCGATGAATCACGCTGCGCGCAATTGCAACCAGCAACACCGCACGCTTGCTTGGAAGCATTCTCTCTGAGACACACGAGGCATCCGAAGTGACCGCACGTCGATAAGACGCTGGTGTTGGATTTCTTAACTTCCTTCAAGCAGACTTGGCATTTGACGGTGGCTGTTGCAACCTTCGCCTGTAAGTCGCGCACTGATTGAAAGAAGCGCAAAGATCGGACACGACCGACGAGTTCCTTCTGTAAAGCAATCAACTGATGCGTGTGCTCGCGCAGTTCCCAGGCTTTGTCGTTCTTGGATTCTTTCTTGACCTTCTTCGATGTGTTCACTTTCGAAGCGTTGTCGCTCGAGTCAGACTTGGACTTTTCAGGTGCCAACTTGATAACTTTGTAATCAACTCTTTTCAAGTTCTTTTCTGTGCTCTGCATCTTACCTGAAGACGCGCTCTTATACTCCAGTTTAGCGTTTTGTCTGTGCTGACCCTGGTATGCCAAAATCGTTGCAGTAGTGAGCTTGCCTTCGATGACGAGTTCAATCTTACTGTACTGCGGAGGGTTCGTCTTCGTCTCCACTTTTTTCGCCGCCTTGAGATCGTTATCTCTCAACACCTTCGACAAGATGTTGTGCGCCTCGGGATCACCAACGTAATCTACTCCACCAGTCTTATCAAAGACGTTTTGCTCCCACGCGTGGAACTCGTCTTCACCTTCTTCGTAAGCCTGCTCCATCTTTTTACTCAAAGTTTTACATTCGTCTTGTAGAATACGCCCGGTGCAAATCTCCTTGCCAATCTCCTCCAAACACGCATCTCGCTGTTTTATGCGCAAGTTCACAATATCTTGGCATGTTCGAACGGCAGTTCCATCCGCTTCATCGAGTTCGTAATACGCGACGCGCTTTAATAAGGCTTCTTCGGCCGTTGCGGAGGAGCCTAGCACAGTAGCCAGTCGCGAGTCGCGATCAGCTCCAGCGCCTCGCTTTTTCTTCTTTGCTTTCATATCCATGGACTGCAAATAGTGATCGAGCTCGAGCGCAATCGCCCGTTCCGCTGGGCGTAACTGTACGTCGAGTCTCGTGTCTTTGTACTTGATCTCGTCAATCTCTGCGATATTTTGACGCATGAAACGATCCATGAAGGTTTGAGCCACCGACCAGCGTCTGCGATGCCATTGCTGCGAAGGCTTTTCCTTGAAGAACTGAAATGATTCCGCTTTGGTAATTTCGGACTTTGTGTACCTTGGTACTTCATCGCTTCCGAGATTAACGCCAAGTAAAGCCGCCGTACTTTTCACGTCTGCGAAATCGCCAACGGGAGGAGTACCAGACAAACACCAGCGCGACTGCGTCTTGAGACCAAGTACGACTGCTCTGTCCGAATTCTTCAAGTATGTGAACTCATCGATGATTGCCCGTCTCCAGTGAAACATTTCAAATGGGACAGATGTCATTCGACGCCAATTTTCTTGAACAGCTTCGGTTTCGAGTCCCCAGTGATCCTTTTCTTCCCCGGGAGCCAGTTTACGCTTCGCCGCACCACTCTTTTTCTTCTTCTTAGGCTTCGGTCTCTCGTCATCGAAGTCGTCATCGTCGTCGTCAACGTCAAAGGCATCCTCATCTTCGTCATCACTGATGTCCTCGGACGCAAAATCGTCGTCAGAATCACGCAACATGTCTTCTGATAAATCGTCCTCTTCGTAATAATTTTTGCGAGGCGTGTTGCGCGCAGAAGTTCGTTTCGAAGGAGTAGCAGCCACCACTTTACGTGGAGTTCCAGCTCGAGAACTCGGCAACAATCGAATCGCTCTCGAGGCTTTCTTCGGAGTTGTTTGCTTTTTCAAGGGCGTGGATCTCGCTGAAACGGCACTTTTCTTGGACGGCGTAGCAACTTTGCTCTTCTTGATCGGCGTCTTCCTCGAAGGACTCATCGGCTTCTCCACCACAGGCTTCTGCACCGGATTTGAAGATACGTTTTCTTTTGCGGCAAACATCTCCTCGATGTGCGTGAACCCCTCGCCACCGGCAGCAACCGTGGCAGCAACCAACTTGGCGCCTTTCAAGCGCTTCGGTTGCAAAGTGAGTTCACCGAGAACGTTCACATTCTTCTTCGTGTGCTCGGCAACGTACTTCGCACCGCGCTTTGGATCAGTAAGTGCCTCGACTTGATCGCCCAAACCTTTCAAAGCAAGGTTATAGTCAGAAGTGAAGTGACGACCTTGAGCGCCGCTCTTCGGATCCGGCATCGTCTTAGTCCCCGCAAGTTTTGCGAGACGATCAAAGTAAAGCTTCGATCGGAACACAGAGGTGGCAACGATAACCACGTCCGCGTTCATGACGCATTTCGCCGTCAACGCAGTCATATCCGCAACAGTTTTTACGACGACAGTCTTCAAGGCACCCTTTTCCGAAAATTTTTCAACTTCTCGCGGCCACTGCCGCATGAGCTGTGAGGGCACAACAACGAGCGTTGCACGAGTTGGAATCGCTCGTACGGGTTTCAAAACTGCACTTTCCTTCTCGGAGGGAAACGGTATTTGATTTGCGAGTATAGCACCGATGGAAATCGCGGTTTTCCCGTAACCGACTTGATCGGCGACGATACCGCCTCGAACTGTTTTCTTCACCTCAACCTTACCGTCCATGCGCAACCCAAGTCTTGGAATCAAGCTCTCGGCGACTTCGGATTCAATGAATGGTTCCTTTGTGGTCTCTTGCTCAATCATCCAGCCGAGAGAGCGCAGTTGTTCGGGACGGAGTGGATATTTTTTACTCCACTTCGGAGGTTGCGATGCGGGAGCGTTGAATCTGTTCGATTTCAATTCAAAAGACTTTGGCAACTGCTCGACAGATTTTTCGTCGTGAGAAACAATCTTCCACGACGTATTAAGCAGCTCGCCGGTCGCACCTGCGGTGTGCATTGTTGGCGACAAGTGAGCCAAAGCACGATGCACTAACGTGGACGGATTGATCGCAATGAGAAACTTACCCATATTGGCTTCGCGTTTCCAACGTACAATGAACGGCGCCGGTCGACACTTGAGCGCTTGCTCGTACTCCGCCGCTTGTTGCGGATCCTCTCGAGCTTCAATTTTGTTCGAACCATAAAATCTACTCCATCGTAAAGTTGGCGGAACGGGAGCGCACCTCGAACAAATGTACTCATCGCATCTGTCTGACGAGTGCTTGTTTGGTACTTTCAAGTCCAAACCGTTCCATCTCTGCAGCGACTTTGGTATTTCGAGTCGCGACGTAAACCAATGCAATCTCTTGAACGTCTCGGCACTTTTATCTAAGCGGATAGTCTCAAACTCTCCCGTAGGCCAAGCGTCCTTGTCCACTTGAGCGAGCGGCACCGAGCATTTGACGACAGCCAACGCGGCGTTGCACGATTCGTTGCCCTGAGACAACGAAGTCTTCGGCGAAGGAACGCTCAGGCACGATTTCGAAGTATCAATTGCAACCATTTTCACAGATTTGTCCAGAGATTCCCATTTCCCACGGATTTTGATGACAATAGTGCCCATTTTTTCTTCGCTCGGACGCCACCCCTTGGCCAAGCCATCCTGGGTGTCAATGTGGCATGTCTCTACGCGGAACTCATCGAACATTAAACGACGATGGTTATCTGCGAAGACAAACGTATCGTGAGCCGCACCTTTATTACGAGTTTGATCGAGAAAGAAATAGAGAGAGCGCTTTCCTTTTTCCTCTCCATTTACCTTTCGATGTAACGAAGCTTGCGCTGCGTCGCAAGTATCGTACAAGGCGTAATCGCCACTGATGTCCCGGTCGAGCTGTTTCTTGTCCTCATCCTTGACGATAACCTGGTACCTGCTGAATCGCTTGAGCGGCCAATCGTTTTCGGTGTTGAGAACTGTTTTTCCATGCTCCATTCCGAGCGTAACTTGCCAGGAATCGACCAAAGCGCCTTTTCCGATAATCTGGGCTGTAAACGCGTCCGGCGCTGGAGTGAATAACTCCCAATTCCCGTCCAAAAGATTCTTCGCTTTTTCTTTGCTCAAAATCATTCTCGCGAGCGGTCGAGAAAATATCTCATCCGGCTTTTGCTCGGACTTTGGCGACGGTTCAAAAATGATGAACCATTCGCACACCTTCCCGTCGATTCGACCTTCGAGTTTAATCAAATCCTCCCCCGGACAAGCGTAGTGGATTCGCCACACGTTTCCGCGCTGCAAACCGCGGAAAAGAAACTCGGCATTCTCAACCGCTTTCAAAGCATCCATCCAAACCTTCCATTTAGGAGCAGATGGAGAGGTGAGGGAAAGATTTGACTTGTACCTATCGAGATTGAATTTTTGTGAAAACTTCACCGTCATCGGCAACGCCTGCTTCAACTCTGCACTAAACACATCCGGTGCGACGCGCGTCGGCTTGTACGCTCCGTACGTGTGCGTGGGTCGTCCCTTACACTTTACGCAGCACGTGTGATCACAGTTTGCGCATCGTTCGATTTCACTCGCCAGTCCGCTTTGCGCTTCGCACACGCACAATCGAGAAGATCGATGCGCTGACTCCATCAACGCCAACACACTCTTTTCAGATTTGACATCAAGGTTCAACAGTTCTTCTTTCAACGCATCTTCTCCAATAACCTTGGTGTTTTTGCTGATTTGTTCAGCCTTACTGATGACGTTTGTAATCTTCAACTTTTCTTCCTTTGACGAAGCGGACAACTTCTTCGCAAACTCATTGTTCTCCTTGTGATTGGCGAGCTTATCCACCATGAGCGTGAGTGCGGAAAGCATGCAAACGCCAACGACAGTAGTTGTCATTGCGTTCCCAGCCAAATCCGACATTTGGTTTTCATTTTCGCGCGTTAACAACAAGTCATCTACGGGAATACCTTGTAACGACAACGCCTCGATACCGACCAGAGGCCCACCTCTGTTCGTAACAAAAGGCACCATGGACGGCGTCAAACACGGACAAATACCCGGTGCGACAGAACCAGTTGTTCGATCTACGTTCTGACTCAAGTTCCACACCAGAGTTTTGTGCATGGCGTCAACGCCGTCTCTCGCGAGACGGAGGTAATCGATATCCATCAAATCCAAGACTCGATCCGTTTGCGCCTTACCCCAATCGTTCCACGCATAATCTGGCAGCTGACAACCACCGTCCCAATGAGTAAATGGACGTTGCTGACCAAGTTTTTCTTCCACTCGGGCGCGAATGTGTCGACTTTGGCATCGACCCCAATCAGTCTCGGCGCGCGTGTTCTTTTCACCCGGGAGCGCCAAGTCTTGTCGACCTTTATTCACCCTGGGATCGTCCGTATCAAAGAGGAACGCTTCCAAAGTTGAGCTCGATGGTCGTTCAAGTTGTTTGACGACTTCTTTCCACTGAGCGAGCACGCCTTCATCGTCGTCACCAAGAACAGCGAGCAGATAAACGCGCGTGCGCGTGTGCGGGATGTAATATCGCTTCGTATCGAGGCGAAGGAAATCAGCCGTATAGCCGAACGATGCAAAATCGTCCACGATTTGTTGCCACGGCGCTCCACACACGTTCTCGAGAATCACCACAGGTGGCTTACAACGCATGATCCACGCTTTCATTCCACGAAAAGTCTGACCGGATTCACCTTGTTCGTTCAACCCCTTTTGCTCGTTGTTCAAATTCGAGTAATCGACGCATGACGTACCGGCGACAAGAATGTCGACATTGCCAGGAACGTCAACCAAGGCTCCGTAAGCAGTGTACGCTTGCTTCTCTTTCAATTCTCGAATATCTCTGAACAGAATCGGTGGCGAAAAATTCCTTTCGATGTATGCCTGCTTGAACGGCTCAATTTCGCACGAGAACACGTGCTCAACGTTCAATCTCGATCCAAAGAGCTTTTCCGTAGCGTCTGCGATTTTATCGAGCGCAAGCAGCGGTGATTCAGTACCTGAACACATTGTCGCGACACGCAACGGTCGATGACTCATCTTCTTTAAAAAATTTTCCAACTTTGGAACTTTGGACGCCAAATCGTGAAACATCGCCGCCGGCTCGGAAATCACCGGTAACTCTTCGCCAGCCGCTACGAGACGTTCCGACGCGCTCATCCCCGAGGATCCTCCCGATTTGGATGGCGAATGGAGAGACCTGTTTATCACGTGATAAGAAAATACACATTTTAAATGCGGTGAGAATCAAGTAACACACCCCGAGAATAAAAGTGAGTAAAATAAACGCGTTGCGAAGAAAAAACAGACAATCCAAAATCCAAAATGTGCGCGCGAAAAAGGCGCAAAAATCTAAACGTACCTGGACTGCGGCGTCGGCGGATCTGACTTCCCTGGGCGCCGTCTCTTCGTTGGCGTAAGATTCTTACTCGGACTCTTCTTCTTCGTGAACAACTCGTCTTCGAAATCTTCCTCGTCGAAGTCATCGTCGGACGAGTCATCGTTCTTCTTTTTCTTCTTCTTCTTCGTCGGCGTCTGCTTTTTGCCCGTCTTCTTGCCACGAGAGATTTTTGTCGAACCGTCGTCCTCCTCATCATCATCATCATCATCTCCAAGAACGACATCGTCGTCGCTTTCGAACCCGCCGTTTCGCTGCTGCTGCTCAAACTTCTTACTCGCATCTGTCGCGGCAGCGCGTTTAGGCGTCGTTCTCGTGCTCCCAGCCTTCTCCACGGGTGGACTCGCCGGCGGGACAATCATTTTCTTCTTTTGCGTTTTTTTTCCTTTTTCCCCTTTCAGCATCGCGACGTCTTCTTCTTCGACGTCGGAAAGTTTAAGATTTCTCCGCGCTTTAGGAGAGGTTTTCACGGGCGTCGACGTCGTAGAAACAGAGACCGACTTAGTCTCCTTTATCGGTGTCTTTCTCTTCTTCGTCGGCGTGCGCATCTCTCCTTCTCTGCGATTGATTTTGTAAAGAAAATATTTGATTAGAAGAACGAAAATAACTTCTCTTCGTGTCGTCGTGGCGTCGCGAATTTGCGAATTTGGGCGATCGATTTTTTTTGCGTTCGTTCTCCCATATAAAGTATGAAAGAGAAGAGAATGAAGAAGAAGTCAAGAAGAAGAAGAGATGCTCTGTATTACCTGTATTGTTATTCTCCGCGATCGTCGTCCGTCTTCTTAAATAGTATCAAGGAGGGATAATAGATATACACAGGTGCGCCGCGCGCACAATAATTTATGATTCAATACGAGTAGACGTTTTAATTTTTCAGGAAAACTTCTTGTTCTTCTCTGCTTTTTGAGGACGAAAACAAATCACAAGCAGAAAGATCTCGGGGCTCCCCTCCCTGCCCCTTTCTCTTAAAATTAGGGGAATTCCAGCCCCCCCTTCTTCTTCTTCCTCATTTACGCACAACTCACAAAGGAACCAAATAGAGTAGTTTGTCGAGAGGAGCACTTGAAACAAACACGCATCGATCGCGTCGCACCAAAAGATACGCATAAATAAACGTAATAATGGCCGGTATTCGAGCTTCGATCGCGAAAGTTGTAAACTACGTCTCCACCAACTCCGAAGTCGTTCATTACGCCCTCATTCCTCTCATCATCATCGTCGGCATGCGCACGACGCCGAGACCGGACTTGATCTCTCTCTTGACACCCGTTTAGAAGTGAAAGAATAGAACGCGTTAGTAGATCAACATCACGATGATGATATTTGTTATTCATGTTGGAAGTAGCTTTAAAATATATACTCCTGCACCACCTAATTGCCCACCATACAAAAAGCAAAGAAGAAGAAGACGAACGAGCGCGGGGTTATTTACTATACGTTTTTTCCTTCACTTCAATTAAAAATACAACCTTTAGATCAATCTACTTCTTCTCATTGTTTAAGCGACGATCGAAATCTTCCAACTCGAATGTCGAGCCGTCTTTTTGGCCTTTCCCCGACGATGAGAATATGGAATCCTTCTCCGACACGAATTTTCTGCCCGCCTTTGATTTCGCTTCCATCAGTTTCCTGCGCAGCTTTTCGTCCGGGCGCTCCAGACGCAACAGGGATTGCAATCGTAAGGTATTTCGTCGATCTATCTGCTTATTCTTCATTCCGATTCTAAAGTTTCGAAAAAATGGAATGGCGAAGAACAGCGCCGCGTACACTTGCAACGCCGGCAGAAAACCACCAACTGATTGGACCAACTCAGCGTTGCGATAGAGGACTTGGGGATCCGTCATCAAACTACTCAACCAGATCACGCCGACGAAGTTAGCGACGCCGAGTGCTGCAGACATGAATTTTTGGCTCGGATCAGCGAGAGAAAACGACCAACGCTCCTCTTTCGCCAATCCATTTGTACTACTACCGCTATCACGTTTTAATCGATTTTGTTGTTTCTTTTCCAAAGCGGTGACTTGCGCAGCTGGAAATCTGTAGAAAATATTCCCAGAATCGTCCATTTCCGGTGAACCTTCGAAACGAGTTAACACTGGTAATACGAACGATTCATCCGAGAGTTCTGCGGAACCTTCGCGGTCTAAAAACGGTGCCAACTGTTCCCCCGTGACAACCCCTTCATTTTTCGCGATGGTTTGTCCTATGAGCGCCCAGCGTTCGCGTTCAAAGTCGTTGTTCGGGTCACCGTCCCCGAAGACAAAAGAAAACACCGCTTCGAAAAAGTTCATCTCATCTTTCGCGCGTAACCGGTACGGTCGACGGTAATAGTACGGATCGAGGTACCAGAAAATATCCCCCGGGTAAAATCGAGGACCAAAAAACATCATGCCACCACCTCTGCTCGATCTTCGATCATTTCGGTCGTCTCTTTGCGAGGACAACAGCGCGAATATGGTCGTGTACACAATAACAACAGATGCCACGAGCGTTGTTCCGAACGACACGCGCACGAGATAAGAAAGAAATTCTTTCACCTTATCCACCGTCGGTTCCGTTTTCAACTTGAACGACTTCGCTTGCAACAGTTGTTTATATCCGCTCGGAAAAGCGTACACTAAGTCGCCATCGTTTGTAACCTCTAAAGATGCGTTTGTATCTGCAGCTAAAGCAGTTAACGCTTGCGTGGCATCGAAGAGTTGAATGCCTGAGGAAGACGCGACGTCTCCGGCCGTAACTCTCCGGTTTTGACTTTGGTCTATGGCGTTAATCACCGAATCTCTGACGTTTCTTTGGATGGCATCTGACTCGATACGGCCTCCTGGTCCAGGCACTGGTTCATCAAAATCGTCATCTTCTTCTCCGTAGTTACTGAAATCGCTACTCTTCTTTTTGTTGTTATCATTATTATTATATGCGGCACAGATTGAAAATCTCCGCCTCGCGGTGTGGATATTTGATGACGACGACGACGATGATGATGAGGTCCAAGGCTTAAGTAAGTGCCGACGCGAAGAAGAAGAAAGAGAGACCTTCGCCGTCGGTCTTCTCAGCCGTTTCCCCGTGGAAGGTTGAGAAGAAGAAGAGGAGAAAGCGCCCGTGGCTGAGCGCGAGGATGTTAAGTTTGGGCGTATCGATAACTTCATCTTTCTCAGTGGAAATGTTAAATGAGGTGTCGCGAAACTCGAGAAAAGAAGACACTGAAATCACTCCTAACACAGCTTTCATAAGTTTGTCAGGACCCTGATGAGAAGATGAAAGAGGAGAGATGAACGCGATTATGTTACTCTTAAAATTTCAAAATTGTATTCATACACAAACCACTACATAACCCATACGTACCTGGGCACATATCCATATACTTCTGCTACAGTTCTTCCGAAGTTTCGTACGCTTTGAGCACAAGAGGGTCGTACACGGCGCTTTTGTGTATGACGAAAGACGTCTGGGCGAGCGCGTGGATGCGAACAGCCAAAGCGTCGAATTCTTCCGCAACGATCCCCGATCGACAGTTGTTCAAACGAGAAATCATAGGTTCACGTGCATTCTTACCGCCGAGAACTCTCGCAACGAGCGCTTCCCGCACGTTTTTTAGCAAAGCCTTCGAAATATCATCAGATGATTTTACCGGGGCGTTCTTTTCTTCCCGGGTGCCTTCGCCAATCAGTTTCAGCAGCATACGCTCGACGAGTGATATTGTGGATGTACTTTGCGAAGAACCAACTGTTCGAGCAACTTCTGTGGCGACGTCCTTGAGTTTGCTCGCGTCATCGCGCAGAATTGCGGAGACGCGTTTGTTTAAATCACGCTTCATCTCTGGCGTGACAGAGACGCCCGCCGGGAGCACCTGTTCGACCAAAGCGAGGCAAGCGCACGACAACAGGAGGCGCTGGAATGAATCCTGCGCTCGATGGATTCGCGCCGCATCAAAACGCAACGTTTCTGGTAACTCAGAGTGTTCATCTCGGTGACAAATTAGATCGACAAACATCAATCGAACCACACCTTCGCACGAACTGGCTCGAACGCCAGTCCAGTTTACGGGAACGCTTTCATCCTCTCCAGGGCGACTTCCTCTCGGTTCCTTCTTGGAATAGACGGATGTGTCTTTCAATCCCGCGCAAATCTTCTCTGGAATGTTATGAGTGTTCTTTGCGCTCGGCGCGGACGGTTGATTCTTCAAAACTTCTCGACCAAGACCGCTGGATTCGACCAACGGCGCCAGTTCGCAAGCACTCTTGAAAAGCCACTTCCTGGTATTAGGTAAGGCTTCATCACACGGAGTCGCGTCGAGGTTGTATAGTTGACTAAACGTATCTTGAATCCAAGATATGGCAGCATTGCTATCGGGCCCGCGCAAGAGACGACGCAGTTTCTCAACGGCGACGATGGTTTTCCCTCTGGAGATGTCCTCTTTGAGTTCGTTGGCCATATCCCATAAAAATTGGAGCGTGAGAACTATCGTCCCGGAATACGACGCGTTTTCTAACGCGCTCAACAAAGATTCGCGTTTTGTTTTCGAATGCGGTTCGCGTGCATCGCTACCGAGAGCGACTAGTAACGCGAACGAAGCGTCCAGAGTACTCTTTAAAAGTGATTTTAAGAGCGCTGTATCCTTTTGCGCAAAAATTATTCGCGAAAGCTCTCGTTCGTTCAACAATTCGAACGCGCGTTGTGTAGTCACATCGCTGCGCTTCCAGGACTCCGGCACGAGGGAGTGAATGAGAGCAACTAACTCGCGAATGTTCACCGACACGATGTTGTCTCCGCTGGACGCATCGAGCACCGGAGAATCTAATGTTTCTCGAATCAAGTCCCAGAACGCGTTTTTCGCGTGGATGTGTACCCGATGCTCGAGTCCAGCAACTGATGACACGGTTGTTGTGGTTGTATCCTTCGCGCTGTGGTCCAATACGGTGTCTTCTAACTGAAATGGTAGCCACGTGATGTCTGCGAGTAATTCTGCCATTATTGACATGCGCTGTAAGCGCTCGTTTTTTCCTTGCGCTAGATTTTTCTTCGCCTCTTCTTTCTCTCGCAATAATTGTTGCGAATGCTGAAAGCGCTGTTTGCGCCGTTCTTCAAACTTCTTTTCGGAGGCGTGTCCTTCGGATTCATGGAGCGAAGAATCTTTGGTTTCNTCCAGCGAGTCCAACGCAGCCAGTCTTTCAGCTCTTACGCTCTCACGAGTCGCGCGTATGGCGTCGTCAAATCTTAAAACTCCAACGTCACCGCTAAGTTCTCTCACTTTCGTTCTCAAAAGCTCTCTATCAGAGCACGTTTGCTCGCGGATGGCGCGAATATCATCGATTGGCTCTTCTGCATTTGCTTGTGACGAAACTTCTCCGCATTTTCTCAGCATGGATGCCTCCATAGCTACGGCGATGCGGACTAACTCTGCTTCTAACGCAGTCGCGTCGTTCGTTTTCCAGATGCTGAAGGCCCGAACGTATTCGTCCCAGATTTGCGCAAACTGCACAACTAGTTCGTTAAACATGAGCGCGTTATTCGAGCCATTCTTGATCTGCTCAGAGGAAAATTCAATAGTTGCATCGATGGCTTTCACCAAACGCGCGGACGCGCTTCGAAGCTCCCGTACTTCGTACGGTTCATCATCCTCCGTGGCGTATTCTCCCGTTACCATTTCTGGGTGAGCGCACACCATATAAGCGCACATGAGGATACGAGTTGGAAATCTTGGGATAACAAAATCGCCCCAAGAATCGATACGAGGATTGCGGCATTGATGATGACACGCGATCTTCTTGGTCGCAGGAAACAGGAGTCGAAGATGTGATCGCGTCGCAATGCTCTGTTCCGCGCCGAGCGCGTCTAATCGAGAATCTAAGCGTTTCAACCAGAGCCGCATTCCGTCCAACACGTTCGCATCTTGCAGCAACGATACGAACTCGTCGTAGTTCGAACTTTTCTGCGCGATATCAAACGATAACTTCTCGGATATGCTTTTACCCAAAGCTTCTGTAGACGATCGACTCTCTGTATAAACTCTCCAGAGTCTCTGAACGCGTTCGACTCGGTGGAGGTGTTGTAAGCGCTCTAAAGCTTTTTCTGGAGATTGTTGCACTCCGCACTTGGCGCGAATTCCTTTGCGAAAGAGCACGTAGGATCGTTTCATAGCCGCGCTGCGTAGCTTCTCTTCTAACATTTGAGACTTCTGCAATATTTTCTCCTTGTTGAAGTTCTTTTGCGCTTTTACTACGTCTTCGTGACGGCAATTGAACGCGTTTGCTTTTTCGCGCTTACTTTGAACGCTGAGCGAATGTAACGCCTCGGCGCGGGCGAGTTTTTGCTCCAAACACCTATTTCTGTGCGCAGCACTCTCCTCGCTGTCGATGTTAGCGTTTTTTTCTTCTTTCTCGACGTTGGTACGTGCATCCTCCCATTCGTTAGAGTCAAAAAATAGACGTCTTTTCGGTTTTTGCGAATAACGCGTGGACGAAAAATTTTCATCGTTCTCATCCACGAGTTGTCTTGTCATCGATGTTGGACGTCCTCCATCAATTGGAGGCGAAGGAAAATTCTTAGAATTGGAATTCTTCTTCCTTCGCCGAGGAGGCGAGGACATGCTCGACGCTTTTTGCACCGTCCATTCAAGAAAAGCCTGGACGAATGAGAGAGATGAATGCACAGCGTTAGTGTTTTATCCAAGAAGAAGAAGAAGAAGAAGAAGAAGAAGAAGAAGAATGAATTCAAGAACTCTTTACCTGTCGCTTCAATTGAGCTTTTGCTAACCGGTGCTCGAACGAC
>JGI20155J14468_10002347_pt1 | contig 14013 bp, 8 predicted proteins | sample COG_05_FD_14468 | JGI IMG/M metagenome (IMG submission 14468) | reverse complement strand
AAAAAAAAAAAAAAAAAGAGAAAAGAGAAAAAGAGAAAAATTCGTCCTTTTTTTGCTTTTCACCAAAAAATTTTCGAGCTTCTTTCTGCATGGCAAAAAAGTAAAAAACGACGAGGGAGCCGCACACAAACAACACTTTAAAAGAAGAAGAATTCGTCAAAGAAGAAGAAGAATTCATTCATCAAAGACTACAAAGAAGATGAAACGGAACAACGGCGGCGCGGGGTTTAGACAGCGATCAGATCATCAGTTGGTGACTGGAAAACCGCAAGCACCTACGAAATCTGCTGCTGCTGCTGCTTCTTCTTCTTCCGGGGGAGTTGCGGCAAAGTTAGCGGCGTCGTCTTCTCAGCACCATCATCATCATCAGACGACTAATCATTTAACATCATCATCATCATCATCATCACAAAGTAACAACAACGACGACTCCTCCTCCTCTCAAAAAGGAGGAATGAAAAATAATCAGTCGTGGACGACGAAACACTGGCTCGGCGCGGTCCTCGTACCGGCCGTATTTTTCTTGTCCGTGGTTTTAGTCTCAAACTCAAACTACGGGAAATCCGTGGAGGAAGTCACGGCTTTGATGGCAGAAAAAGAGACGTTATCGGCGCAAGACGAAAACGCGAACGAGTTAGACCCGGAAGCGTCGACGGAGGAAATCTCGTCCAGAGTGAACGCACCGACGGAAGAAGAGCAAGCGATGGAGGAAATAAGATCCGCGCGGGAATCGAACGAAATGGAAGACGAACAGTCCGACGTGCCGCACGCGAACAGAGCGAGCGATACGTGCGCGTATTTCGAACAGCAAGCGAGTTTGCAATACTTTTTCAAAAACAGGTGCGATTTCGACGCGGATGCAAAGTTAATCAATCCGGCGGATAAATCGGAAAAGCCAGGAAGAGTGAAGTTGGAGTTTATCGCTTTGGCGAGTTACATGGAAGGGTTCTCGTACATTGAACATAAACGGATTTCGGATAAGAAAGCGGCGGAGGCGTTGAAAATTCGAGCCGAGGCGGAAACCGCGGCGAGCTATTCCGAAGGTAAAGTGGACGACGATCAGAGAGATACGGAAGAGCACGTGTTGGAAGCAGCGATTGCGCAATCGCCTCCGCCGCCGATGGGACCGCCGGAGGAGATAGTTGAGGAAGCAGAAGAAGAGGTAGCCGAAGAAGGAGGAGGAGAAGAGGAAGAACAACAACAAGAACTGTCTGCGGAGGAGCAAATTGCCGCAGCGGAGGAGCAATTAGCGTACGAAAAAGAGAAGGAGGAGACACAGATGAAAAAGAAATGGCAATTTTGGAAGAAAGCGGATAAGAAAGTGCCGAGTTCGCGAGCCTCGGACTCGGATTTGCTCGCCATGGAGATGATGGAAAAAGCCGAAGAAGCGGCTGAACAAGAAGAACAAGAAGGAGGAGAATCTCAAGAAGAATCCGAGGAGGAAACGACGATCAACCGCAGAATGCTTTTGAAGAAGAAAGGAAAAGAGCAAAATGCACCGAATCAAGCGACCATCAACCAAGCGGAACCGAACGCCATGGTTGGACCGAAACCGTATAAAGCCATCGTAATTGGACAAAAACAAGCGGCGTTTGGTTTACTCATCGCTAGATCGTTCAAAACGTTACAAATGCCCGCGGTGACAGAAATTTACGAGGGTGAGCCGAAATCTTTTGAACGAGTGGTTGAAATGACGGAACATGAAGCGAAGGAAGCCGGTGCCGGCGATGTTCGAGTCAAGCAAGAAGTCATCGGAAACAAAAACGGCATGCACGAAATTGAACTTTCAAAGTCAAAAGACGACGCGAGAAAAGGATTGACGAACCGCAGAACGATGTCCGTCCCGATGATTACCGGCGACTCGTTGATTGCAAACACGAAGCACGAGGAGAAAACGATCGCTTTACACATGGGCGAAGAGCACGTGGATGAAGTTATCAAAGGTTTCCAAAAGACGTTGAACCACGGAGGACGCATCGGCGGCCCAGTCTCCACCCCTCGCATCGTCTTCTTCCGCGCGAAAAAGTTGAAAGAAGCCTCGGAAGCGTTTAAAGGATTACCGTTTCAAGTGTTCATTGTCGGCAAACCGCGCGATGAAACGTCCTCGTCGGGTCGTCCGTTTTTGATGCGCATTGACGGCGTTCGATACAACGAGCACTTAGATTCGATTAAAGACGACATGACCTATTTAGTTATGGCGTTGCATCACAACGACCCGTACATCGACGTCGCGTTTAGCGAAGGCGCGACAGTGTGCGACGCCAAATGCAACTGTTTCACCTCCTCGACGTTTAGACAAGCCGCGCCGGTATGCTCGGGGCACACCGCGCACTTGGAGTCTTACAAAGACCACACGTGGACGGGACCGAAAAACAAAGCCAAGATTCGTCACGCGCACTTGTTCGGCTCCGACGGCCATGGCGGTCAAATGCGAGTCCAACAAAACGTCGAATCTGCGGTTTTAAATCGATTAGATAACTTTTTGAACAAAGACTTGCCTTCTTTAGAAACTGTCGACAACCGCGACTGGATCTCCGAAGGTATGCAACAAGCGGAAGACGAAGCGAACGGCGTCGGAGAGTTCGCGCCAAAAGTCAAAGGTAAGAAGAAAAAGAAGAAATACGAAGAGGAATTCACGAACGAGTATTTGATGAAAAATCCGTTGCGTTCGTCCGGGTACTCTTGGACCGGTGGAAACGGATTCGCCGGGGCCGGGGGCAGCACCATAGAAAAAGACGTTCGCGAGGTAGATTTCCGTAAGAAAAGTAAGCAAAAGAATTCCAAACATATTAATTAATACAAACTTCAAAGTTCACACGCGGTTCGTACGCGGTGTGATGATTTATTATTNNTNATAGCTGCTTTTTAATGCATAATNATACCACATGTTATATACATTGTCCCTCCTTAATATTGCAAAAAACAACAAGAGAGAAGAAGACCAAGAGAGCAAAAACCTCAAATTTGANCATTTTTTCGTTTGGTCTCGTTCGTGACAAAATGTCCTCAACGTCGTCATCACTCCTGCGGGTGATCAAAAACGTCGTCTCTTCTTCTTCTTCTCTCAGAACACGCAGAAGCGCCAGCAACAGACGAATACAAGCGATGGCATCATCGACAACGAACCCAATCGCCACTTTCGATACCACGGAAGGGTCTTTCAAAGCCGAACTGTTCGTTGACCAAATGCCATTAACCGCGTCGAATTTCATCGATTTAGCAAACACCGGTTTTTACAACGGACTGCACTTTCACAGAGTCATCGACGGATTCATGTTACAGTTTGGGTGCCCAAACTCGAAAAAGAACGGCGCCGCGAACGCAGGAATGGGAGGGCCGCCGCCAAACTCAAAGTTTACAAATCTCGCCACGAAGGAAGAAATAACGCGAGACGCGAGAGAAGGCTGCATTCCGGACGAACTGACGGCGAAGATCTCGAACGAGCCCGGGACTTTGTCGATGGCAAATACCGGCGCCAAAAACTCCGGCGGGAGTCAATTTTTCATCAACACCGTCCACAACGACTTCCTCGATTGGTTCGACAAATCGTCGCCGTCCGCGCACCCGGTGTTCGGTAAAGTCACCGAAGGTATGAACGTCGTGATGAAAATATCCGCGGTGGAGACGCACCCGAACGATTGCCCGAAGAAAGGGGTCATGGTGAACTCGATTACCATCGCGTGATGAGTTTTGGATGAGTTTTAGTTTTAGTCGTTTTAATAGTATTCGTAGTAGAGTAGTCCGGTTGTACTCTATCGTCGATCGACTCTGCTGCTTTTACCTACGTTTTGCTTCATAATAAAATCGTATCTCAACTACTCTAAAATAATTACTTTGCTGCGCTGATGATGACGACGACGACTCTTACCGCTCCTACCGCGACGACGACGACGCGTTTTGGCACATCTGTTAAAAGTACCGCGAGAAGATTGACTGTCGCTGATGCTCGTTTACGTCGTCGTTTTGAGATGAGAAAAGGAGTAGTCTTTCGTTCATCATCATCATCATCATCGTCGTCACTCAGAAATTATGATGATGATGATGAAAGAACGCCGAGCACGTCGTACGACGACGACGATTCAAGAAGAAGAAGAACAAAAAGAACGACATCCATCCTTCTCTCCTTAGCCACGGCGTTCTCGATGGGATTTGGAGCCCAAATCGGGGACTTCTTTTCTGCTCGAGCGGAATTTTTAGACGACAGCGTAAAATCGGAGGTGACGGATTTACGGGTGAAACAACTCGACGGGGTTGATTTTTATTCCAAGTCGGAGCACTCGAACGAAGACTTCTCAAACTTGGATTTACGAGGGACGATTTGGGTGGAAGCCGAGCTACGGAACACGAATTTCTCAAAGTCAGACATGCGAGGAGCAGTGATGACGAGGTCGATAATGCCGAACGCGGACGTGCACGGGTCGGACGTTTCGAACGTGCTGTTCGATTACGTTCTGTTGCGAGGCGCGAACTTTGAAGACGCGGTGGCAGTTGGGGCGAACTTTATTCGGTCGGATATGGGCGAGATGAAAATTAAGAACGCGGATTTTACCGAGGCAGTTATCGATCGGTACCAGGTGTTAGGTTTGTGCGAAACCGCGGAAGGGGTGAATCCGTACACCGGAGTGGATACGAGGATGAGTTTGGGGTGCGATTCTTTCGTCAAGAAGTACGAAGGGAGCGGGCAAGGAGGGAAAATTGAAGTGAAATGCATCGGGAAGTGCGAATAAAAAAACGAATTGTACGCTTTAATGAACACGTTTGCTTAAAATAATATTACAATGTGACGTGCGCTACGATTTGCGTGAACGAAAAGTGATCACCTCGATCGTTCTTGGATAAGAATTGCGCCACTTTCGCGTCCGCACATATCTCCTCTAAAGTTAACGAATCATCCATCGCGACGCCGTGTAAGTAACTCTCCAAAATTCTACGATTGTATTCGCCTATCTTTTCGATTCGTAATTGATAGGACTTTGTGGTAACGTTGTACGCGACGCCGAGCCTATGCAGCTCGTCAATGACGTCTTCAGCAGTAGTCATCGATGCAGACGAAGCTGTTGGTGATGAAGGTAACATCGTCGTCGTTGAAGACGCGACGAAGGCGTTTCGATATAAAGCGTGAAATTGAGCGTCAGCGCTCTTCGCCGCGTGCACGGCGATGAAACCTAAACCGTTCGTTTTTACAGACATAGCAAACGCTCTCGCCGCAGCTCTTAAGCTTGTACCTTTTTGGATGCGTTCAAAGCCAAACGCATTATACGCGACGTCGTAGGACATCGGTTTCACTTTGAACACGTCCAAGGTGCCGCGATGCAACGCCACTGCGCGGAACGGGGAGTCGATGTCGTTCTCGTTAATCTCTTCTAAAGCGTGTTTTAAGCAAACCAAAGAGGTCGATAACAATTCAACGGCCACCACGCGACCGTTCAAGGCGGATTCTTCGTCTTCTTTCTCGTCGGAAGTCATGACTTTCTTCTTCTCCTCCTTCGACAAACCCGTTTCCCTCTCCAAATTCTCCGAGTCCGAAGACGAAAGTTCGTACTCCCCCTCTCCGTCGTTATCGTCGCTGTTCATCATCTTCCCACCACTCATTCCTCCTTTCTTCTTCAACTTCTTCGCGGCTAACTTTTCGGCTAACATCATCGAAAACGCTCCAACGCCACAATCGGCGTCTAAACATCTCAACGTCGCGTGCGCGTCCAGCAAAGCGCCAACTTGTGAATCCGCTTTCGCCCTTCGCAAATCGCGAAAGGCTCGAGACCAATCGATAGAGAGCGAGAGTTGTTTCAACTCCTTGTTCAATATTGTGCGGTATCCAAACGTCAAGCGTGTGAAGGTATCGATGGTTAATTCACCTTTTTCCGCCCGAAGTTTATTTTGCAAAACAGTCTCCGGTTCTTCCGCGGGCGAGTCATAGAGAGACGTCGGGCGAGCACCAAAGTGGTCGTCCTCGTCTTCATCGATGGAGGATAATTCCTCCGCTACGTCGTCATCGTCCGCATTCACGTGTTCGCCTTCTCCTCGCTGTTGTTGATGATGATGTTCCAGTCGCTCATCTTCGTCTTTTCTACTTTCATCTTCTTCATCCTCTTCTCCTTCCATAGTGGTCTCTAATCGCCGAGGCGATCTGTGCGGCGACGCGTTGAATTTTTGGGCGCTGTTGAAGTACGCCGCATCGTTCGCTGCCGTCGGTGTGCGCTGACCAGATCGTATAGGAGAGCCGCCGGTGGATTTTTTTAGGAACGGTGAGATTGGTGGCGCATTTCTCGGGGTGAAAGTAGCTCCAGTGGCCACGTTGTTATCCTTCGACGTTTTCGCTTTGATCGCTTTGCGCAACGCCTCCCTGCGTTCTAAATCGATGTCTCTCGCCGCAACCGCGGAAATTCGTTTCGTTTCCGCGGACGATAGACGTCTGCGTTCAGGCATCCACTCTGCTCTGACTAATGCTCTGTAAGAGATTGTCTTCGCGGCATCTTGCAAGAGAAAACTCAACAGAGCAACGCATATGCAAAACAACGTTTGCTCAAACGTACACGGCGACATTTCGTGAAACGGCCAATGTCTCGTGAGCAAAATGGAGGCAAAAGAAGACGCCATGGTGGCCAGGAATAGGAACCCACCCGGTGCTAACGTCCAAAACGGATCGGGTCCGTCCGAGCGCGCGCATAATACCGAGAATGCATCCGTTAATGCCATTTTCAAGAAAATCATGCACTTGGCTTGCTCGTACGTATCCGGCGCGATGTCCAACGCTTCGAGTAAACCAAAGTTTGCATTTGAGCTGGAGAAGATTTCGCGCGCTACAAAGCACGTCGTGAATGTGGCAACAAAGCCCATCGCTAGTCCAGATGCCAAGATGCACGGCAAACGCCACGCTTCGGGCGACGCTGACGGTCTCGCAAAATCATAAGCGATTGACAAGACGACGCAATCGTTCACCGAGGCTAACAACGCCAACGCGATGACTGGTAAAGTGAACGTTTTCGGCCACGCCACGTTAGTTTCGTTCGGAAACACTAAGAAGGCGCACAGGACAAACACGGTGAGCAAGTGGCACGTGCAGATGATGCGGTACAAAACGTAAGTCTTTGCGCGTGCAAAAACAGCTCTCGCTTCGACGATTGCAGAAGCGACGTGCGCCAGCGACGGTCTCGACACGACAAAATCAGCAACGCGAACGGCAGCATCCGTGGACGATTGCGAGGCGGCAAAAGCGGCGTCGGAAGCCCGCATGGCGGGTAGATCTTCTAAACGATCTCCGAGAACGCCAACGATGACTTTCCTGCTGCTGCCCAAAAACCGCTGGTTGTGGCGACTGTTTTGATGCATCGCCGCTTGCTTGAACCGGCGAATGATGTTCGCTTTCGTTTCCGCGTTGCTGCACTCGAAAAAGCAATCGACTTTACTGATAGGCACTATGGATGTGGTTGTTATTGTCGTCGTAGATGTAGAATGAATCGTGGACGATCGAATACCTCTTTCGGCATCGGAAACGAAATCGCTCCTTTGTTGTTCAGATGTCACTTGCTCCGGCGGTGGTCGACCTTCTAAAACTTCTCGACAATTTCGAACGATACCTTCGTATCGTTTACCCGCGTTCGTATAGAACGATTGCACGCGGGGCGAAACCGATGGTGGTTGTTGTCGATTTTTTTGACTCGCATTTTCAGACCTATTGAGTTCTGAGTCCGTATCTTGATTATCGAGTAAAGATGAAGACGCAAACTCCTCTCCCGCGTTACCAGTTCTCGTCGACGAAAGCACGCGTTTTGGATTGTGCAACTGTTCCGTTCGCACTTTAGCAAACGATTCCGACGCGGAAGTGAATAATTTCACGTCCACGCCTAAAGCTTTCAGCGCGTCTCTGCCGGCGTTGCAATCTTGACGGACGTGACGCGAGAAGGCAAAGATACCTAAGAAGACCCATCCGTTCACGATACTGCCTTGGTTCTGCGCGCTATTTTCGAACACTTCCGCGGTTGTTTGCACGTCATATGCGCATGCAACTGCAACACATCGCAAACCTCGTCGTTCAAACATTCTCTCGCGATTTCGAGCCTCGTCTAACGCTTTAAAGACTTTTTTCGCGTGTTCTTCGTTCCCGGCGCGAGAAATCATAGTTTCTCGACGGACTAAATTATCTATGGATTCTAAGCATCCTTTGGCTACAGCGAACACACCAGAGTTTGAACCATCCATGGCTTCTTCTCTGGAAATCGTTGCTCTCGAAAGTTTGACTACGGAATCGTACGGTTCGTACGTTTTCTGGATGTAGGTTTCTGAGAGCGAACTCAAACCGTCTTCCGCTAGTCGCTCCGCGATGGCGCGATCGACGGAATCGTCGAATATCAAATTCATTTCGTCGTCTGCTACCAGATGTTGCTCAAAGACATTGTTGTTGTTCGATCTCGCTGTGGTTGGGGTTGCTGATTCCATGACTGAAGATGAATTCTTCCACCATCGCGATGCCAATGCCGCGGCAACCAAAACGTCCCTCGGTTGACAACTATCTGCAAACACAATGGGTTCTCCGACAATACGAGTCGCGAACCGATCGACCACGCAGCACGACGTCGAACAGAAGAGCGCTTGCATTGCGGCAACGTCTTGTATTGCACTCAATCGGCTGATACCAAAAGTTCTCGTCGTCGTCGAGCCAACGAAGGATGACAACGGATTGCTACTACTCGATGCTTCTTTGTTCGACTGTTGTCGTTGTTGCATGTTCAGATGTTCTCTGTTTGCTTGCTCATTCAAATAATACTCGGGATAGTAATCGTCGAGTCCTGGGCTGTACCCAGGAGACGCGCGCGCTTTCGCCATTCTCCGAATACCCAACGCAACAGTCGCGTGAACGACAACTCTCACAGCTATTGGCAACGCGCACACGCACAATACGGTTGCAAAGGAGCACGCAAACCAAAATCCTCTACCGGCTACGACTAAAAAGAGCCAAAGTGAAATTGCAGAAGCGAACGACGCCACAGCCACCCCGGTCATCACGAGATCTAAAGACCGGTCAAACGCAGACCCTCTCGGCGGTGTTGCAACGGTAGTACGCGCCATCGTAGGTACTTGCTGTCGATGGTGATGACTTCGTCGTTGCGTTGAAGCCGACGATCCAAACAGAGCACCAAACGATTTCGAGCGAACCATGGATGATTTTCTCGAGCGATTTTGATGACTCGTTGAAGTCATCGAGAAGAAACCTAAAATACCAGCGGCGTTCGCGCGATGTTCTTCTATTTGCATAATCTGCTGCATTTTGCGCGCGATGGCTGTTCGAGGACCGGTTCTGCCTACAATTGCGGCACCGCAACCGGCGTAAATAACACTCCCTCCTAAAACCGGTTCGCCTTCGGAGACGCCGATTAAATCCAGCGAGTCCATTTCGTTATCATCGCCAAAGAGCATGGACAATTCATCACCACGACTCGCACCTCCGCGCGGCGTACCATTTGCAAACAAAGACGAGGATAACGTCGATGACGACGCGGTATTAATGAGATAATTCGAGTTTCGCGTGACGAATAATACGCCCGAGCCTCGATAGACGCAATCGCACGGCACGATTTGACCGACGCGCAATTCGACAATATCACCCGGCACGAGCGATTTCGACGACACGCGCATCTGCTTCCCGTTATCTCGAACTACTGTCGCGTACGCGGGGAACTGTCCGTTTCTCGGCGCGTTTGTCCGAGTCATATTTTCTAAAATTTGTTTCTGCGATTGTTTCGTCGTTGCTTTTGTTGAAGTCGTCGTCAAAGCCGAAGTCGTGACTTCCGTCCCAGCCATCAAAGCGCCGTCGTCTCTGCTTTCGGACCACCCAACGTAACAGTTTGCAAAGAAAACCAAGAACAAGACTAAAACATCAATAATAGAATCGAGTGTTTTCGCTGGATCCATAGCTTGTAGGCATTGTAAGAAAATAGCAAAGAAAATCACCCTCCCAGCTGGCGCGTTGAACTCGCGAAGGGCGTGTTTCACCAACTGACCGTAATCGAATTTCTCTCCAGGAACAGAGTTCGGGCCGAACTTTCGTAACCTGCGAGTGACTTCAAACGGAGATAGACCTGAGTTTACCGAAGTGTCGTAAAAATCAGCCGAGTGCTCTAAAACATCTCTCGCCCGTACCGGCACGAAAGTATCGACTTGAGGTTGATGATTACGATGAGCGTTGGTGCTATCGGCTTTCTTCCTACCCGGAGACGCGTGAGGACCTTTTCTCGTCGGACTCTTCGTTAAAAGTGGCGTCGTCGTCGTATCTTCGTCGTCGTCGTCGGTGTCGGATTCGATTTCTGTGTCTTTATTACTGCTCCTAATCTTGTTGTTATTGTTGTTATTGTTTCTTCTAAAATCTCTTCCTGAACTACTCCTCCCGACGTTTCTAGTACTCGCACTTGAATTCATATTCATACCAAACGGGTTATACCCGGCGCCGCGATTCCTATGTGCCGCGGCGTTTTGCGCGTTCCGTAAAAATTCTGAATCTTCTGAGAAGATCGAGTCGCCTTCTTCGTAATAATCGTCGTTCGTATTATTGTCTCGACTAAACACGTCCTCGGAATTCATCGTCGCTCTATCTTCGTCGTCGTCGTCGAAATCGTCGTCGAAATCGTCCATAACGTTACCAAAAGCATCTCGTCTTGCGCGCCTATTCGTCCTCGTCCTCGCGTTCGTAATTCCATACTCGTTCTCTTCGTCGCTCAAAACTCTCTCTCGATGCCTCGCCGCTGCGTAAAAGTGTTGCCTTCGCAACCACTCCGGATCGATCGAGTTTGGCGTTTCCGGAGCGCCGCCGCCATCGTTACCACCTCCATCGTCGATTTCATCTCCTTCTTCCTCGGAAAAGAGCGACGATTGGGATAAAGCAGCGGCAGAAGAAGAAGAAGAAGAAGGAGAAGCGTTCCTCCTCGCGAGCAGCAGTTCTTCTTCTTCTTCTTCTTCTCCATCTTCGCTTTTGCTTACGAACGCGGAAACGCCTTTCCCGAATCCAAAACCACCAACTCCTTTTTCGCCGCCGGCGGCAGAATCGCTCCTGTTATCGTCGTCGTTTTTGTCTTCGTCGTCTTCCTCTCGTCTCCAATTTCTCGTCGTCGTCGTCATCTTCTTCTTCTTCTAAATAAAAAGGAAATTCAAAAACGTAACCGCGCGGCAAAATCACTCTTCTTCGTTCTCAACATTTTCTCCATCACTTCTTCTTCTTCTTCTTCTTAAAGCATCATCACACACAAAAGGCAGCAGTTTCGGCGGTTGCAGCAGTGTAGCGCTTTAAAAGAATACCACACAAAACGGTCTCTCTTCTCCTGTTACTGTTGTTCTTTTAAAACTCTCTCTGCTGAATATTAATACTACGTACTAGAAGAATAATTTTACTTTGCGCGTGGTAGCTTTTGTGTTGAGAGATGTGAAAAAGTACGCGACAAAAAAAGGAGAAAAACACAACAAAAAAAGAAAGAAAATTTTTTGGAAACGACGAAAGCAAAAATCAATAATCATCGATTAAATTATTTTCAGAGAAGGAAGGAGCCGCAAAAAAAAAACATCAAGAGAAGGCAAATCATGTTGAGACGCGCTGCTGCTGCAACAAATCCTTCCTTTTCTGCTGCTGCTTCTGCTGAGGCTGCTGCTGCGCTGTTGAACAACGCGACCACGAGGATGAGCAGAGTGTGGGGTTCAGTTTTCGCGTCGACATCAAAATCATCAGCTTTTTTCTCTTCTTCTTCCGTTGCTTTGAATGATGCGTCGGAATCATTTTCATCAAAATCATCGTCAACCCCGATTGCCATTTTTGCGAGAACGACAACAACAACAACAACAAAATTAACAACGAATAATACTAATAAAAGAACGTACGCCTCGCAAGCGAAAGCGGTGGACGCGTTATTCAAACGCCCTTTACCGCACAAAACGCAAGAACAGCTCATTAAATCCGCGCAGAGGTTTGGACCGAAACGACCCGGGTTGATTGCCGTGAAAGCAGGCATGACGTGCGACTGGGACGAGTGGGGGAAACGACACCCTTTGACGGTTTTATGGATCGACGATAATCAAATCGTCCAGGTGAAAACGGAAGAGAACGAAGGGTACAGCGCGGTTCAAGTTGGAAGCGGGTATAAGAAACCAAAATCGGTGACCAAACCAGAGCTCGGGCACTTTATTAAGGCGCAAGTGCCGATTAAAAGGTTTCTGAGCGAGTTTCGCGTGACGCCGCCGACGATGAAAATGTATAAAGAAGACGAGGAAGGAGACGATGATGATGACAACAACAATTTAGATGTAGAAACTGTAGAAATTAAAGGTGCTAGGGAGTATAAAGTTGGAGAGGAGTTAAACGCGAACCATTTCTTTGCTGGACAGTACGTGGACGTGCAAGGGGTCACCTCGGGCAAAGGTTTCGCCGGGCCGATGAAACGGTGGGGTTTCTCCGGGCAACCCGCCTCGCACGGGAACACGAAGAAACACCGCGCGCACGGGTCGATCGGTCAGTGTCAAGATCCGGGGAGAGTCTTTAAAGGGAAGAAAATGGCTGGACAAATGGGCGGGAGAAAACGAACCGTCCAGAACTGTTTCGTGTATAAAATCGATAGCGAACGAAATTTAGTGTACGTGCGAGGCCAAGTCCCGGGGAGGAAAGGATCGATCGTGAAAGTTAGAGACGCTTTGCGCAAGAGAGCGACCGTGGAGGAATTAGAGGCGCAAATAGGACAAATTGGCGTGACGATTGCGCCCAAGAGTAGCAAAGATCCGTACTCCGCATATAACAAGGATTAATAATAATATAATAAAATTAATAACGAGATTTTTCAATAATAACTTTGGCTGGGTTTAATAAGATCAATAATAATACATAGTCTCCTAATAATCATAACGTTTCTAATACGGTCGCGAAAGATACATTACTCGACACCTTCTTCTTCTTCTTCTTCTTCCGGTTCCCAATTTCCGGCGTTCTTCGCGTCTTCCTGTAACAACGGCTTTAACGTTCCATACGTCACCGTTAACGCGCTCGCCTTGTACGTTAAAAACCCAATCAACGTGACGCCGTAGTTAAAATCAAACGGATGCCCTGGGATGTGATTCCACAACGACTCCGACGCGACTACGACCACGGGAACAATCAACCTCTTCTGAAACAGCGCTCGCGAATAAATCGTCGCAATTTTACCTAAAACTGACTCCGGGCCAAACACCAACTTCTTCACGTCCGTCACCGGTTCGTACACCAAATTCCTCGTGTAATCCTCCTCCTTATACCCGTCCCGCTCCTCGTTCACCGTATCCACGTACTCGGATAAGAACTGGAGGTATACGTACGAACCAATCACACCTATCGCAGAGCTAAAACTCGACGCGATGCCGTACCCGAGTAAACAATACAAAGTCAATCCCGCGCCGTATTTCAGCGTTAAAGTTTTCAGCTCCGTTTTCAAGAGTTCGTATTCTTTGTCGGATTCGATTTTTTTCTTTGTCGCCGGTCTCGGTTGCGAATATTTCACGTTTTTCATCTTCTCCAACTCGTTTTGTTCCCACGGCATGACGTTGTTGTTATTCTCTTTTCCTGAAGATGGTGGTTCGTTCGCGTCGGTGGTGGCGTTTGTTCTTCTTCTCGTTCTTGTTCTTGTTCTTCTTGTTCTTCGTGTTGTTGTTGTTGTTGTTGTTGTTGCGATTGATGATGATTTTGCGCCGGCGGAAAAGAATCGATTCTGATGATGATTTCCTCCTCTTTTACTTTTTAATAAGTTTATTATGCGAGTGCTACGAGTCGCGGAGCTCGCAGCAGCGGAAGCTGAAACGCGAGAGTTGATCGTTGTCGTCGCGTGTTGGTGGTGGTGCATGGTGTGGTCGTCGTCGTCGTCTGAATCGTCGTCGTCTTTAAAGATGTGTGAAGGTTTTTCTCTGTTTCTTTTTTCTCCCCAAAAATTTTGCAGTCTTTTTCTTCATTTTCAACACGAGTATATTTAGGTGAATTTCTCTCTATTAGTATAGAGTAGTTTAATGTCAACGACG